>Ga0209174_10003044_pt1 | contig 10761 bp, 11 predicted proteins | sample JI91814BDNA_FD_187505 | JGI IMG/M metagenome (GOLD analysis project Ga0209174, IMG submission 187505) | Wastewater effluent complex algal communities from Wisconsin, to seasonally profile nutrient transformation and Carbon sequestration -... | ecosystem: Engineered > WWTP > Effluent > Algae...
GTTTCACTTGTTATGTAAAAGCGGAAATTTTTCATTTTTTTCTAATTATAATTGTATTGTTGCCTTTTTTTATAACAGTGTTTCCTTCGTGGTCAATGTATGTAGAAGTTTTTTGGTTACGCAAAACTTCATCAAATTTACTGCTTATTGTTTTTAATTCGAAGACCATATTTGAGTTATCTTGCTTAAAATTAGCTTTTAAATCATTATTACGAATGGAGCTTTTTTGTGCATTTATCCTTGTCGGTAATTCTTTTTCTAAACTAACACCAGTACCTATTAATTCATTTAATAGGGCTTGCCTATAATCATACCTATCACCGCTATGAATGCTTTCAAATAACTGCCTATGCTGTTTTGTTTTTTCGGCGGTATGAACAAATTCTTGCCCATGCACTACACCAGCAACATCACTTGTGCCTTTATCACCTGTATAACCACCTTCTTTGAAGCCTGTAGGGTTTTCGTTTATGGCTTTATATGCAGCTAACTTGCTGGCTACAAAAGCTAAGGTCATAGTAGAAATAGCAGCAATAGCAATAGGTACTCCTGCTGGGCCACCTGTGGCAGTTGCCTGTAAAAAGATATTTGTACCTGAAGTAATTAAATTTGAAGCCTGTGTAATTGAATCAAGTAATAATTGCTGTTTTTGGATTTTCTTTCTTTCTTCAATTTGCTTTTGCTGTATTTCTGCTTCTTTTTCCTGCTTAACTTTAAGATCAGATATTTGTTGCTCTATTAAACTTTTATTATTTGCACGCCCCAATTTATTTAAATCATCTTCGGCTTTTATTTTATTTTGAAGCGATTGTATTTCTTGGTCATAAGTTTCTGTTTTTTGTTGACTTGCATTTAGTATAGTATCTACTTGTTCAATTTGTTGCTGTAATATTTGTTCAAAAGCATTTCCTAATTCACCTATTGAATTTTTTAAAGAACCTAAAGCCTCATTTGAAATTCCAAGTAATTTAGCTAAATCAAAAGGTGGTTTTTTATTTAATTTATCAATTTCATTTTGTATTTCGTTAACCGTATTTGCTGCAATTACTTGGGCGTTTTCACCTTCAAGTTTTAGCCTTTCTTGTTCTTCTTTACTAAAATTTTCTTTTAATTCCTTTTCAAGGTTAATAGCATTTAATTGTAACTCTAAATTTTTTGTTACGTAACTTCTTTTTATTTCAAGTTTACGAATTTCACGCTGCTTTAAATCTTCTTCCTGGCTTAAACCAGTTCCGGGAGCCAAACCAACGGCACCAATATCTATTTGTTCCTGTAAAGCAAGGTTATCGGCTGCCTGTGTAGCTGCTTTTAAACGAGCCTGGTTTAATTCGTTTTGTTTATCGGTTTCAATTTTAATCAGTTCGTCAAGCGCTTTTTCACTTAATGAATTACGTATAATCCCGAATTGTTCTTGCTGTTCTAAACTTAATTTAAAATTGGAATTTGTTTTTTTACCAACGTCAATAAAATGTTTTTCTAAAAGATCAATTTCTTGCTGATTAAATTTTAATTCAAGTTCTATTTTTTCGGCGCCATCTAAATTTTCTAACTCAGCTTTTTCAACCCTTTTTCGTAAATCTTCTTTAGCTTTTTCAAAATCCTCAATTAGTTTTTTTCTTTTTTCAAGGTTTTTTCCTAATAGGTTATTTAACTCTTCTTCTTTTGATTTAATTTGTGCCGTTAAGCTATTTATTGTTGTTATGTCAAGTGCTTTTTCTCGCTCCTTATTTAATGATGAAATTTCTTTTCTTAAATTTTCTATAATACCTAATTGTGCTACATTTTCATTTGTATTATTTAATTTATTTAAATACTCATCTATTAATTGAACTTGTTTACCAAGTAATATTAATTTTTGATTATATTCTTTTAAAGAAATATCCCCTTTTTCAAAATCCATATTTACAATTCGCAACGCAGCCCCTAACTTTGCATATATATCTACAAAATCAGATTCTTGTTTAAAATTTGAAACAGATTCAATTACCCTATCTAATGTTACCTGAAATTCTACTAAACTGCTATTAGGTGCAATTGTAGCCGCTACTATTTGTCCAGATGTACCCTCCAATTTTGATGCCACATCTAAAGTTACACTGCTAACTTTATTTGTAGTTGATAATATTGAATTAAAAAGGTTTAATAACCCGCCAGCGCCTTGTTCACTAAATTGGCCTATGTTATTAAATAATGAATCGAAATTATCTCCAAGGTTTGATATTTGGCCACCCAATGTTTTACTAATTGCAGCCATGCCGCCACTAACACCTTCTAATTCACCAAGTGATAAAATATAATCCCTTATGGCTTGATTTGTAAATTCTGTTTGTGTTTTAACGCCTTTAAACGCAAATGTTACATTTGAACCTTCTTTACTTGCGCGTATTCCAAACTCTTTTAAACGTTCAAATTCGCCTGTTTGTGCGTCAATAATAGCTTCGGTTAATTGATCAAAACTTTTTCCTTGTGAAGCTGCTAAATCGCCTAAAGATATTATTTCTTTTTTGGTTGGTTCAAACCCCTGGTTAACTAATTTAACATAACTTGCCGTTAATTCAGCAACACTAAAAGGTGTTTCGGCGGCTATTTGTTGTATTTGTTTTAAAGCATTTTGCGCTAAAGATTTGCTACCTAAAGTATTGGTTAATACCGCCTCAAATTTTTGGAATTCAGCCCTAACATTTATAACCTCTTTAATAAAGTTAGACAATGCTTGCACTGTAAATACACCAGCAATTCTTTTTTCTAAATTTGAAAGGCCAGTTTGTATATTAGTTGTTTCTTTAGTTATTTTCTTAAAAGATTCTACATTTTTATCTACCGATTCAGTATTTTTTTTAACCTGTTTTTCAATTGATTTTAAGTCTACTAATTCTTTTTTTAAATCAGCATCTAATTTTTTGGCCTGTGCATCTGCTTTTTGAAAAGCCCCAGCCATATCATTTCCCAATGCATTACTTGCCCCGCGTAACTTGCTTACAGTTTGGTTTAAATCTGTTTCAAGGGGCGTTAAATCAGTAAATATCTCTAAGTTTATGCTTGGCATTATTTTTTGTTTTTAAGTTGCTTTTTTAACCTTTTTTCTACTTCATTTGTGTAGTATTGTAAGTGTTGGTAAAAATCAAATGTTTTTGTTTTTAATAAAGCATCAATTTCTGTTTTGTTTATTTTTAAACTTTCGTCACCCGTTAACGATTGTAACAATTCATTCCAATACTTTGATATTTTTAATATTTCGTCGTCAATTAATAATTTTTTTTCTTCAGGTGCGGTTTCGCCTTTTTTTAGTTTTGGTTGTTTTTTAGGATAAACTCGCTGAATGTTTGCCTGAAGCCTTCTATAGAAATCAGCGCTAAGTGAAAAAAACCGTTAATACCATAGCCCTCCGCTGACCAGTCTTTTATTTTTGCCTCGCTTAATGATTTATCATATTCGCCCAAATTTTCATCTTTACGTACTATAAATAAAGTACAAATACGTAAAGCGGCATCGTGTCTGTTTTCATTTTCAACTTCTGCAATGCCGTTCATTATGTTATGAATAACAACAGACGATTCGGCAAATTTCATTTTATTAAGCAGATCAAAAGCCGTTTTTAAATTTTTAAACATTTCCGGGAAAGTAACGCCATAAGTTAACTTAGGTACTTCTTTTTGATACTCTATGTACCTGGATAAAGGAACCTCATTTAAAATAATGTATTCTTGGCCATTAGCTGTAAAATTTTTAGACTTGAAATCTAATTGCTTTAATTCATTCATTCGTTTGCTATTTTGTTTATTATAAATTTTGTCGCACCCGCAACAAATATCGTTGTCAATATGAATAGGATATGGCAAATAACCAACATAATTGTAAAATCATGTATATAAAAATGCCATTTCATATACAAATAAACCCATAATGCCCATTGACCGGCCACGCACTTTTCGCAGTAAATTAATAGCATAAATAACCAATGTACAGGCTTATCATTTTCAATACGTTTTTCTGTATTAAAAAATTTGTAAAGTCTGGTATAAGTACCGTGCAATATCATGTTTGGTTCTGTTAACCAATTGGTATAAACGTATGCGCAAATGCCTAATAAAATAGCTAATTCGTAATTTATCATTTTAAATATTTGTTAATTAATTTTTGTAATCCTGATTCGTAAATAACTTGCAAGTCTTCGGATTCTTCTTTTGAAAGCCCAAGTAAGTCGGTATCTAAAGCCATTCCATATTTATTATTTAGGTTTTCCAAATTATCTCTTGTTCCAATTGTGCCTGTTTTTTTACCTTTTTTATTTACGATATCTTTTTTGTGTCTATCGTTACTACCTACTATTGTTTTAATTTTCAATCCATTTTCAATAGTTTGTAATACCGCCACATCACCCAATGTTTCACCAGTAAAAGAAAGTGTTACATGGTTTGTTGGCCTGCCATTTAATTCACGAAATGTTTTGTATGAAATACCGACTTTGTTTTTTTTTGTGTAGTCAAGTACTTTTTTGTCAGCGCCAGAACCAAGGCCTTTACCAATAAAAAACAACGGTGATATTGGCTTATTACTGTATTCGCCAAGGCTTTTACCTTCGGCTGTTTTACCTTCATTAATTAACCTGTTAGTAATTAAAGGGATTGCCGTTTGAGCCATAAGTATATTGATTTGTGACATTTCTTTTGGAATAGCCAAAATCATATTTTTAACTTCATTATCAAATTCGTCTAATGTCATTATACTTTAATGCTCCTTTTTATTACTGTGTTTTGACTGTCGCGGCAAACTAAACAATCGTTTTCAAATAACCGGTTTGAATTTTTGCAAGTATCTTCAATGTATTTTAAATACGCCTCAGACCATTCTTTTATTTTAGTGCTTGCATGTTCCCTATTCATTAACGTAAAACGGTTAATTGCATCGCTGCTTAGTATGCTTTCATATAAATGTACGCCTGCCCTAAAACGTATTGCGTAAGCCATATTTAAGGCATTGCCATCATTTTCAAAATCCAAAGGGTATTGATCGCTGCAAATTATTTCACTTGTTTTGCATTTAACTTCTACTTTTAAAGTAATACCATTAACAACAGAATCGTTATTATTTTTAAAAGTGGTTGGATTTAAAATTTCATCACCATATACACCATAAAAGTCTAACCATTTAATATATGGCTTACTTTTACTTCCACCACCGCAACCACAATCTTTTTTATTATTTTTTGGTTTAAAGGTGCCATTTAAAACCATTACAACATAATAACGAACATAGTTCCCGGTTGAATCCCACATTGGCAATTCAATAATTGGTTCTTCATCTGTATTTGATGCCCAGGTAACAATATCCGCAATTGCATTAATTGGCGAACTTGAAAAAAGCATTTCGGCATCCGAACTATCACTTGTTTGCTTCCAAATTTGAACTGTAACAGGTGCATTTTGGTTAATTATAACACCTATTTTATTTATGTTGATAAACCCACCTTTTACGTATTGCGGAATTATTTTCATACCGGCATACTGTGCATTTATGTTTACAGTACTTTTAAATGAGCTTTGTGCAAGTTGCCCTGTAAAAGTATTAAAACGTGGCTGGTAAAACCTTGAAACGCAACCAAGCAAATCGCTTTTGTAACTTAATTTAGCATCTTCAACAGCAGTTGCCATTCTGGCCCATAAATCACCGTCTTGGCAATCATCTGAACCGCTGGCAAAGTTGAAATTAAAACCGTCTAAACGGTCTAAAAATATTCCTGATTTTGAAACATTGTAATCTTCTGGCCTGCCTTCTTCACTACATTCACATGTGGTTTCAGAAAGGCCAATTATTTGATCTAAACAATTAAGCATATTTAAAATTATATTTGTTTTTACCGCATGTTTTTGCATCACCACGAAGAACATTTGATATACTTGTCCCTAATATATTTAATTCTTTGGCTGCTTTTTTAATTGATTCAAAATATTTAATTTTTTCTCCTGTAGAATTATATTGGTAAACTGGTTTAGATATTTTAATTTTATGTTCTTCTGATATATTTGTTCCAGTTAAATGATGTGATTTTTTTAATCTTTCTGAAGTTTTTTTTCTTCTTTCATCGCTGTGCTTTTTTCCTTTTTTTGCTATTGAAAGTTTTAACTTTGTTTCTTCACTTGCTTTGACTCCCAATCTACTTCCAGCTATTTTAGTACAATTAAATCCGTTTTCTGGTTTATATGATTTAAACAAATTAATATAAAATTGCTCTCTTTGAATTAATAGGTTTTTATCTATCACTAATTCTATTAATTCAAAATATAAATTTTCTATTGAATATTTATTCACAAACCTTTGTAAATGTATAGAATGATGTTTATTTTTTCTTAAATCTTGGTCATGATAGTTATATCTTTTTCTCAAAAAAACTGAACTTCCAATATATACTTTAGAATTTATTGTATTTCTAATAATATATATTCCAGAAAGGTTACTAAATTTTTTTGGAATCATGTTTTTCATTCTACTAAGTTAACTATAAAAAATATTATTAATTGTATTTGAAATAAAAAATGCCCAGTATTTTACAACTGGGCATTAACACAAACGAACATCAAATTAATGACGCTGCTCGGGTGAGCGCTTTCTAAGATTCTGTTGGTGCTAAACCACAATCAAATAGTAAAACACCGGTTACATCTTCGTTACATCCAAATGGGTTCAAGTAAATACCATATTTTGCACGGATGCGGAAGTCGTAAAATACTTGTTCACCTTCTCCACAACGTTCTTTGTAAAAGACGTCATAGTAAACACCTGGTAAGTTTTTAGATGCCACAGACCAACGTTTGCCAAATTGGTAAACACGTGGATTGTTTAACGGGTAACGCGCTTTATTAGCAAAAGCAACGGCACCTTTGGCAACCATGTAACTACGTTTGATATCTTCATTTACCATGTCAATGTTGAAAATATCCCAATAGCTACGCAGGCTTTGTAATTTTGGCTTCAGGTCTTTTTGATTTTGGTTTAAATTAAGAAAATCAGCTTCCCACATTGTTTGATACAACTGTGTACCGTGTATCATAAATGGGTTGTTTAATTTATTCTTTTTTGCAACCAAATTCCAATAACCGTACATTGATGGAGTCCAGTATTGAGGTGCAATATAAGTAACAACACCATCAACTACACCTATTCCACCTTCGTATTGGTTTACACCGGCAAATGAATTCAGTTTTGCAACTGCTTTTTGCGCTAAATGTTCGTCCAATTCTTTCATACGGGCTAACATTTGCAGCGCTAAAGTTTCTTGCTGCGTTACATCGCTTGTATAGAAAATGGATTCCTCAATTGTGAATTTAACTGTTGAACATTCGTCGAGTGCGTAATCTTTACTACGGGCTTCGGCTTGTGGGCCAGTGAAATCACAGTTATCATCATCATCTTCGCAATCTTCAACACCAGTGTTGCAATCTGCTACCCAGATGATTTTTAATACCCGATCTTTTTCAGGCTGTTCAATTATTGACAATTTTGCGGTCTGTTCTGTGCGTAAAGCAGTCAGAACACCGACTTCGGCTACATAGTCATTAACGGTTTGGTTGTCAGCCCAAATCTCGTCCATTTTTGCTATGGATTTTTGAATTAAAGCGGGGGTAAAATTACCCGCGGTTGGTGAAGGAGGCATGGTTTTTAGGTTTTTTTTAAATGGTTAAACTGCTTACTGCTTTGCAGCGTCGCGAGCCTCAACCGCTTTGTTAAACGCAATACGCTGATTTACATCAGTTATTTTGCTAAACATTTCGGTGTACTCCTCGTCGCTGTTTGGAAGTTTACCCGTCCATTTGCTACCCGCTGCTGCACCGGCTGGATTTGTACCCTGGCCTTTTTCGGCACCTGAACCTTCGTGTTCTTCGCCTTGCTCAAAGTCCCAATATTTACCGGCTGTTTCTTTTACCAGCGTATCAAAGCTGATTGGTTTGCCGTGTTGGTCTTCGTGGCGTTTCCCATCCTTTAAAATTACCAGATCATCACCATTTTTTTCAAAAGTAAATCCTTGGAGTTCATCCATTAAAAGTTTCTTTTGATTAGCGGCTTTAACCGGGTCTTTGCTTAGGATTGGTTTTAAAGTTTCAAGTACCGTGTTTGCTTTTGCGGCAACATCTGAAAAGATTTTTTCCTTGGCAACACCATCTTGGAATTCTTTTAGCTTTGTTTCGCCAGCCGTTTCAGTGTCTTTAATTTGTTTTAAAAGTTCTTTTTCCCTATTTAAAAAAACAGGGTGTGTTTTAACTTTTTCATCATCTAAAGCTCCTTTTGCGGCTGCCGGTGTCTTGGCTGCAATTATTTCGTCGATTAGTTCGTCGCCAACTTTATCAGAATCTATACCTAATCTTGCTTTTAATTCATTTTCCCGCTTTGACAAAACCTCGCCCTGGGCTTTTTTATAGCCATTGTCGAACATGGTTTTTTCTTTGTCTTTAAATGCTTGTACGCGTGTTGCATCAGCAGTTAATAATTCATCAAGCGCTTCAGGTTTTAATTCTTCTTCATCCTCCTTTTTTACAAAGATTGAGGCAACTTTGTCAGCAGAGTAGTTTAACGTTTTCTCTAAAAACGCAGTGATAATTTTTTTTTCTTCAGCTTTCATTATTTGGTTTGTTTGTTTGTTTTACTGGTTTAATGGTGTTTTTTACTGTTTGCTCTTTTTTATCTTCTTGTAAAACAGTAAATACTTTTTTTGCATTTGGCCCCATTGCGTCCCATTCCGATTGTGAAACGGTATATTTTTTCTTATGGTATTTGTTTTGTATTACCATTTTACTTACTACTTAATTCAACAAAAGCATCAATGTCATAATCAAGTGCTTTTGCTAAAAGTTCTTTTAAGTCTTCGTTACCACTGTTTAACCCGGTTTTAGGGTATTCAATTTTAACTTCAGCAGTTTCATTGTACTTGTCAATTAAATCCCTGGTTGCCGGCCTAGTTAATGAATCCAAAGAAAGAATAAACTCTTTTTGTTTTTCTTCACTAACTTTTGATTTTTTAGGTTTAACGGTATCTTGAATTTTTTGTTCAATTGTACCATTGGCATTTTCACCATCATTTTGTAATACGTTGGTGATTTTTTGTTCTTTTGGCTGGTCTAATTTTTCGCCTGTTTGTAGTTTTGTAGCCTTTGTGTTAATTGTATTTTGTACCTGCTGGCTTGGTAATTCTTGCCAAGTACCTTTATTTTTTAACAAAGCCCAACTTTGATCGCTAAAAATTTGCTTATGACCTTTTGCGTTAATTGCTGTTACCATTTTGTATTAATTTTAATATTCGTTTATTGTACAAAATTACATTATGTTAAATAGAAAAACATTATGTTAAATAGAATTTATTAACAATAATTCATGATATTAACAAAACAACCGCTAAATTGATAAAAGTGTATTGATGTTTAATACTTGATCTTTTTTTGTTTTTAGGTAACGAATTGCAAGCGCTTCGTCAACATAATCTTTCCGGTGCCTACATGCATAACCGCCAAGGTCTTCTAAAGGGTGCCAAGTTTGTTTTTTACCGTCAGGTATGCCAGGCCTTAATGCAGGTTTTAATTTATTATATGTTAGGTGCCTAAATTCAGCACTGTTAATTATTTTACCGTTACATTTTATGCAAAACGGACGGCTATCTGTAATAATACCTCCTGTATAGAAAAAATAAAGTAAACCTAATTCATCAGCCATTTCTTCACTTGCAATACGGTCAACTTTTGAAAAAGTATCGTAAGCATTATTTCTGTAATACTGTTGAACTGCCCCAGATAAAGGTTTACCGTCTTCGCCTTGTATTGTTCTTTTTAATTCTTGCCTGAATTGTTGGAAGCCTTTTTTTTCGGTAAGCGCTTTAACTGTTTGTTTTTTTATTTTTTTAATAACAGAATCGTCGCGTAAAAATTGGTCAATAAAACCGTTTTTTATAGGTGTTCCTTTTGTTGTAAGCCCTAACCCTTTATTTACAACTGTTATAGCCCTTTTTGTAGCTGTTATTGTTGGCTTTGACGTTATTGTACCAAAATATTTTTCATTGATTGGAATTATACCATTTAAATCTGATATTAAATTTTTTACTATTGGGGCATTATATGTATTTCTGAAATTAATGTAAATGGCATCAAGGCCCCTGACCATACTAATGTTATTGTTATTTAACAACAACTTACCATTTAATTGGTCTAAGTTTTTGAGGTACTTTTCAAAAATTTTATCAAATAAAGTTATACCAAGTTGGTCAACTTTTTCTTGCAACAATAATTCACGCTTTAATAAATATTCTTCACGCAATTTTGCTGCCTGTATGCGTGTAAGTTTTGGCATTAATTAAGGTTTTGTTGAATTAATTGTGCTTTTGGTTTGCCTAACATTTTTGTGGCTGTTAATAAATCAAACCCGTAAATTAGTTGTAAGGCAATTATACCAGCTTCTGGCGATGTTGTACCAGCGGCTACCGAAGTTTGAAGTGCTAAAATACCGTTCATCCCATCAAGACTACCTCTTAATTTAGCTTTTTCGTCCGCTTCAATTTGTTCAGGGTCTTGTGTGTTTTCAGTACCATTTAATGCAATTGCGGCCCTGTTAGCTGCATCATTATCAATTAAAGTTAACATTACGTTTACCTTTGCCTTAATTGCTGTACGCTGTAAGGCTTCAGCCAGTTCATAAAAGTCAATATTTTTACTACTGAATTCATATTCAAGTTCGCTAAATATTAAATTGAAATGCGTATGCAGAACCTTGTTATATTGCGTG
>Ga0209174_10003045_pt1 | contig 10758 bp, 10 predicted proteins | sample JI91814BDNA_FD_187505 | JGI IMG/M metagenome (GOLD analysis project Ga0209174, IMG submission 187505) | Wastewater effluent complex algal communities from Wisconsin, to seasonally profile nutrient transformation and Carbon sequestration -... | ecosystem: Engineered > WWTP > Effluent > Algae...
TAATTGAGATAGGCACCAATGGTTAATCCTATCGCAATCCAGGAACTAGAAATTCCGGACAGATACATAGCTCCCGGAACTCCCATCAAAAGCCATCCGCTCATATCAGCGGCTCCTGCAGACAACGCTGTTACGGCAGCTCCCATTTTCCGGCCGCCAATTAAAAATTCTTCTGAATTACTTGTTGATTTTCTATAAGAATATATGCCTATACCTATCATTAATAACAGATACAACCCCACAGAAATCCCTTCATATACTTGCATATCATTATTTTTACGAAGCCGAATATAATGATTTTCTAATGAATGGAAAGATTTCTTCTACAGAGAGAACCTATGAATGAAGAAGAGCAAAACAGCTTTTACTTTTGCAACCTTTTTCTAATGGTTCTTATTATAAAATATAATAGGAGTACCAGCATCTGAACTCCACAAAAGACAAGCATAAAGAACCACCATACCAACCCAGCTCCTCCACTGCTGTCAAACAACAAATGATAATATAAGACTGAACCCCATAAACAGAACAGGATTATATTTACCATCCCAAACTTTCTGTTATACTTGAAAGAAACAACAATAAGCAGAAAACAAACTATTAAAGCCGTATATAAAATCTGATCATCACCCATTTTAGGAATGTATTATTTATTAGCCGTTTTAAACTTTATAAGAAGTTTCTCGTCTCTTAGAGGACGACCTTCTTTAGAAATAAAGCCTTTATTGGTAAGCACAAACTCATACTCTTTATTGGGTTTAAGATCTACTAATACCAGCAAAGTTTTATTATTGTTTTCCATCCCTGCTATTTTGGTCATTGGGTTATATTCTTTTCCCTTATCGGACAGGTTGAAGGAATATTTTCCGGGAACCATTTCCTGTGAAAAAGTAATCCGGAGCTCCTTGGTATCGGTACTTACATCTGCGGAACCATTAGCTGGCTCTATTTTCACTACATACGGTAATTGATTCTGATATTCTTTAACAAGCGTACTGGCTTTTTCTTTGAAAAACTTTGATTTGTCCAGAAAGTCTTCAACAGCTTTATTATCACTATAGTTCAGTTCAATGATATCTTTTATAGCCTGTTTTTTATCTTTGGTATTCCGGTAATACATTTTACTGATCACATATCCCACATAGTATCCTAAATCCGCTCCCTCTCCTTTTTGTCTTCCATTGTAAAACCAGTTGGCAAGATTACCGGTAAACATTTCTTTTTTAAACCGGGCTTTAATTTCAGCTTCATGAGCCATTCCGTAGGAAATATATTTTCTTTTAGGAGATTCATTCATCACAAGTTCGGCAATCAGATCACATGATCCTTCCTTTATGGCCTGATTTAAAACCCTATTTTGATATCCGGTTTGCTGGGTATGGATATATTCATGAATATTCAGGGAAACGATATTATCCAGAGACTGATTGGCAAACATACCCTTCAGCCATTCATCTTTAAATTCTGAAACATCTGTAGACCCAATTCCGGTGGCAAGTTCAGCGCCTACTAATACCATATTTCCGCTCACAGTTCCTCCAGCATTAAGCCCGCCGATTGTAAAATACATTTCAGCATCTTTAAGTTCAGGATACAATTGCTTCAGCCTGGCAACACCAGCTTCCAACTCTTTGGTTTTCGTTTTTATCGTTAAGGTATTCGGTCTTACTGAATTCCAGAATTTAGGATATTTTTCTATGACTTTTACATATACACTATCGTTATAATCTCTGGCATTCATAAAAGCTTTTAAGCCTTTTGTTGCTTTATCAGTATATAGTCTTTTGATAAGATCCAGTTTTCCGGAGTACTCATTTGTTTTTTGAATGCTGTCATAAGCCACCCAAAAGTTATCAATATCTGAAGTAAAAATCCTGGTTGATTTTTGTGAAAAAGCAGTTGCAAATACAAGTGAAAAAATAATGGTAGTAAAACGTTTCATGGTTATTTTTAATACAGCAATTATACATACAATTATTGTATTTCACAACTATCTTTTACCCTATAAACACTATAGATTTTAAAGGAACAGCAGGTAAAATCATATCAAAATAACTCCAAAAAAAGCAAAGCCCGAATAGGTGTTTCATTATTTATTTATATTAATTCCAAATAATTTTAATTCTTTCCATTTTATTGTCGTAAATATTTAATACTTTAGCTTAATAATTTGAACGAATGGGAATAATCCTTAAACCAATTGATATTGTAGATGACATTTCACAAGAAGATTTCCGCGAAAAATATCTAAAGCCATGTAAGCCAGTGGTAATCAAGAATATGGCAAGAAAGTGGCCCGCCTATCAAAAATGGACGATGGATTACATGAAGGAAGTAGTAGGCGATGTTGAAGTTCCCCTTTATGACAGTGCCAAAGCAGATCCTGCCGCTCCTATCAATACACCGACTACGAAAATGCCCTTTCGTGATTATGTTGATCTTATTCAGAGAGAGCCTACTGATCTGAGAATTTTCTTCTTTGATCCTATAAAATTTGCCCCAAAACTGTTGGACGACTATGTTCCGCCAAAGAATCTTATGGGTGGATTTTTAGATAAATATCCAAGTATGTTTTTCGGAGGTAAAGGTTCTGTGACTTTCCTTCATTACGATATTGACATGCCGCATATTTTCCACACTCACTTCAATGGAAGAAAGCATGTTCTTCTGTTTGAATATAAATGGAAAACACGTCTGTATAAACTTCCGTATGCCACCTATGCACTGGAAGATTATGATATTGCCAATCCTGATTTTGAAAAATTCCCGGCACTGGATGGTATTGAAGGAATTGAGTGTTTCCTGGAGCACGGAGATACGCTATTCATGCCTACAGGCTGGTGGCACTGGATGAAATATCTGGATGGATCTTTCTCTATTTCACTGCGTGCTTGGGATAAAAGCTGGGCTGTAAAGGCACATTCTCTTTGGAATCTTGCTGTTCAGCGTAATTTTGATAATTTCATGAAAGGCCGATACAAAAAAAGGTATATGGACTGGAAAGAAAGAAAAGCGGTAGAAAAGGCCCATATTGCTTTGAAAAAGGGGCTTCCAAAATAGTGATAAAATTTTTCAGACAATATAATGAGTGGATGATTTAGCTTGAATCATCCACTTTTTTATTATCTTTTAAGATGCAATTCAAAAATTAGTTAAATTGCAAGAATGTTCCCTTAATACAAATACACATATATGTTTGAAAAATTAATCGATAGCTTTGAGAAGCTTTGCCTGCAGATCATTATTGAAATTTTATTGGTTCCTGTAACGATCTTCAAGTTGTTTCAGGATCCCCGCCGATGCTATGATCTGTCTGCTCACGAGATGGAAAAAGAAGAAACTGAACGTTTCCACGACTACCTTTCACCTATCAAACTGTCTGTGTATACCTCTGTGATTGTGTCGGTAATTTTAATGGATTATGGTGGTGAGCACAATATTATTTCAAAGATCAAAGGGCTAAGCATGGTAGAAAAAGCGCTCTTTATATTTTTGATGAATAATATTACTGCGGTAGCATTCACTGTTGCCATATTATGGTACAAAAAAGAGAAAGTGAATACAGCCACCTTCCGAACCTTATTATTTTCTTTTATTTATACAACCGTATACACCTCTACTCCTTTTTTTATATTAATCAGCTCGACTATGCTTTTGGGACAGACGTTGAATGTAGATGCTTATATAGAAAGCCTGAAAAAGATAACTAATTATGGAACAAGAGAATATTTATTCTTTATGGTCTTTCTGATTTTTATTATCATTGGAATTATCGGAATTTTCAAGCTTTTCAAAGCTTTACACTATATTCTGAAGAATAATTTCAGCTACCATCCTTATATTGTATGGTTTTTCACAGTACTTTTCTTTGTCATTCAGCTTTATTATACCAAAGGATTTATTTAGAAACCACACATACCGGTCTGTTCATATTTTTGTTTAAATTTGTAAAAATTTCACATCATGCCCAAACCTCGCGAAAGAATACTAAACATTGCTATGGTGCTCTTCCACAGACAAGGTTACAACAATACAGGGATCAATCAAATCATTGACGAAGCTGAGGTATCCAAAGCAAGTTTTTACCAGCATTTTAAATCTAAAGATGATCTTTGCATTGAATTTCTTAATAAAAGGTATGATTACTGGGTGTCTGAACTTGAAAAATTCACATCGGAAGCTGAAACAATACAGGAAAAGTTCCAAAAGTCCTTTGATTTCCTGATTTACATGAATGAAAGAGAAGATTTCAGAGGATGCAGCTTTCTGAATATTCTGTCGGAAATTCCTGCTGATAAAGAAGAAATTCACAAGGTCATCCGTCACCATAAAAATAAGCTGAGAGAATGCTTCCATGAAGATATTCAAAACGATATGATTTCAGCACACATCTACCTTCTTTTTGAAAGCTCTATACTGACCAGCCAGCTTTACAGATCGAATGAATTGATAGAAAAATCCAAAATGATCGTACAGGATCTCCTAAACGCCTCCCATTAATCCTTCAGCTATGCACATTCCGGATCTTCATTCTTTTTTGAAAACTGATCTTCATTTATCAGCTGAAATTACTTACCCTGCTAAAACAATACTGCTTGAAGAAGGAAAAGTTTCGGATAAAATGTTTCTGGTAAAAAGCGGAGCCTTAAGAGTATTTTTCTATCAGGACGGAAAAGAACTTACCCTGGAATTTATAACAGAAAACCAGGCTGTTTCATCTTTTGACAGTTTCCTGAATGGCATTCCCTCCGATTTTGTTATTGAAACACTGGAACCTGCTACAGTCTATGAACTTCATGCTGACATTTTTCACAAACTCATGAAAGATCAGGAATTCCAGCATACCTTTCATCTGCTCTTTTACAAACGTTTCAGTGAGATCAATAAACGGCTGATCTCTTTTATCAGAGATTCTCCTCAGGAAAGATATGAACAGCTGCTCAAAAGCAGACCCGAACTTCTTCTGCGCTTTCCACAGCATTATATTGCCTCTTATCTTGGGATTACAAGTGTTTCATTAAGCAGAATACGCAACCGCCGGTAATTTCTTTACAATTGTTATCGTTCCGTCATGCCGCTGTAAGGTAATTTTGCTTCAAAATAATAAAGTTATGAAACATTTTATCCAGCAGGTATTCAAAGAGGTACTAGAAAACCCTGTATTTGACGAATTATTAATTGAAAAATATTTTTCAAAAGAATACATTCAGCTTGTAGACCAATCTCAGCTGAATTATGACGAATTTGTTCTTCATATCAAAAAGCTCAAAGAAAAAGTAAGTGAACAAAAGCTTGAGATTATCAACCATGCGGAAAACGGTAATACTATATTTACCAACCACATCGCAAAATCTACCCTAAAAGACGGAAGTGAGGTTGTACATAAAGTATTGGCAGAATTTACCATTAGAAATCATCAGATTATACGATGTGATGAGTTGACTTTACTCTTGGAAGGAAATGAAACTGCAAAAAACTTAGGATCTGAGAGATAGTTTTTTTTAATGATTATATATCATTATGGAAAACCGTAAAAAAACTGTCGTTTTACTATTTAATTTTGACATGTAACCCATAAAACAATAATCATGGCGTGGAGCTATAGAAAAAGGATCAAGATAATTCCCGGAGTACATCTTAATTTTAGTAAAGGAGGTATATCTACAACAATAGGTGTAAAAGGTGCCAGTATTAATTTCAACAAATCCGGTACAACATTAAGCACTTCTATCCTTGGCTTTTCTGGCCGACATAAATTATCTACTCCTAAATCTACATCCAAGAGCAGTTCAAAATCCCAATATCAACCAGTTTCACAGTATCCGGAAAATCCTATCAACAATTTTTATTATGACGAAAATATTTTCAGCGCTGATATTCATGAAATCACAAGTCAGAATATGCAGGGAATTAAAGAATCCATCATTTTAGCTCATCAACAAAAAAAAGAATTAATTACTGATCTTAAAAAAACTTCAAGAACACTTTTTTTAACAAAGACAAAAAAAATTTTGAGCTTTGTATTTCTTTATGGTTTTGTTAATAAAAACATTCCACAAAATTCAGAAAAAGATATAAAAGCTCAAAAGCAAGCTATTGAACAGATAAAAATGATGATTGAAAAATGTTATGTTAACCTTGAAATTGATTTCGATAATGAAATTAAAAAAAAATTTGAAATGGTGCATGAAGCTTTCAAAAAACTTATAACTTCTCACAAGATATGGGATATTACAAGTTCTCATTACCAAGACAGAGTGGCCATGCGCTCCTCGGCAAGTACAATAGTAAAGAGACGCGAAGTTCATTTTGCATTGAAATCAATACCTTATATAAAGTCCGATTATCAGGCATTATATCTGAAAAACGCAAATGGAGCAGACTTCTATATTTATCCGACATTTATTGTCATGTATAACAATGAAAGCAATTTTGCAATTATAGGGATTGACGAGCTTAACTTTCAGCAAACCTATACCAGATTTACCGAAACATCAACTGTTCCCAAAGACTCTAAAATCATAGGGCAAACTTGGGCAAAAGTTAATAAAAATGGCAGCCGTGATAAAAGGTTTAAAAGTAATTATCAAATTCCTGTAGTACGCTATGGAAACATTCGACTTTCCACTCAAACGGGTGTACTTGAAGAATATGAATTAAGCAATTATGAACTAACAGAAGAATTTGGCAAAACTTTCAGAGAATTTCAAACCCAGTTCAGATAGTATTTTTCAAAATTTAATATAAAAGTTCGGATTGCCGGACTTTTATATTAACAATTCTTAAGAAAACCTTAATTTTCTCTTTAACGCCTTTCCCAAACAGACGTTTAATTTTGTTCTGATTTTATCTAAAATATTAAAAGTGAAGAAAATTTTTACGTCTGTTTTATTTTGTGCTTCTATTTTTTTCTATGCACAAACCGGTTCTTTATCCGGAAATATCAATGATGATTCAAAGATAGCCCTTCCTGGAGCCAAGATTTCTCTAAGCCCGGGAAATATATATACTACCTCGGATGAACATGGAAACTTTGTATTTCTGAATGTTCCTCCGGGAAGTTATACCATGAAAATTGATTACCTTGGTTATGGGGTGCATGAGTATACTGTAACGGTAGAACCTGAGAAAAATACCCGTCAGAATATTATTTTCGACAAAAAAGAAACATCCATTGCGGCCATTGTAGTTTCGGGAGCGACTCTGAAAAATCAGGCAAGAGCCTTGAATAAACAAAGAAATAACGCCAATATTACCAATGTGATTTCTTCTGATCAGATCGGACGTTTTCCTGATGCCAATATCGGAGATGCTTTGAAACGTGTTCCGGGAATCACCATCCAGAATGATCAGGGTGAAGCCAGAAACCTTATCATCAGAGGACTTGCACCCAATCTAAACTCCGTTACCCTGAATGGAGACCGAATTCCGTCTGCTGAAGGAGATAACCGTAATGTACAGATGGACCTGATTCCATCCGACATGATTTCCACCATAGAAGTTAATAAGACTTTAACTCCGGATATGGATGCCGATGCCATCGGAGGTTCTGTAAATTTGATTACCAGAGCTTCCCCGAACGGCCAAAGGATCTCTGCAACCGTTGCCGGAGGATACAATCCTATCCGTGAAAAAGGAAATTACACCGCCGGATTTGTCTATGGAAACCGGTTTTTAGATAAAAAATTGGGTGCAGTATTCAGTTTCTCTTATAATAACAACAATTTTGGCTCAGATAATATAGAACCTGTGTGGAGTCAGGCCAATGATCTTGCCCAGACGGTTTATGTAAGCAAAATGGGAGTACGTTATTATAATGAACACCGTATCAGAAATAGTTTTGATCTTAATATGGATTATGAATTCAATTCCAAAAACAAGATCTACGCTTCTGCCATGTACAACTTCAGGAATGATAAGGAAACCAGACTGGCATTGGGATACAAAATAAAACCTGTTTACAATGCTGATGAAACTGAGATTACAGACTGGAAAGGCAGCATCACAAGACAGAATAAAGGAGGCAATGCTGATAATGACAATACCCGTCTGGAAAAACAGAAAGTTCAGAACTATGCCTTAAGAGGAGAACATTTATTAGGGTCTAAGGTGGATCTGGACTGGTCCGTCAACTATGCCATCGCCAGTGAGGATAAGCCTCACCAGCGTTATATAGAGTTTGAAAACAGCAAAATGAACTTCTCTCCTGACCTTAGCAATCCTGAAAAACCAATGTTCAATCTTCGGGCAGCTGACAATCTGGGCAGCTATAAGCTGAGTGATCTTTCGGATGCCAATAACTTTACACAGGAAAAAGAGCTTGGAGCCAAAGTGAATGTACGTTTTCCGTTTTCCGTGATTGATGGTCAAAAAGGAAGACTTCGTACCGGTTTCCGTATGCGCCTGAAGAAAAAGGAAAGAGAGAATGATTTCTATGCTTTTACACCAGTCAACAGTATGGGAAGTCTCTTATCTGTACCCACCATAAATCTTAATGGTGAGAATTTCCAGGCAGGAAATTATGTTCCGGGAACTTTTGTTGATCCTTCTTTCCTTGGAGGGCTGGATTTGTTCAATCCAACTTTATTTAATGGCAAGCTGAAACCTGAAAAGTATCTTTCCAGCAATTACAATGCAAAGGAGCAGATCTATGCAGGCTATATCCGTTGGGATCAGGACTTCAATGATAAACTATCGATGATCGTTGGAGCCCGTATTGAAACAACCCAGATTGATTACACCGGAAACTATGTCATGAATGAAAAGGATCTGGTAGGACAAATCAACAACACCAATACCTACACCAACGTACTTCCGAATATATCTTTTAAATATGTTCCGATGCAGGATCTTGTACTTCGTGCAGCATTTACTACCGCTCTTGCCCGCCCGAATTACTACTCACTGGTTCCTTATCTGAATGTTATTTCAGAAGATGAAATCGTTGCAGCAGGAAATCCGAATCTGAAAGCGACATATGCCTACAATTTTGATTTCATGGCGGAGAAATATTTCAAGTCTGTAGGGATTCTTTCCGGAGGCATTTTTTATAAAAATCTGAACGACTTTATTTATACTTATTCGAAAAGGAATTATACGGCGAATGACTTCGCGAATGATTTTGCAGGACAGACCAACCCGATTCCTGCCGGAGAAAGCAACTGGAAATTTACCCAGCAGCGTAACGGTGACAATGTAGATATTTATGGTTTTGAAGTTGCGTTACAAAGACAGCTTGATTTTATACCCGGAGCCTTTTGGAAAGGACTTGGAGTCTATGTGAACTATACTTACACCAAATCCAAAGCAAAAGGAATTACCAATGAAGATGGGGTGGAAAGAACGGATGTAGGACTTCCGGGTGCTGCTCCTCATATGTTCAACGGATCTCTTTCATGGGAAAACAAACGTTTTTCAGCCAGAATTTCCATGAACTATGCTTCTCATTATATTGATGAGCTTGGCGGCAAGGCATTTGATGACCGTTATTACGACAAACAGTTCTTCCTTGATGCCAATGCTTCCTACAAGATTACAAGTCAGCTGAGAATTTTTGCAGAAGCCAATAATCTGACCAATCAGCCGTTAAGATACTACCAGGGAATCCAGAGCAGAACCGCTCAGGCCGAATATTACAGACCGAGGTTGACCATGGGAGTGAAATTTGATTTTTAAAATACACATGAAAAACATACATTATATACTGGCTCTTTCAGTTCTTTCTTGGGTGATCAGCTGTACAGGGCAGAAAGAAGTAATAGAAAAGTTAAAACCTGCTGTTATCACAGAAACAGTGGTTCATGATACGGATGATCCTGCCATATGGATCAATCCTCAGGATGCTTCAAAAAGTATCATTATTGGAACAGATAAAGATACTGACGGTGGATTATATGCCTTTGATCTTAACGGAAAAATTATCCATAAAGTGTTAGGATTGAAACGTCCCAACAATGTTGATCTTGAATATGGTTTTATCTTACATGGCAAGAAAACAGATATCGCTGCAGTAACTGAAAGAGAAACCAACAAAGTAAAGTTATACGCTCTTCCTGAACTAAAAGAAGTGGGAGAAATCTCTGTATTTGAAGGAGAATCAGAACGTGGTCCGATGGGAGTTTCAATGTATAAAAATCCGGAAACAGGAGATCTATTTGTAATTGTCGGAAGAAAATCCGGTCCGGCTGACGGCTACCTCTGGCAGTACAAACTGGCAGAAAAAAATGGGTCTGTTACAGGAGAGGTTGTTCGTAAATTCGGAAAATACAGTGGTCTGAAAGAGATTGAAAGCATTGCTGTAGATGACGAAATGGGTTATATCTATTATTCTGATGAGCAGTTTGGGGTTCATAAATATTATGCGGATCCGGAAAAAGGAAATGAAGAATTATCCGTTTTCGGGAAAGGAGATTTTAAATCTGATGTGGAAGGAATTTCGATTTATCCAACTTCCAAAGGGAAAGGATATATTCTGGTTTCAAATCAGCAGAATGATACCTTCAATGTGTATTTAAGAGAAGATCAGTCCAAAGGAAGAATTGCAGAAATCCCTATTTCTACGCTGGAAAGTGATGGATCTGAAGTGACCAATGTCAACTTAGGTCCAAAATTCCCTAAAGGCGTTTTTGTTGCCATGAGTAATGGTAGGATATTCCACCTTTACGACTGGAGAATGGTTGAAAAGGCAATAATATCTGCGATGAAAGCGGGTAATAAAAAATAATCTTTAAACCATTAAGGTTTGATAAGTTTTTAAGA
>Ga0209174_10003052_pt1 | contig 10726 bp, 14 predicted proteins | sample JI91814BDNA_FD_187505 | JGI IMG/M metagenome (GOLD analysis project Ga0209174, IMG submission 187505) | Wastewater effluent complex algal communities from Wisconsin, to seasonally profile nutrient transformation and Carbon sequestration -... | ecosystem: Engineered > WWTP > Effluent > Algae...
CTGCGGCAGCGAGTCGTGGATCGATGAGTGCGCTGGGTGCTGGAAGGCCCGCCAGTACGAGCAGCGCACGTTCCTCGACCTCAAGGGAGCGCTGGAGCGGCTCTGCCGTGCACAAACACATCTCCCCGATCACTGGCGTTCCGACGCCCAACAGGCCATCAACATCGTGCAGGAGATCGGCTCGTCCGTCTGCCCTGACTCCTGGTCGAAGCATGACCAACCCGAGCACCCGGAGGCGACGCCGTGAGCGTGCTCGGAGCGGGGTTCTATGGCCCGACGGAGGGCGAGAAGAAGCGGAAGGCTGTCGCGGACGCAGCGCGGAAGATGGCCAAGGTCATCGAGGAACTGCCGAACACCTCCGACGAGGAGAAGGCGGAACTGAAGCGAGACCTTCGCAACATCGGCGTCAACGCCTTGTCGACGGCCGACCACGACTTCTGCGACGCCTGCGGCAAGTGCACCGTCGTCACCGACGTGTGGATCGACCGCGCCCCGATGACCTTGTGCCAGCCATGTGTGCTGGATGCACTCACCGCCGAAGGTGAACACCTCGGCCGATACTGGGATATCGAGACATGACCACGCCACAGATGGACTGGCTGGACGACGAGCGCCGTCGGTGGCGCAACACTGGAGCGCCCAACTACCGCAACGCCACACCGTGGCTGCCGCCAGCCCGCACCGACCCTCGCCTTGAGACTCGCTCATGGCGCATCGCCGTCGACGCATTCGAGAGCGAGCACGTGGTGTACCACGGTCCGTGCGACCTGGCGTTCACCTACGACGACCTGCGTGACGCGCTCGTCGACCTCGGCCGCTACGTCGTCGCCTGCAACGCCATGCACCGGTCGATGGAGAGACGGCGGGTGTTGTCGTGAGCATCGACATCGCAGCCGAACTGCGGTCGTGGTGCATCGACCACCACCTGCCGTCCGGCGCATCCGAATGCCTGTTCTGTGAGGCAGCGCAGACGGTCGAGTTGTACCGAGAGGAGCTGTACCAGTTGGCACGCCTTGCGACCGCAGGCTGGGAAGGCGAGGCGTCGGGTCGCGACCGAGACGTGCAGCTGTACGTCGGGCGGCTTGCGCACAGACACCGTCAAGACCGTATGGGTGCCCGGCTCCGCCCGTTGGTGACGTGGCCGATGGTGGTGGCTCGTGCAGACGTTGACGTGGCGGACGACCAACGCCGCGTGATGTGCGGCGATCGGGTCATCGCGGGCCAGTGGTCGGGCGTCGTTGTCTCCCAGCGCGGTCAGTTTTCGTGGGTCGTGATCGACGGCATCGGCGTGCCGCAGACGCACGCCACGGCGACGCTCAAGCCTGTGGAGAACCCCGATGCGAAGTGACAGTTCCTTCCACGATCACCAACCCTCGACCTCTGCTTGAGGGTTGGTGTTATCGTGTCCCCCAAGCGAACTAGGGAGACACGATGCCCGTCCAGTGCCAAGTCGAACTGCACGACTACGAGATCATCAAGGTCGAGAACGTCCTGCGGACCCTGAACTCGTTCAAGTCGTCGATGACGTGGGAGCAGTTCGAGCGCAACGCCATCGACGAGTTCGGCGCGATCGGGCTCAAGGTCGTCGTCCTGTGGGAGGTCGGCGGCCTGGAGGCTATGCCGACCGAGATGGTCGAGGCGACGCTGAAGCTCATGCTCCGCCCAGGCATCCCGACACCGGAGATCTCGATCGTCGACCGCCTGGAGAAGGTCGACTTCGACCACGAGCGCCAGACGTGGGAGGTTCAGCGGGACATCCTCGGCATCGACCAGCCCGGTGCCATCGGCAAGAACGGTCTCATCACCCCACCCAAGAGCACGGCCTTCATCACGAAGAAGGACTGACGCATGGCGTCAACGGCGCTCTACCTGCCCTCGATCAGCGATCACATCGAGGCGCACGTCAACCTGACGAACAACCCCATCCACGTCCCCGACATCGTCGAGTTCGTCGTCAGCCCCCACTTCCTCAACCGTCCGAACCTGTACCCGCGGCAGGCGACGATGCTGAAGGTGATGTTCCTCGAACTGGAGATGCTCACCCCCTACGACCACGACGTCATCGGCGAGTGGTCGACCGGCTTCAAGCTCCCCGACCGGCCCCCGACAGCGCTCGATCCCGAGTCGGACGCCGTGCTGAAGTACGAGGGCGACTGGGGCATCGTGCCCGACGTCCTGGAGCGGATGGAGATCCTCCGGGAGCGTGACTACCGATGGTTCCGCCAGGTGCTCGCCGTGCTCGGTCGACGGTCCGGCAAGGGCTACGTCGGCGCTCTCGCCGGGGCCTACGTCCTCTGGTACTACCTGATGCTCGGAGACGCCCGTGGGCACTTCGGCATCGACCGCGACAAACGCCTGGCGTGCCAGGTCTTCGCAGGCAAGAAGATGCAGGCCCGAGACAACCAGTGGCGAGACATCGTGAACGTCATCGCTGGCGCTCCGTGCTTCCAGAAGTACATCGGGCAGTCCCTCGCCGAGTCGATGACGATCAACTCGAAGACCGACCTGATCCGTCCCTCGCGCACGACGACGATGGACCTGGCCTCGTACGAGATCGTCCCCAAGGAGGCCACCACGATGGCCGCCCGTGGTCCGGCGAGCTTCATGCAGTTCTACGACGAGATGGCCCACATGGTCTCGACGACGGGCGGCTCACGCTCGGCCGAGGAGGTGTACGACTCGGCGACCCCGTCCCTCGACCAGTTCAAGCGGTACGGCTTCATCTACTCCGGATCGAGCCCGTGGCAGATGACGGGGAAGTTCTACGAGTTGGCCACCCAGACGCTCCAGGTCGACGCCGACACCCGCAAGCCGGTGTACCCCGACCACCTGATCATCCAGCTCGAATCGTGGAACATCTACGAGGACTGGGAGCGGACGAACTACCCCTTCGTGGCCCGGCCGAAGTGCACCAAGATCATCCCCTTCGACGGCCCGAAGGAGTTCCCCGAGATCCAGTTCTCCCCGCTGAAGTCGGCCATCCAGGAGTACGACGAGCGGATGCAGCGACTGGAGCGAGCCAACCCGGACACCTTCCGGGTGGAGCGGCGGTGTCTCGATCCTGACACCAGGGTGCTCACTGCTGATCTCACCTGGGTGCGGATCGACGATCTCGCCGCTGGAGATCGCCTTGTAGCTGTCGATGAGCATCCTCCCGGCGACGGCACGCAGCGACGGATGCGAACAGCCGAGGTGGTGGCGAAGTGGGACAACGTGTCCGACGCCTACCGGATCACCTTCGAGGATGGGTCCTCGGTCGTCTGTTCCGGGACGCATCGCTGGCTCTCAACGACGCCGAGTGACCCCGGGTCGTACCGCTGGCGTTCGCTCTACCGTCCAGAGGGAACACCTGGCCCGAAGCGCTCGATCAAGATCGGCGATTCGATCGCCTTCATGGTTGAGCCGTGGGAGGAAGACTGCTCGCGAGAGGCGGGCTACCTCGCCGGGGTCTACGACGGGGAGGGCACCGCCATCGGCTACCCGCGCCGTGAGTTCAGGGTCTCCTTCGTCCAGAATCCCGGGGAGGTTCTGGATGCAACCCTCGGGTACCTGCGAGACAAAGGGTTCACACCTCGGTACATGCCCGTCGAGGGCAAGCGGGCGCAGGCTCACGTCATCCAGGGGTTGCCGGAGGTTCTCCGGTTCGTTGGGCAGATCGGTGGGCACAAGATCCGTCGCCAAGCCATCCCGGCGATGTGGGAGGGACGCGGTCTTGGGCGAATCAACGGCCGGAGCGGACATAAAGTCGTGGCGTCGATCGAGCCAGTCGGCCAGCGCAGGCTCGTGGACATCGAGACCACCACCGGCACGTTCGTTGCCGAAGGGCTCATCTCACACAACTCGAAGTGGGCGACCGTGCTCGACGCCTACTTCCCCGAGCAGCATGTGCGCCGGATGTTCGCCCCGTGGACCCAGTTCCCCGAGGAGGAGATGCCCGAGCGCCTGGCGATGAAGCAGAAGGGCTCGCCGACCGTCGACTACATCTCCCACGCCGACCCGGGCAAGACGGGCTCGAACTTCGGCTTCGCCCTGGCGCACAAGGTGTTCGTCCCCGGCCAGCCGCTCCCACACGTCGTCTTCGACGTGATCAAGGCGTGGCAGGCCCAGGACTTCCCGACCGGCGAGATGGACTATGCCGTCATCGAGGAGGAAATGAAGGACTACGTCGACGCCTTCATGCCGACACAGCTCACCTTCGACCAGTGGAACTCGATCGGCTTCATCCAGCGCATCGGCAACCACTCGCGCCTGAGCAACTTCAAGGTCACGAAGACGTACGAGCGCACGGCCACGGCAGCGGTGAACTGGAAGACGGCCGAGACGATGAAGACGGCCCTGAGCCTCAACCTCATCCACTGCCCGATCCACGAGCTGCTCGAACTGGAGTGCCTCTTCCTGCGCAAGCTCTCGGGCGACAAGGTCGACCACCCGGACTCCGGCCCGGTCACCACGAAGGACGTCTACGACGCCGTCTCGATCGTGATCCACGAGCTGATCGGTGCCGACGTCTCCGCCTACATCGGCGAGCAGCTCTCCAGCCTGTCGGCCGTCACCGGGCTGCCGGGGCCGAAGAACCCCGACCATGCGAACTCGGTGATCAGCCAGTTCAGCCAGTTCACGGCCGAGCGCCGGGAGGCCGCCCGTCGGGGTACCCCGGCCCGACCGGTCGCTACCCGAGGACGCAACCGCTAGTAAGTCCCCTTGGGGTGTGTTACTGTCCCCTTCCAAGAGAGGTACTCAATCACCATGGCAACGAAGAGCGAGAAGGTCGTCGCAGAGCGACCGCAGCAGGCGAAGTGCAAGGGGTGCAACCACTCCGAGTCCTTCCATGCCCGTGGCCACTGCATGGTGATGGGGTGCTCGTGCAAGAAGTGGAACGGTCCGAAGGTGCTCACTCGTCGTGAGCGCGAGGAACGTGAGGCCGCCAAGGCGGCGAAGAAGAAGTAGGTCGACCTCCCCTGGGGAGAGGTGGGGGCCGAAGAGCGAGGACAGGGTGGGGCGGGCTCGTCAAGCCCGGGTGCGGTTTAGGCCGAGGGTGCACACTCACCCACCCTGTCCGAGCCTCGTCCACCGCCTCTGTAAGAGGTGATGGGACGAGTCGTGTCGATGCAGGAGCGCCGAGCGCTGAGGCGTGAGGCTGCTCTCGAACCACGGCTGTACTGGCGGACGCACCCGAGGGAGCGCCCCTTCTCGGTCGAGGACGCCACCTCGACGCCATTCCACGGTGGTGGGACCCAGCGGGGCTACTCATGCTTCCGAAGCCCGTGGCATCTGTGGCTGTATCTCGATGCGATGCGCTGGTACGAGAGTGCCAAGAGCCAGGACGTCATTGGGTTCTCCGGCGAGCGAGTCGGCACCGGCAACGACGGGGAAGATCTCGTGGTCCCGGACATGCGCACGGTGCGGCGGATGTCGCTTGGGAACTTCGAGGACGAGCTGAAGGAGACCCCGATGCCCCCGACGCCGGAGTTCGGCCCGGGGTGGGACGGGTATTCGTCGTGGGCGACGCTCGCCAAGACGTGGCGACGCTTCGGCTTCGAGCTGGGGCAGGATCCAGTCGTCGACCGGATCCTCAAGGCAGCGATGCCGTCCTGGCGAGGACTCGTGAACGGCCCCATCTGGGATGAGTACCCGGGCGTGATCCTGGTCGACAAGACCGGTGGAGGACGCCAGAGCTACGAGGTCTACGTCGCCGGGCGACAGATCGGACGTGGCCGCACCCTCGACGACGCCAAGGCGATGATCGAGGCGAAGATCGGCCCGTGCGAGTTCGAGCGCAAGCGCCAGGATCCGATCAAGACGGATACGATCTACTGGGGAACGGTAGACTGGTTCGGTGATCCAACGCTCTGCTACGCAGCGATTCCTGTCGCATGATCTCCCATGCCGAAGGTAGTGGTTGACCAGGAGGAGTACTTCTGGTCACGAGTCGATCGGCGTGGTCCCGAGGAGTGCTGGCTCTGGACGAAGAGCAGGCGCAGGAGGTACGGAGACTTCTACGGCCATCAGGCTCACCGATGGATCTTCGAGCGCCTGAACGGTCCGGTCCCAGATTCGATGGTGGTTCGACACACATGTGATGTACCGAAATGCGTGAACCCCAGTCATCTCTTGGTGGGAACCCAGCTCGACAACATCCGGGACATGGAGTCGCGTGGGAGACGCCGTCCACCCAGACCCGAGATGGCCCGTACGGCCAAGCTCGATCGCGCTCGGGTCGAAGAGATCAGACGCCTGTATGCCGAAGGTGGAGTGTCTCAGGTCGAGCTGGGTCGTAGGTACGGAGTTTCCGATCGGAACGTCAGCCTCATCGTTCGCGGGCTGACATGGCGGGTGAACCCTGTCTGATCCCCCTTCTGGGCACACGAAGAGGTAGAGGATCACCTTCGAGGAGCAGTCCAGGATGACCATGAGCACCGAGGCAGCCGGACGGGCGTTCAACGCCGGAGTTCGCATCGACTACACCCAGCACTGGGACTGCCCGGCGTGTCCTCAGCAGCACGTCTCGAACCGCCCCCAGGTCCACACCCCGATCCACCAGTGCTCGGGGATGCGTGGTGCATGGGTGCCGTTCAAGGAGGCGGGGGTCAAGGCTGGCCTTCGCATCAACCGGCGCGAGGACTACGCCGGGACCGACACCCTGGCCACCGATGGCGACGGTGTCCCTGTGATGTCCGTGACCACCATGCGCGAGGACGGTGAGGACTGCATGGTCTTCGCGCCGTGCATCAACAAGAGCTACGAGCAGTAGGAGAACCACCCCATGGCATGGTCAGCATCAGGCATCTTCGCCTCCTTCGTCGCCGGACAGCTCGGTGGCGACAACATCTTCGACCTGGACCAGTCGGCTGGCAACACGACCGACGTCTACAAGGTTGCGCTGTACAACAACACCACCACGCCCAGCGTGACGGTGTCGCGAGCCAACACGGCCTACGACGCCGACCAGTGGGTCACGGCCAACGAGGTCTCCCAGGCGGGTCAGTGGCCAGCCGGTGGTGTGCAGATCGGTGCCACGGCGGGTCAGGTGTCCGGCGTCGCGGCGAACATGACGGTCACCCTCCCGGGCTCGACCAACATCATCATGCTCGACGCCACCGACACGGCATCGAACACGGCGGCCACGCTTGCCAACGTGTACGGCACGCTGCTGTACAACGACACCAAGACCGGCACGGCAGGTGCGGGCTCGGGCAACGTCGGCACCGGCACCACCCCGGTGGCCGACACGGGCGTGTGCTTCAACTACCTCGGCGGCACCAACAGCGTCACGGGTGGCACCCTCACGATCGTGTGGTCGGCCAACGGCCTCTTCAGAATTTCGGTCTGATCCATTCCGGTGTTAAGATGCCGGGATGGCAACATGCGCCGTCATCGAGTGCCCCAGCGATTCGTTCGCCCGGGGCTACTGCAACAAGCACTACATGCGACTCCGTCGCACTGGAACCACGGATGAGAACCCTGAACCACACAAGCGACGCAACCCGGTGGTGTGCTCGGTCGATGACTGCGACCGACGCACTGTCGCGTTCGGTCTGTGTGACACGCACTACCGGCGCAAGCGCAGGGTTCAGCGCGAGCGGATCTGTGGTGGGTGCGATGGTCCGATCGAGGCAGAGCGTGGGTCGAGGGCTGTCTGGTGCCTCTCATGCCTTCCTCTGGTCAACAAGCTCCGTCCGTACGACCTCGACGTCCGTGGCTACCTCGCCATGTACGCCAAGCAGGGTGGCCGGTGCCTTGTGTGCGAAGAGCATCGAGAAGTCCTCGATGTCGAGCACTGTCACCACACCTCGGTCGTCCGCGGGCTCTGCTGCGGCCGGTGCAACACGGCCATGGGCTTTCTCGGTGATGATCCCGAACGTCTCCGCCGCGCAGCGCTCTACCTCGAAGGTGGACTCACTGCCGAAGGCTGAGGCAGGCCATGCCTGACACGAAGACGAGCGCTCTCGCTGCCATCACCGCCGACGACATCGTCGATGGCGATCTCCTCGACTGGGTCGACGTCTCCGACACCACGATGGCGGCGTCGGGCACGAACAAGCGCTCGACTCGTGCACAGGGGGCGATCGCTCTCGCTCGGTGGAAGAGCATCGAGGTCGACTTCGGCAGCAGTGGGGTCTCCTCGAAGACCTTCGCGATCACCGACGCCGAGGTGCTCTCCACGTTCAACGTGATCGCCATGCCGTCGGGCAAGACGGCCACGGATCGAGTGGGCAACGACTTCGAGTGGGACGCCGTCCAGTGCACCACGAGGTCCGGGTCGGGCACCTTCGATCTCACCGTCATGGTCCTCACGGGCCACATCAGGGGCAAGCGCACGATCGTCTACCAGATCTCGAAGTGAGGAGAGGGCCATGGCAGTAGCAAGCATCACGCTCGAAGATGGCTCCACCATCGAGGGCATCGAGGTCCCCGAGTGGCTCGCCCCTCACGTCACGACCTACATGGACGCCATGGCTGCCATGCAGACAGCCGCTGCCGAGTTGGCAGAGGCCGTTGCGGTCCATGCTGCGGCAGAGACGGTGCTCCTCGCGAAGCAGCAAGCGTTCACCAGCGCCGAGCAGGCGCTCAACGACATCACGGCGAACATCGCCAACAACCTCGGAGGGAACTGACATGGCCATCGTCGAAGATGGGACACTCGTATCTGGGGGAGCGAAGGTCGAGTCAACCTCCAAGGGTCTCCTGATCACCTGGCCCGGCCACCTCTCGGATGGCACCGAGGTCGGAGGCGGCGACGAGAACGGCCCGGCGATGTTCTTCGAGAACGATCCGGGCGTCGCCACCGGGGGTCGGTTCACTCGCTCGCCCGAAGTCGACAGCGACTACCGCCTCCGCATCGCCCACGACACGATCCTCGACCGGGAGACGTTCAACTACACCGCCCAGAACACGGGCAAGTTCTCCCACGTCTTCACCACCATGACGGCCACCGTCAGCGCCGCAGGCATGTTGCTCAACTCGGGCTCGGGTGTCGCTACCGCCACCGGCATGACGCACGGTACGCAGGCCATGTTCCCGGTCGGCATGGGGGCCACGGCGATCTACTGCGAGACCAGCGTGGCGTTCTCGGCGGCGACCCCACCGAACAACGTTGTGGTCGACATCGGCATGTTCCTCCGTGGTGCGTCCACTGCCTTCGCCCCCACCGACGGTGTGTTCTTCCGGTTCGACTCGGCAGGCATGATCGGCGTGTGCAGCCGCTCCGGCGTGGAAACCACGTCGGGCGTGTTTCCGTTCACGTTCGTCGCCAACCGCAACTACCTCCTCACCGTCTCGATCTCGGAGAAGCGCTGCCGGTTCTGGATCGACGATGTGCTCATGGCGGTCGTGGAGAACGTCGGCGCAGGTCAGCCCTACACCTCGGCAGCCCTGCCGTGGTCGGTGCGCCAGGCGAACGTAGGCGCAGCAGGTGGCGTGTTCCAGACACTGATCACCGACTACGTCATCTCCCTCGGTGGTGCGCTCGTGCCCTCGACGCTGGCACAGACGGGTAACCGCACGCTCGGCTCGTACCAGGGCCTCTCGGGTGGCACCATGGGCGCTCTGACGGGCGGCACCGTCACCACCGGCACCCTGGTCAACCCGACCGCCGCCGTCCCGACCAACACCACCGCAGCGCTCGGTACGGGTCTCGGTGGCCGGTTCTGGGAGACGGCCTCCCTGGCGGTCAACACCGACGCCGTGATCATGAGCTACCAGAACCCGGCAGGTTCCATCACGGTCCAGGGTCGACGCCTGGTGATCTCCGGCATCAAGCTGATGAGCTACATCCAGACCGTGATCGCTGGTGGCCCATTCGTGGTCGAGTGGATGCTGGCCTTCGGCCACACCAGCGTCTCCCTGGCCACCACCGAGACGGCCTCCTTCGTCACCGCCACGACCAAGGCCCCTCGACGCATCATGCTGCCCGAGTTCACCCAGGTCGTCACCGCAGCGCAGGCCGTGTCCACGATCGTCTCGCAGCCCGGTGGCCCCGAGGCCCGATTCGAGAACCCGATCTACGTCAACCCCGGTGAGTTCGTGGCACTGATCTGCAAGCACGTTGGTACCGTCGGCACCACGGGCACCATCGCCCATGTCGTCGCACTCGACTATGGATGGGAATAGGGGTGCAGGCGCTCCTTCGCCGCCCGGTACGCCTCAGCAGCCTCCTCTTCCGTAGCGAACTGCCCGAGGTAGATCGTCTTCCTGTCGACCTTGATCTGGGCCTGCCACTTGCGGGTGCGCTTGGCCCAGCAGACGCCGAGGAAGCGAGATGCTCCGCGCCCGCTCGTGAGCGCCTGGTTCTGTCCGTTGCCCGAGCTGGTGACGAGTCGCAGGTTCACCAGGCGGTTGTCGTCTCGCACGTTGTTCACATGGTCGACCTCGACTATGGGCCACTCGCCGTGGACGATGAGCCAGACGAGACGGTGGGCCTTGTGGTTCTGCCCGAGAAGGCGAACGACGACGTACCCGTAGTTGTCGTGGCACCCAGCGACGTGCCCTCGACGTCGCCCCTCGATCCACGTCAGGACTCCGCTCTCGGGGTCGTAGCTCAGTCGCGCACGGGCGATCTCGGCCGTCACATCGGTCATGGTCGAGAACGTATCACTCCCGTCGTAATCAAGTGATCAGCTTCTAGGGGCTGGGAGTAGCCCGGCCCCCTGACCTTCGGAAGGGGGTGACCGGAATGAACAACTCACAGAACGCCGGAACCCCCAAGGGGGCGTAGTCGATGGCCATC
>Ga0209174_10003056_pt1 | contig 10716 bp, 6 predicted proteins | sample JI91814BDNA_FD_187505 | JGI IMG/M metagenome (GOLD analysis project Ga0209174, IMG submission 187505) | Wastewater effluent complex algal communities from Wisconsin, to seasonally profile nutrient transformation and Carbon sequestration -... | ecosystem: Engineered > WWTP > Effluent > Algae...
AGATTTACCGTCGGTGGCTACCTCTCTAAGTGCTCAATTCGAGTCTCCCAAACTGTCCGGCAGACCGGATCTCAGACGGCGTACCGGATTTGTGACCAGGTGAAAGGTCCAGACTGACCCCTTCGGAGACCTGCTCCTGTGTGCTCACGCGAACGTATCCGATGGCCGTCTGTGTACCATCCTGGACGGCTCTTTTGTGCGACCATGCAATCGGTATGTTGGCTTGCAAGATCTAGGATGGGCTTTGAGGCGAGGAGCAGAAGGTTAGAAAACTTCCCCAATCGCGTCACTCGGTAGCAGGGAAGTTCTCCTGAGTTTCTCGACGGGAGACACGTTCACATCAGGACCGTCGCCGATCTGTGACGCGAACTTGGCTCGCACCATTGGTGGTTTGGGATCGAAAGCGGTGGATTCGCCACCTCGGAACCCTGCGAAAAGGCCGTCCTTTGCGCTCTTTAGGTAAGCGAGTCCGGTAGCCCCGGCAGCGACGACTGGGACGCAGTGGCCCAGGTCAAGCTGGCCTGCCAACGCTGCGGTCTGTGCGGAGGCGGCGCGGAGAAGGCACAGCTTCAGGCAGATCCAGCCGGCGCGGCTGGGCCTCGCCAGACAATCCCCACGGACCCATCCACCAAAGGGCCAACAATTTTTCTCGAGCCGGCGGGCGCTTCGGCCAAATCGCCTTCCTTCGTACCTCGCTGCTTCCTGGGTGCCTTATCCAAAGCCCCGCCCGTCCCCAGACCCACCCTCGCTGCTTCCTGAGTGGAACCCCCGACCCCTTCCCGTTTGGGCAGAGGGTAAGAGGGTAAAACTGCTAAGGGTAAGACCTCGCAAGACGAAACCCCACGTGGAGGTTGCGATAGCCGGGCGCGACCCTGTTGCGGCAGGCGACGCGCACGTACCTCGCGTCGTTGGCCCAAGACCCGCCACGGACCACCCGCCCGGAGCCGTCTCCTTCGGGGCCAGTCGGGTTCATCTCTGCGCCCGAGCCATAGGCAGAATACCCATCCCACACCCACTCCCACACATTCCCACTCAGATCATACAGTCCCCACCCATTCTCCTTCTTCTTTGCCACGGCATGCGTGGTTCTCCCGGAGTTGCTACTGTCCCACGCCACCTCGTCGGCATTCGCTGACCCGGCATACTTTGTCGAAGTCCCGGTCCCGGCCCGTGCCGCATATTCCCATTCGGCTTCCATCGGCAGCCGATACCCCCGACACTTCAACTTTTCCGGCCAAGTAACCGTCTCTCCCACGATCTGATAACAGGGCGGCAGCCCTTCCAGCACCGACAACTGGTTGCAGTACTTCACCGCATCCACCCACGACACCTGCTCCACTGGACGATCCAGATCCTCCGAATAGTTTGGCTTCTGGAAGTACGAGGGGTTCGATTTCATCACTTGCTCGTACTGCCGCTGTGTCACTTCCGTCACCGCCATCGCAAACCCGCCCTGGATCTGCACCAAGTGCTGCGGAAACTCATCAGAATAGGCCTCTGGATCAGTCCGTAGGCTACCCATCAGGAAGGTTCCCGTGGGCAGCTTTCTCATCAACGGTCGCAGAATCTTCACTCGCTCGACGACCACCTTCCGCCTTTCCGCTACCACCAGCTCGCAGTGATCCGAGGGGTCGAAGACCTCCCTACACAGCACTCCCCAGCTCACAGAAGTTCCTGCCGCCAAGGACACCGCAGACAAGCTCAGCACGCTCCCCTTCGCCGCTTCCATCTGGCACGGCGTCTTCGCTCCCTCTTGGCAGTTGATTCCTTCGGGTTCGGATACCACTCTCACTCCGCTTCTCGGATCGACCTCCACCGGACACCTTGCTGGGGTCATCGCAGCCAGCCGCACGCTCTGTTCCTTCGTCACCCGCAGCGCCGGTCCCAGTTGCTCTCTCACTTCTCCACCGGCCACCTTGCAGCCCGTCCCATCCATTCCCCACACTTGCAGCCGCCCCTCTCCACTTCGTCCCTCGGCCAGGCTCACCGCAAAGCCCGTTTCTTCCGGCTGGACTTCAAACCCTTCATACTCCACACCATCGAGCCATCTCTGCACTTGCAACACCTGGGCTCCTTCGGGCCACTCCTCAAGATGAACCCACAGCACTGGCTCTCCCCCGCACGACCCTCCTATCACTACGACCACCAGCCCTACCACCATTTGAATCCACGCACTGCTCGACTTCATGACCAGAACTCCTTAGTGAATGCTCAGACTGAAGGGCCGCACCATCGTATTGCCTCGGTCCGGCTCTCTCCCGGCCACTCCCACTCCCACTCCCAGTCCGACCGCTCCGGCCACCACCACTCCGATTCCCGTCCACAGCCACCACTGTTTCCCGATCGAGCGTTGCTCCGCAGCGGGCGCTGACACCGCAGGATTCACCATCGGCACCGCTTGCGCGGCAGGTGGAATTGTCACCTGAAACGTATTGGTTGGACTGACGGTGATGACGGGCTGATTATTGTTATCAACGAGGACCGAGCTGTGGACGCTATCATTTCCTCCCTTGGCTTCCACTCGATTCACCGTCGGACTGCCGGTCGCTTTCTCCTTCGCCAAAAGCTCCCCTCGCGCTCTGTCCAGACACTCCCCGGTCTTGCGCTGCACCTCCGCATCATCGGGCAGCAGTCCCTTCGCCTTTTCGCAGTATTCCACCGCTTGGCGGTTCTTCCCCTCCTTCTGATACAGCCTCCCAATCCCCGCCAGCAGCCGAGGGTCTCGCGTTCGCTGGTGATGCGCTTGCAGTTCCGCTATCGATCGCTGTCTCTCTTCGCTCGTCACGGCGTCATACGCTCGCTGCGCCGCGCTGCGACACCCCTTGTCCGCTTCGCACGTCCCAGCCTGCGCACTCCCAACCCCGAGTAGCCAGAATACTCCCAGTACGAACCCTCTGTTCACTTGCCTACGGTATTGGAACTGGAACATCACTTCCCTCCTTGGTTGGCTCTGCGTGGGGTAACGGCACTCCGGCATCGGGCGGAAGCGGACCGCTTGACCCAGACCTTGCTTGATCGTGGGTATCGCGGCGCAGACCCACCGTTCCCAGGATTCCCACCACCGCCACGACCAGCGCGAAAACACCCAGCCCACGTCGCAGATCGTTGCCAGCGAACTCGACTCCCTCTGTCCGCAGACTCCCCCGCCTTGCCAAGTCCTGCGGTTCACAGTCGCTGGCCTCTGGCTCACGGTCGGGAATCCCCAGCGCTGCCGCGATTCGCTCCGGCGCTTCTCTTGACAGCAACAGGTTTTGCTTTTGCTGCCGATCCATTCCCGCCGTCAACAGTCGCTGCGTGCCTGGAAAGTAGTCCACACACAGAGCCTCAAGCTCGCTGTCGGTTCGCAGCCGCTGCTCCAGTTCCCGCCGCAATTCAGCGCGACGATGCGGAGCCTGGGAACTAGTTTGGGTGCGTATCGGCATGAACACCTCGGACGGTCCTGGTTGCTACGTGTGTGCTCACAGCAGCTTTGCGGCCTAGGTCATCGTAAAACGCACCAGACCACTTTGGGAAGATGGAATCTCAAAAAAGGAAATCCACACACTCACCCATCGCACCCTACGTCCAGCCAATTCCATAGACGCTCGTCTCGCCCAAGCTCCTCTTGACCTAGGGCCGGGGAGCCGACGAACGAGACTTGGGGGGGCTTCAGACAGTCGCCATGATGCCGTAAGCGCCAAGATGTATCCCAACGGGCCCTATCAAGGGGGACACGGTCGCTATCGGATGCAGACGAGGGGGTCGGCGGTGCGTTTGGTGTGACTGTGTCTAATGCCTGAGTCGGGAGAGGGAAGTCGTCGCCAGAGCCGCTTGGCGGGATTCAACTAACGCTTACTTTCTAACTCCAAGTGGTTGGATCGGGGATGGGCGAGGTCGCACGAGTGGGGAACTCTTAAGGGGGCCAACTCTGGCAGACCGAAGTCAACCGCTCGTGCTGTTGCAAGACAGACAAACTCTGTCCGAAAGACTCCCTATCACGCGCAAACGCACTCTGTGCGACGGCACCTCACCTGAACGGGGTGTATTTTTCGTTCGGTACGGAACCAACATAAGATACACAGATCTGCGTAAGTACAAATAAACCACATCAATCGATACATAGCTACATTACTACATAAAACGCACCCACCATTTGGCGATTATGGCTTGGTGATGGATAGTAAGGCCGCAATCTCCCAGTTCGCCCAGGTCGAAGACCATCCAACAAACGTGGGCGTGGTTCTTGGGCATCCTTGGAGCCCCAAGATCCAACGGAGATCCGGCCCATCGTACCCTGGACGGCTCTTTTGTGCGACCATACAATCGGTATGTTGGCTTGCAAGATCTAGGATGGGCTTTGAGGCGAGGAGCGAATGGTCAGAAAACTTCCCCAATCGCGTCACTCGGTACCAGGGAAGTTTTTGTATGGTTTCTCGACGGGAGACACGTTCTTCTGTAGAATGTACTCTGCCGTCGCCGAGCTAGTCACGCTCCGGGCGCTCGGTTCCCAAACCGTGGCACCAAAACCAGCATTAAAACTCCAAACCTCGCGCTGTCTGCGCTTCTGTGGTCGCTCAGCAATATGCTGCACGCCGTGGCTGGCTGGGGCTGGCATTATTCCGCGGCCTGCTCGGCATTACCGAGGCGGCGGCCATCCCCGCCGGGATCAAGGCGGTGTCGAAGCAGTTCCCGCCGCGCGAGCGTTCGGTGGCGGACGGTGAACCCCCAACCCTGGTTTTTCGTCGAGCTCAGCGGGGCTGCAGCTCTACGCAATCGCAGCGTTCCGAAAATGAACTGCGGAAACAATCCGTGCGCTGAGCAGAACCATCCCCAGTTGAATGTCCCGTGGAGTCGAGACGCTTGCTTGTTTACCGTCGTTTCGCAAGACTAAGACTCCCATGGCGCCCTCGCAGCACGGCCACAAGCCGCAGATTGCCACCCAATCCGATCTCCTGAGTCGATTGCTTCATCTGCACAGCGAACGCAAGCCGGCCGCGCTATTGGTCGGGGCCCCCTTATCCACGGCGCCTCGGGGTTCAGCGGGTGGCGTTCCGTCGGTAGCTGGAATGATCGAGTTGATCCGCGCCCACTACGCGACTACCCCAGCCGATCTCCTGGACTTCGAACAGGCCATCCAAGGTGCTGAGAACCAATACCAGGCCAGCTTTGAGCATCTACTCCGCCGACGGGGGCAGGACACGGCAAACCAGATCGTGCGCCGTGCCGTCCTTTGCGCCTATGCCAACGCGAGCGAGCTTGAAGCTGTTCTGCCAGCGCGACTAGACGAGGATGGCCTCCGTCGGTGTCAAGGGGCGGAAACAGACCTAGACGGCTGGCATCTTCCTCCCGGCTGCGAGGCGCTGGGTCAGTTGGCGGTCCGTTCGGCAGCTACCTTTGGTGCTTGCATCTTGACCACCAATTTTGACCCACTACTACAAGTTGCGATCCGCAAGTCGGGAGGTCGCTTCCAGCGTACGGTGTTGAACCATGACGGCGACTTCACCCAGTCCGACAGCGACGGTTGCCATGTCGTTCACCTGCATGGCCACTGGTACCGTAGCGATACGCTGCACACGGCCATCCAGCTGACCCGCCCACGACTGCGGCTACGACACACGCTAGAGGATTTGCTCGCGGATCGAACCTTGATTGTCCTTGCGTACGGAGGCTGGGACGATGTGTTCAATGCGGCACTGCTCGAAGTCCTGTTCAACGATCGACGACGCACTGATCTGCTGTGGACCTTCTTCGACGACGACGCCAATCGGATAAGAACGCGGAACGGCGGTCTGCTCGAGCAGCTCTCGCCCGGTATCGCTGCCGGCCGCGTGCATCTCTATAAGGGGATCGATGTCCACACCTTCCTTCCGGAGTTCGTTCGGCAGTTGGCGCCGATTGGGTCGCTAGCGATGGCACCAAGCCCCGCGAGCAGTCCGGCGACCAGCGCTCCCGCGACCGCAACGTCGCCGCCGACCGGCCAACCCGAGAGTCCCTTCTTCGACAGAGGACGGATCAAGAACAGCTCGCGTTTCTTCAATCGCGAGCGCCTCCTCGACAAGCTCTTTCAGAGCCTGCGGTCCGGACATAATATTTCGCTCATCGGCGAATCAGCGATTGGCAAATCTTCGATCATGACGATGATTTGCGAACACGGGCCGGGCAAATTGAATATATCCAGCTCGAATTTCATCTACATGGATATGCAACTGATTGACAATGATACGGAGTTTTACAAAACGCTTTGTGGAAAACTGGGCATCGTTCTTTGCAAAGGAAGCGAACTGGCCGAATATATAGAAAATCGTGGAATCGTGCTTTGTGTCGATGAGGTCGAAAAGATGAAATCGAGTGGCCGCAAAGGCTTTGGTCAAAAAATTCGCAGTCATCTACGCGGAATGGCTGATAGCGGCCAACATCTGCGGCTGGTCATGGCGAGTCGGACACCACTTTCAGCACTCTTCAGCGATGACGAGCATTTCAACGTCATGTCCCCCATGCACAATATTTTCATAGAGTATAGCGTATCGCCCTTCACACCAGAAGACGCCCGCCAGTTCCTGCAACGACGTTTACAACTAACCGGCGTGGTCTTCAATCGCGAAGAGGAGGATCGCCTGCTTAACGAAAGCAGCGGTCATCCCGGCAAACTGCAAAACCTCGCCGATCAATTGTTCCGTCGAAAAGTGGGTCAGCCATGAAGCGTCGATTTTCTGCGCTAGCCCCTTTCTACTATTTGTACTATCTCGTCAGTCCGCTACATATCTTGCAATTGATCCGCCACTCATTTTTTGCGACTTTTAGCAAAATGGATGAAACTTGGGATTTCAGAGGGTCTGGACTGTATTTCTTGACTCTAAATATTATGGCGATTGGTTTTGTAGCGGCACTCGGTATGTATCACTTATTTCCGCTTTTCGGCCATGCTTTTCATATCTCAATCGCAGCACGCGTGTTTTTGGGATTTATTGCGGGCTTCTTTCTATATTCTATTTTTGGTAATTTATATACTGCACTTAAATCAGCGGTTTCTGATGAATCTGCAATCGACGGGTTCAAATCAACGCCCATCGTGTTTTTCCTGGGAACTCCTGCCGCAGTTGCAGGCGCGCTCTGTGCGGGAATCGCTGGAAATCAGTTTTTGGGGGTGCTGGTCGCCGGATGTGAGCTGGCGACGATCCCAGCGAGCTTTTTTCCGGGATCGGGAGCGATGAAAGCGATCTTCGGGTGCGTGTTCGGCGGAATGCTGGCAGCGATCGGGCTGGCGATGAGCGGCGTTCATTTGCCCATCGCTGCGTGGCTGCCCAAGCTGGGTACGGCTCTGCTCGTGGCATTGGGGTTGCTGACCGTACTGCTGATCATCCTGGTGACGCTGAGCCGTTTTTTTCGTCCCCGAAATCCAGCAGCAGACTACGTCCTCGTATTGTTCAGCGTGCCCGTGACCGCGGTCCTCTTGAGTCATCCGCTTGCCTGGTTTGCCGATTCCATTCACGCTGCCCCTCTCCCCCGCTCGCTCATCGCGCTGACCTGTGTGCTCGTCGTCACCCGTCTGCCGTTGTGGCCTCTCGAAGTCCTGTGGGCTCGGCTTAGCTTCGCCGAGATGCTTTCGAGAGCAGTTCGGGTGGTCAATGCGTCCGCCGCGCACTACCAATTCTCTTCTGACAAGCTGCAACAGGTGCGGTCGTATCGGCGGGCGCTTCGCGCCGCGTTTTTCGATCGCCGGATCCTGCTGCCTCTCCCCGGCGAAGTGGACGCCCTGTTGGCGCTGGCGAGGGTGAGCACTCAGCTGGCCTTTGAAGAGGCCGCTGATCTCCTGACTTTTACCCCACGCAGTCATTCGGCAAAGGCAGTCCTTCGGCGTTTGGCACAGCAAGATCCGCTTGGGACATTTTCACCGATCTCGGATCTGCGAGATCGACGGGAGAGCAACCTCGCGCCAGGTGAGATTGAACGGCAGATGACGGGAGCCTCTGCCCTGGTATGGCAAGCCCTGATTCTTATCGCTAGGTGCCGTGTACAGGCGGATGGGCCGGTCGCGGGCGCCGCCGCCGCCGAACGCTCCTCAGAACAGCAGCTGGCCGACTTTTATCGGGTAACCCCCCAGCTGATCGAACAGGCCGGCGAGAAGCTCCAACAGGCCGCCGCAATCGTCGAGCGGGCAGTGCGTGAACCGCAAGTACCCCGCGGTACCGGCCTGCTCCTTGCGCTGTTACAACAAAGCCTGCGCGAACTCGGTAACAAAGATGCCTATTTGATCAAACCTATTGAAGTTAGTCGCGAAATGATGACTGAGCTCGAAGATCAAATATACACAAAAAATGATTTCAAGCTTAAATTTGATAGATTTCACAACGACAATTGGCTTGCTCGATCAATCAATACAATTTCGCCTGATTCTTCAATCTCGATAAAGAAGACGAAGCTCCTCGAGCTCATGTCGGGAATGAACCTGTATGTTTCAATGCTACCGTTAAAGACGAATCGATTGCTTCGTGAAAAAACCCCAGGAGCCTGGCTCCTCGACGAGATCTTGTTGCCCGTCGAGTTCCACTGGCAGCTCTTGATCGCCGAAGCTGCCCAGCAGATCGTCAAGGCAGAGCCGCAGGGTCCGATCGAGAATCCGTTTGTCGTGGGTCCGCCTGTCCGGGGGTCGCAGTTTATTGGCCGGCAGAAGCTGATGATGCAGTTGACTTCGCTATGGGGGAACCAGCCGCAGTGGCCCTCCGTCCTGCTGCACGGACATCGGAGGATGGGCAAGTCATCGATTTTGCACAACCTCTCGCTTTTCGTCGCCGGACAGAATGTCACGCTGGCGATCTTGAGCATGCAGGAGCTGGGCGAAATCTCGGGACCGAAGGAGTTCTTGCGACACGTCGCTAGGAAGCTCCGGCGGTCGCTGAGCGAAGCTGGGGTTCACGCCGGGGATGACGAGATTGCCCTGTTTGACAAATTTGGCCCATATGAAGCATTTGACGAGTTTCTACAGACAATCAAGCGGAGCAGCGGAGCGCGCAGAATATTAATAGGGATTGATGAATATGAGAGAATTGATGAACTAATTAACAATAAAATCATTGAAGTTCGATTGTTGGAATTCTTTAGAGCCTTGATTGATGAGAATCCATGGCTCTGCTTTGTGTTCGCGGGAAATCACACTCATAACGAGCTGGATCAGGAACACTGGCAACTGCTGTTTCGTACCATCATGTCGATACGTGTTTCCTTCCTTTCCGATGCAGACGCCAGGCTGCTCCTGACGGCGCCGACCGCGGATTTTCCAGTGAGTTACCAGCCAGCGGAACTCAACCAGGCCGTATCGCTGACGGCGGGCCAGCCCTTCCTGTTGCAGTTGCTCGGTTTCAGCCTGCTCGAGCGGGTCAATGACCGGCGGCGTCTGGATCCCAAGGTCGCCCTTTCCATCGAAGCGTCCGATCTGCGGGCAGTGGTCGACGACCCGGAATTTTATCACCGCGGAGCCGGCTATTTCGATGGTGTCATGAGACAGGTTGCAGCTGACCGACCCGAGCCAGCGGCATTGTTGCGCGCGCTGTGCGGAGATCCACGAGGTGTCGACATTGGGGTATTGGCAACGGCCAGCCAACTGGAACCCGCCCGCTTCCAAGCGGTGCTCAGTCTGTTGCTGCGCCACGAAGTCCTTCAAAAAACCGAAGCCAATCATGTCTGCTTTACCGTCGAGCTCATGCGGCGGTTTGTGATGCAGCGGTTCGGTGTGCAACCGGCGCCCAGCGTTCCGGACAAAGAAATCTTCACTTTTTGACATAGCTCTTCGGCGGAACGTGTTTGAGTGCCGCGGCACAGATCGGCGACAGTTGGGTGTACAAGATCTCGCCCGTCGCCGGATCGGCTATTCGGTCCCAGACCGTTGCACTGAAACACTCCAGCCAACGTGAGTCGCTAAGGATGCTCGGTGTTCCAACCTAGCTCGGCGGGACTCTCGCTGAGCAGCCTCGGTTAGAAGCGACGGACTCGCCACATGAGAGCGCAGCTCAATGTAGCCCCCGTCCCTGTGAATCGCTCCGATCGTCCCCATCGGGGGCGCGAGGTGGGTCAAGGTGGATGTGATCGGCGAGTTACGCAGCGGTTCGTGGCCACTTCGCAATCGGTCTACTCAAGGGAGAGCGGTCGGCAAGCTGCCCGCAGGCTCACCGACGGAAGATAAGCCCACGCTGAGTGCCGCTAAGCCTCCGCTTAGAGCGGCTCAGCGCACGCTTAGCGAGGTCATGTCCGTGTGCGTCCCGGATAGTCACTACTCGTGGGAAGGCTTACGATCAATCTCTCGACTGGACTCAAGTGCTCAAGTCAGTGTTTTCTATGGACAAACTGGTCAAAATACATTCCCGTCGAGGCCACATCGTTTCCTGGCGTAGTCGGTTCGGAGGACACCCGTTGTATTCCTCCCCATCCAATCGTAACTGGACGGCGGGGTGAATCCCCTGCTGTTGGTCTGACTTCCGACGGTAGCTCAGACAGAGTATTGAACAGATTGACATCCAAACATGGATGCTGGATCGTCCACCCGTTTTTCACGCCTTTTCCCCCAATCCGTTCCGTTTTCGTTTCTCGACGGAAGGTGGGCCGGCTTCAGGTCTCGATGGATCAACTCTCCGTCGAGACGTAGCTGCCGGTTTTTCCCCGCCGTCGGGGTTGGTGGAAAAGGAGGAAAATCAGAGAGGCAGGAGTTACGTGAACGCTCGTCGGACGGAATTTGCAAACAGGCAG
>Ga0209174_10003058_pt1 | contig 10710 bp, 8 predicted proteins | sample JI91814BDNA_FD_187505 | JGI IMG/M metagenome (GOLD analysis project Ga0209174, IMG submission 187505) | Wastewater effluent complex algal communities from Wisconsin, to seasonally profile nutrient transformation and Carbon sequestration -... | ecosystem: Engineered > WWTP > Effluent > Algae...
TGCACGCGGTTGACCGAGTCGGTGAGGTGGCGGTAGATGAAGTGCCGCCGATGTCCCACCCGCAACCACTCGTGAACGTGTGGCGTGCCGACGTCGTGACGCCAGGGCTGACGGCAGATGACGTCCTGGCCGGGGCTCCCGCTGCCGAGGACGAACGGTTCCGCGTTCCCCGCATTCTGGATGGTGAGTAGATGAGCGCCACGACAGGTGCGATGCACCTGACCAGACGAAGTGCCACAGAGTTGGCAACGGCGATTGCAGCTGGCGAAGTGACCGCTCGTGAGGTCACTGATGAACACCTAGCCCGCATCGACGCTGTGGACGGTTCGATTCACGCCTTCTTGCACGTTGATTACGAAGGTGCGCGTGCGCAGGCCGATGCTGTCGATGCGAAGCGCGCCGCAGGCGGACCGTTGGGACCTCTGGCGGGTGTGCCGGTTGCGCTCAAGGATGTCTTCACTCAGAAGGGAGTCCCCACGACGGCGGGTTCGCGAATTCTTGAGGGCTGGCGTCCGCCCTACGATTCAACCGTTGTTTCGCGATTGCGCGACGCGGACTGCGTGATCCTCGGTAAGACGAACATGGATGAGTTCGCCATGGGGTCGTCCACCGAACACTCGGGCTACGGGCCCACTCATAACCCCTGGGACACCGATCGAATTCCGGGTGGTTCCGGTGGCGGCTCAGCGGCGGCAGTCGCCGCATTTGAGGCGCCGTTGGCAATTGGCACAGATACCGGCGGCTCGATTCGCCAGCCGGCATCAGTCACCGGCACGGTCGGCGTCAAGCCGACGTATGGCGGCGTTTCCCGGTTTGGGTTGATCGCGCTAGCTTCCTCGCTCGATCAGGCCGGACCATGTGCGCGCTCTGTCATGGATGCCGCGCTGCTGCACCAAGCGCTCGCTGGGCATGACCCGAAGGACTCCACGAGCCTCGACCTTGAGGTTCCCGATGTTGTTGCGGCGGCGAAGCGGGCAGACGTGCGCGGGATGCGTATCGGCCTGGTGTCGCAGTTGTCTGGTAACGGGTACCAGCCAGGCGTTCGGCAGCGGTTCGATGAGGCCGTCGAGATCCTCACCAACCTTGGCGCCGAACCAGTTGAGGTGTCGTGCCCGAACTTCGAGTACGCACTTGCGGCGTACTACCTGATCCTGCCGAGTGAGGCTTCCAGCAATCTCGCGCGGTTCGACGGCATGCGCTTTGGAATTCGAGTCGGCGATGACGGCGACGCGAATGTCGAGGAAGTCATGAGCGCGACCCGGGCCGCGGGGTTTGGTGATGAGGTCAAGCGCCGGATCATGTTGGGAACCTATGCGTTGTCGAGCGGGTACTACGACGCGTACTACGGCCAAGCGCAGAAGGTGCGGACTTTGATCGCCCGCGACTTTGACGCAGCGTTTAGCGAGGTTGATGTGTTGCTGTCGCCGACGGCACCAACGACAGCGTTCAAACTGGGGGAGAAGCTCGACGATCCACTCGCGATGTACCTCAACGACGTGGCCACGATTCCGGTGAACCTGGCCGGCAACGCCGCGATGAGCCTGCCGATTGGGCTGGCCCCGGAGGACGGCCTGCCGGTCGGCCTCCAGATCATGGCGCCATCAATGGCCGACGACCGCCTGTACAACGTGGGAGCGGCGCTTGAAACTGCGCTGCGTGACAAGTGGGGTCACCTGCTGATCGAGGAGGCACCAGCCCTATGAGCACCGCAACAGTGAATCCGGACTTCGCGACGGCGATCTCGAACTATGACCCGGTTCTCGGGTTCGAAGTCCACGTTGAACTGTCCACGAACTCGAAGATGTTCTGCGGCTGCCCGACTGATTTCGGTGCCGCACCTAACACCCATGTCTGCCCAACGTGTGTGGGACTTCCCGGCTCGCTGCCCGTCGTGAACGAAGCTGCAGTTGAGGCAACGATCAAGATCGGGTTGGCGCTGAACTGCGACATCGCGGAATGGTGCCGGTTCGCGCGGAAGAACTACTTCTACCCAGACATGCCCAAGGACTACCAGATTTCGCAATACGACGAGCCTCTCTGCAGCAATGGCTATCTCGATGTTGATGTTGTTGACGAGGCGGGCGAGCACCGGACGGTTCGCGTCGAGATCGAGCGCGTTCACATGGAGGAGGACACCGGAAAGCTCCTGCACACCGGGGGAGACACCGGGCGCATCCACGGTGCCGATTACTCACTCGTCGACTACAACCGCGCGGGTGTTCCACTGATCGAAATCGTCACGAAGACCATCGAAGGAACCGGCGCGCTCGCTCCTGAGGTGGGTAAGGCGTACGTCACGCAACTGCGCGAGCTCGTTCGTTCGCTGAACGTCTCTGATGTCCGGATGGAACAAGGTTCGCTTCGTTGTGACGCCAACGTGTCGCTGATGCCAAAGGGTGCAAGCGAATGGGGTACGCGGACTGAGACGAAGAACGTGAACTCGCTGCGCTCGGTTGAGCGGGCGATCCGGTCGGAAATCATTCGCCAGGCAGAGGTTCTTGACGCTGGGGGAACCATCACTCAGGAGACGCGCCACTTCCATGAGACCACCGGCGACACAACGCCGGGGCGCGAGAAGTCTGACGCGGAGGATTACCGGTACTTTCCGGAACCGGATCTGATTCCAATCGCTGCAGACCCGCAGTGGGTGGAACAGTTGCGGGCCGCGTTGCCAGAGGCTCCGAGCCTGCGCCTTGGGCGGCTGCAGAAGGAGTGGGGCCTTTCCGACTTCGACATGCTCGCCGTGGTGAGTTCCGGCGCCGTCGATGTCGTGGTCGCAACTGTGGATGCGGGAGCCGATCAGGCGGCCGCCCGGAAGTGGTGGCTCGGTGAGCTGACGCGGATCGCGAACTCTGAAGGCGTGGAACTTGAGGCATTGGCGATCACGCCGACTCAGGTCGCGAGGGTGGTAGCGCTGGTCGAGGATGGTTCGCTTAACGACAAGCTTGCGCGCAAGGTCATTGAGGGTGTCCTCGCCGGTGAGGGTGAACCCGATGACGTCGTTGCGGCCCGGGGCCTTGCTGTTGTCTCCGACGATGGCCCATTGATTGCGGCCATCGACGAAGCGATCGCGGCCAACCCCGACGTGGTCGAGAAGATTGCTGGCGGAAAACCACAGGCCGCTGGTGTCATTGTCGGTTCGGTTATGAAGGCGACCCGTGGGCAGGCGGATGCCGGGCGCGTCCGTGAACTCCTCTTCGAGAAACTGGGCGTCGACGCCTAACCGCACGTTTCCGCAAACCCCCTTCGTGTTGGGGTTACTGGCGCCATTCGGCGCCAGTAACCCCAACACGAAGGGGGTTTGCCTTAACGGACTTGCAGTTGACGTTGGGTCAACGCCTACGTTTGTTGCATGGACGATGAACTGCTCAGCATCCACGAGGTTGTGAAGGTGTCAGGAGTGACGTCGCGAACCCTGCGCCACTACGACGCGATCGGACTGCTCAAGCCCGCCAGCGTCGGGCAGGGTGGGATCCGCCTCTACAGCCAGGCGGATCTGCTGCGCCTGCAGCAGATCCTGCTCTTGCGTGAATTGGATCTTGGACTGCCGCAGATCCAGCAAGTGCTCGATGGTCAACGCGACGAGCTCACTGCTCTGCGCGAGCACCGCGTTCGCATCCGGGATGCCGCGGCACGACTCGAAGAGCTTCAACGCACCGTTGAATCAACCATTGCCGCACTTGAGGAAGGAAGGAACATGTCCGCAGCAGAGATTTTCGCCGGGTTCGATCCTTCGCGCCAAGCCGCGTATGAGTCAGAGCTCCTTGAGCGCTTTGGCGCCGGAGTCCTTGAGCACATCGATGCAAGCTGGGCACGGATCGCCGAAATGTCGACTGACGATGCTGCAGCGATTTCGCAGGGCTACGCCGACGTCGAAGTGGCGGTCACCCAGTTGCTTCGTGGCGGTGCGAGTCCGGGCGATGAGATTGTCCAAGAGTTGATCGCGCTTCACTACGCCATCGTCTGCAAGTTCTGGACTCCGGATGCTCAAGCCTATGCGGGACTCGCAGAGCTGTACGTGACACATCCGGACTTCAAGGCTCGCTACGACGCCCACGATGAGAGCCTCGCGGAGTTTCTGCGCGACGCGATGGTTGTCTACGCGACGCGAAATCTGGCGGTTGCCGAGAGTTAGCAAGATCTGCAGTCAGGAAATCAAGCAGGTATCGCGGGTACCGTGTTTCGATGATCATCCGACGCTTGTGGCGGCAACGAATCGCGATCGCGGCAGTGTGCGCCGTTGCCACGGTTGGTACTGCCATTCCGGGCGCCGTTGCCGACGACAACGTGACGACGCTCGATGAGCCGGCCACGGAGCGAACCGCCGCGAAGCCTGGATGGATCACCAACAAGTCGCCAATGAAGGACCTGTCGGCGGGAACCTGGGCTGAGTTTGTTGGTCCTACTCAAGACCCCTGGCGTCCGACCGGAAAGGTGCTCGCTTCCACCGGATTTGAACCTGGCCGCGATGGATTCTTCTTCTTCAACTACTCAAATGTCGGGTCGAGTCTTCCCAATCGGATGAACAAGTACGTCTTTGGTGGCAACTACTCGAATGTGAAGAATCTCGGGTCGCAGCAGATGATCAACTTGTTCGGACGTCGCAATGTGTGTGCCGGCCACAAGAAGGGCAAGTCCAACAGTTGCGTTCTGACCCTCGGCGCGAAGGCGTGGATGGAGTCAGTCAATAGAGTCTCCTCGGGTGGGCATTGCTTCGGCATCGCCACTAATGCGGCCCAGTTGTTCAATCGGCAGCTGTCGCAGGCTCAATTTGGTGGGCGATCGACGACTCACTCGATTCCTTTCAAGCCTGCCTCGACTAGGCCAATCGCCCAGGCGTTCTCGCTCCAGACGCTGGCAACCTCACCGACTCTGCAACCGCGCAGCGCGGTCAAGTTGCTCAAGCGCAACCTGCGGCCTGGTCATGTCCCCTTCACGCTTTCGATGCGAGCCAGCGGTGGCGGCGGCCATGCGGTCACCCCGATTGCTCTGTCGAAGACCGGAAAGGGCACCTACGACATCTCGATCTACGACAACAACTACCCAGGTCGTGTCCGCGCGATTCACGCAAACACGAACTACGTTCCCGGCACCAAGAAGCAAGTTGGTTACGACTATGAGTTGTTCAGCCTGCCGGGAAGGCCACCGGAGAAGCTGGTCGGTTCGATCAATCTTTGGGACGTCACGAAATTGAGTGGAAAGTTCGCGTGTCCGTTCTGCGCGGGTGCAAAGAAGACCACTGTCCACCTGCAGCCGGTCGTCACCGAGACCCCCGTGAAGGTGACCTTGCGGTCCCCGAGCGGGAAGAAGATCAAGGGACTACGGACCATTGCGCCGTCCAATCCGTGGCTGCCGGGAACGCCCCAACCATTGCCGTCGTTCCAGGTTCCGCGTGGCAAGGCCTTCAAGGTTGTCATTGACAACGGCGCGAATACCCAACCGGCGAAAACGACGCTGACCGCGACGACGGGCGAACTCACGTGGGAGTTGGGGTACTACCAGTTGCCCGCTGGAAGCGTGGACTCGATCTCAATCACACCGAAGAGCGGGAAGTTGACGTTTGCCACGTCACAAGGATCCTCGCCTGCGCTCGCGATGGTGGATCACAGCACGATGTTCAATCCGCGGGAAATCTTGGTCGGCCCCAACGAAATGAATCCCGGTGCCACCTTCACGACGAAGACGAATATGCGGCGTGGCACGTTCACCTTCACTCCCGGTCCTGGCGCATCCGCGGGCGGGGCGATTCAACTCGCTCAACAGCGCAATGACGGAGGCTTGGTCAAGCTCGCCTCAAGTGGTGAGCCGTTGCCGCTCAACGTTCCCGTCGGAAGTCACCTGGCCTGGGACTACCTGAAGTGGAAAGTCTCGGCACCGCGCGTGAAGCTGGATGTCGTGGGTCCGACTGGTGCCGCTGTTGGGCAGTGGATTCCGTTGCAGACGGCAACCGAGTAGACGCAGGCCACAGATGACCCCACCTGGTTGGTACCGAGACCCATGGGAGCCGTCAGCCAACTCCGGGCAGCTCCGGTGGTGGGACGGTCTGGGTTGGACAAGTGCGATCGCGAACCCTGCGTCGGCTTTCAGTAACCCGGATCCGCGCAAGGATTTCGAGAACGAAGTTAAGTACGGTCGGTGGGCGAGAGTAGGGCTCATTGTTGGTGCCGCCAGTTACCTGCTCCTTTACCCTTCGTCTGTGTTCCTGGCTTCGATGTTTCGTGAGTCCGTTGACCAGTTAGGCCTGGACAGACAGTCCGGTTTGGCCGCCAACAACGCCCGAACGGCGGAAGTATTCCAAGACCTGAACATCTTTTCGATGGCGGTCAACTTGATCAACGTTGGGCTATTGGTCGCCGGCGTGCTGTTTGTCTTGTGGTTCTACCACGCGGCAACAGTTGCCAGGCGGCTCGGCATGCGTGCGCGTCACAGCCCTGCATGGGCGGTGGGAGGGTTCATCGTCCCGATCATCTCGTTTTGGTGGCCGTACCAATCGGCGATGGATTGTCTTCCGAGCGATGATGTTGCGCGCGGACGAGTCAAGTGGTGGTGGGGACTTTGGATCGCCATGGGTGTGGTTGGCCTTGCGACCTACATTGCCAGCTTCTTCTCCCTGACACTTGGGATTGGGATGGCAATTGTCGCCATGGTTATCGCCGTGCTCGCGGCTCTGGCGGCACGCGATGTAATTCGGGCAATAGACCGGGCTCACCGTGCGGCTCTCGCTGCCATGGACTTGCCCTAGCGGGGTCTATCGGTGGGTGCACCGAGCAGGCCGACCTAGCCCGCGTCGCTCTCAAACGCAGATGCCTGATGTTCGTAGTATGTCTGACCGTCGTAGGTGCGGATATCGACGACAGCTGTGCGTTCCTCGACGATCTGCTCGTTGGCAAGTTCCGATCGAAGCAGAACGCCATCGAGCATTGACATGATCTCGTCTGGAAACTCGAGCGGGATGAAGTGCGTCCCGTGCAGGACGTGGATCTCGGCATGATCAATCTGCTCTGCGAAGGCCACAACGTCGCGCATGGAGGTCAGAGCGTCGAGTCCACCGGCGGCGACGGTGATGGGGACCTCGACGAACGACGGATCAATCGGCTCGTGCTCGCCGGCCGCGGGGAACATGTGGAAGTACCAGCCGAAGTCATGCTTGCCGAAGGCTTCCATCCAGGGAACGATGTCCTCCGGTTTGGCGCTCGGCATGATCATTCCGGTGTGCCGCATGATTTCGGCGGTCATTCGGTTCTTCGGCAGCATTCGAGCGAACGTATTGATCTGTGGCGCGAAGAATTCGCCGGTTCGAACCACGGCGAGGCTCAGTGGCTTGCGCAGCGGCTTGGGAACGAGGAAAGGGGCGAACGCGGCATCGAGCGTTCCACCCGGAACGCCAGCGCACATCACGAGGCCGGCGACTCGCTCTGGGTAGCGCTTCGTGATCTCGAAGCTGATGTTGACGCCGTATGACCAAGCGACGAAGATTGCTTGGTCGATCTCGCACTCTTCCAACAGTGCGAACGCGTCCGCGACGTGATCATCGATTCGAATGCGGTCGAGATCCTTCGGACGCTCCGATCCCAAGGTGCCGCGATGGTTGTATCCGAACACCTGATACCCGCAATCGGGCTCAAGCAGGCGGGGCCACGCTTCCGGGGGAACACCTAGGCCGTTGCACACGACAACGACGGGCCCGTCACCGTTGTTCGTCCAGCCCTCGAGCTTGGTGCCGTCCGCTGAGTGGTACTCGAAAGTCGAATACATGGCTACAAGGGTGACACGCGATCCATCTTCGTGTGGCAAAGGTGCCGAAATCAATGCCTGTGAGTCGAAGCCTGCCGGTGGCGTAGGCTTGCCGCCATGGCGAATCCGACTGACATGAAGCCCCGCAGTAAAGAGGTCACGGACGGTCTGGAGCGCGCTCCAGCACGCGGAATGTTGCGTGCCGTAGGTATGGAGACAGAAGACTTCAGCAAGCCGCAGATCGGGATTGCCTCGTCGTGGAACGAGATCACGCCGTGCAACCTGTCGCTGGATCGCCTCGCGACGAACGCTAAAGAGGGCGTGCACGCGGCCGGCGGTTTCCCGATGCAGTTCGGAACGATTTCGGTGTCCGACGGCATCTCGATGGGCCACGAAGGTATGCACTTTTCGTTGGTCAGCCGCGAGATCATCGCGGACTCCGTCGAAGCCGTTATGCAGGCTGAGCGGCTCGATGGAATGGTCACCTTTGCTGGTTGCGATAAGAGTCTTCCCGGCATGCTCATGGCCGCCGCGCGAATCGACGTCGCGAGTGTGTTTGTCTACGCCGGTTCGATCCTGCCTGGTCGCGTTGGCGACAAGCAGGTGACGATCATTGACGCATTCGAGGCCGTCGGCGCCTGTTCTCGCGGCCTCATCACGCGTGCCGAGGTCGACGAGATCGAACGCGCGATCTGTCCAGGCGAGGGCGCCTGCGGCGGTATGTACACCGCGAACACGATGGCCAGCGCGGCCGAAGCAATGGGAATGTCGCTGCCAGGATCTGCCGCGCCACCCGCGGTTGACCGTCGCCGAGACGGATTTGCGCGCCGCTCGGGCGAGGCCGTCGTTGAGCTCATTCGCCAGGGAATCACGACACGAGACATCATCACTCGCAAGTCCCTTGAGAACGCCATTGCTGTTGTCATGGCATTCGGTGGTTCAACGAACGCTGTGCTGCATCTGCTCGCGTTGGCCCATGAGGCGGACATCGACCTTGAGCTAGCTGACTTCCAACGCATCTCCGAGCGCGTGCCGTTGCTCGCCGACGTGAAGCCATTCGGTCGCTACGTGATGAGCGACGTCGATCGCGTCGGGGGAGTGCCCGTCGTCATGCGTGCGCTGCTCGACGCGGGTCTGATTCACGGCGACTGCCTGACTGTGACTGGCAAGACCGTTGCCGAGAACCTTGCCGACATCACGCCCCCGGATCCCGATGGCGACATCTTGCGGGCGATGCAGACGCCGCTCGATACCCACGGCGGACTCACGATTCTCCACGGGTCGTTGGCACCTGAAGGCGCTGTCACCAAGAACGCCGGAATCGGCGTCGACGAGTTTGTCGGAACGGCCCGGGTGTTCGAGCGCGAACAGTCCGCGATGGCCGCGCTTGAGGACGGCACGATCCAGGCTGGCGATGCGGTTGTGATCCGCTACGAAGGCCCAGTGGGTGGTCCGGGTATGCGCGAGATGCTGATGATCACCGGCGCCATCAAGGGTGCGGGTCTCGGCAAGGACGTGCTGTTGCTTACCGATGGTCGTTTCAGCGGAGGCACCACTGGCCTATGCGTGGGTCATATCGCGCCGGAAGCCGCCAACGGTGGGCCGATCGGGCTGGTTCGTGACGGTGACCAGATTCGGATCAACGTCAAGGAACAGACGTTGGATGTGTTGGTCGATCCGTCCGAACTCGACAGACGGCGGCAGGAGTGGGCTCCGCTGCCCGCTCGTTACACCCGCGGCGTGCTGCACAAGTACGCGCGACTCGTGGGATCCGCGTCTCACGGAGCGGTGTGCGACTGACATGTCCATCGATAGCAACCTCGCGGACCTGCGCAAAGCCGATGTCGTCGTCACGGATGGCGGCATCGAGACGTGGATCGATTTCAACTCCGACTATGACCTGGGCGATCTTGGCACGATCGGCATGTTGGATGACGGACCCGGACGCGCGGTTCTGGTTGACCTCGAGACTCGCTACATCAAGGCCGCCCGGAAGCACGATCTCGAGATCGTGATCGGCACTCCAAGCTGGCACGGGTCCGTCAACCGCCTAGTGGCAGCGGGGCATCCCGAGGAGGACGTCGAGCGCCTGAATCGCAGCGCCGTATGGCTGGTTCGCGCTTTGCGACGCGAGGTTGCCCACGGCCGGGGATTCGTCGCCGCAGTGATGGGCCCGTTCGGTGATGGATACCGTCCAGAGGATTCACTCAATGTTGAGCAGGCACGCAGCGTTCACCAACGTCAGGCGAATGCGCTTGCCGACGCCGAGCCGGACTTCCTGTTTGCAGTACCGCTTCCAGCAGCTGATGAGGCAGTTGGAATCTGTCAGGCGATGGCAGCTTCCGGGGCCGCATACGTTCCTAGTTTCCTGATCGGTGCCGATGGCCGTTTGCCAGACGGTACGCCGCTCGGCGAAGCGATCGGGCGAATTCTCAGTGAGGTCGATATCGCGCCGCTGCACGTGTCCGTGTCGTGTGTGCACCCACGCACGTTTGTGGCTGGCTACCAGGCCGCGCAAGAGTTGGTCGGTGCCGACAACCTGCGCCTGGTTGCTGAGCTGAAGGCGAATGGTTCGGACCTGCCAAAGGAGACTCTCGACGGTTCCAAGCAACTTCACAGCGATGATCCAGTGCAGTGGGCTGCGGACATGGTCGCGGCACGTGATGCCGCGAAACTGCGGATCGTCGGGGGTTGCTGCGGAACTGACGAGCGCCATATCGCGGCACTGGCCGCCGCGCTGACTTCCTAACTGGGCCGCTTGTCTGTCGTAGAACCCCGACGGCCGACCCGGGGGAGGACACCCGGAATCGGCCGTCTTGGGAACCGTCTAGCGTGCGAGGACTACTTCGCCGGGGGGACGAGTACGCCGTCGATCACATAGACGGTGGCGTTGGCAGTCTTCACGTTTCCGCAGACGACCTGTGCCGTGCCGTTCACGGTGAAGCTCTCACCGCTGCCAGTGACAGTGATGTTCTG
>Ga0209174_10003059_pt1 | contig 10709 bp, 11 predicted proteins | sample JI91814BDNA_FD_187505 | JGI IMG/M metagenome (GOLD analysis project Ga0209174, IMG submission 187505) | Wastewater effluent complex algal communities from Wisconsin, to seasonally profile nutrient transformation and Carbon sequestration -... | ecosystem: Engineered > WWTP > Effluent > Algae...
AGTGAAAAAATACGTTACTCTGTTGCATGTATTTAAATACATCAACTCATCAAGCTGCATATTTTGTTTGATGAAATGTAATTTATGTCCAAATTCAGGTGATGATTTGTCTGAATCAATAATGTAGTGCTTTAATTGCTCTACCGGAACATGTTTATGCGTTACTGTTAAAACTTTATATTGATTCACAAGCGGGTCGCGTATTGAAAAGAATAACCAAAAATGACGCTGCAAAATTCCCTAAGAATAGGCTGCCAATTGTCATAATAATGTCATAAGGGGTGATAAAAAAGACCTTTCTTTCCACGTAAACATGTGGAATTCGTTTTTGGCGGTAAACCGGTTTTATTCAGGGAATACCGTGATTACAGGCGCAACCAACACATTGCTGTAATTGCCGGACCTGTCGCGCAACTGTATCTCAAACTCCACCGTTTCGGAAGTGGCATCGGGGTTAACCAAAATGGTATTGTTGAGCACTACTTCCAGTTCTCCCTGAATGGCGATATCGGCCCCTTCAGGAGCTAAAAGTGGAACAAAAAATGATTCTGTAAGCGGTATTCTGGTATCGGTGATATACAGCGACATAGAATCAGGCGCATTGAACCCTAAATCACCATTGCCATCTTGGTAGTGAATAATAAATACGATAGAATCACCCAATGCAGTTACCGTAGTTGGTGAAACATTAATTAATTCAATGGCAGGCACATCGCTCATTGGCGGATTAATTAGTTCATCATCCTTACCGCAACCTATTACTAAAGCTGCAGCAATAGCAAATATTATGTTTTTAATCATTCTACAACAAATGAAAAATACCCCATTATATACAATTGCGAATCGTCAGGTATTTCAGTTAAAAAATCATGTGCATTGTCCTGAATATATGCCCGCATAAAATAAACTTTACCCGGTTCAAAATCATCAGTATCGATAGTGAAATGATGCCAATAGGTTACTTCTACCAGAGGATCATAATATGTTGGGCCATAAAATGGTTCGAAATTCGGTTCCAGTTCAAAAGTATACTCTGTATAACCGGTGTTCATGAACATATCTTGCGAAACGCGAATAATATTTTCTTCTAATGAAGATGGCATTTGATATACACCATTTTCATCGGTATCATAAAATCCAAACCAAAATTCTACATTCGAATTAGCCGGTACCTGAACAGGTGAAAAGAAATCTGCACGAATCGTATCTAAACGCATTCCATTAGTATCATTTTCATAGGCAATAAAACCATAAGTAACAGGTTGATAATCGGCTAATGAAGGCGACTGATTAAATACATCAGGTGCACCATTTAAAATCCATTGTGTAATTTTTTCTCTTTCTTCAGGATAAAGGGTATCGTATAACGGCATTCTTCCCAATATCTCATCTTCCGTAGTAATACGTTCGTGCAACCATGATAAAGCAGTATCACCCGGAATTACACGATAAGTAAATGTTCCTGCTGCATCATTTTTAATAACAGGTGCATACAATAAGGTATTATAAGCGCTTTGTACCGTTCTGAAATCAGGTTCAAAAGTGCCATCATGACAACCGGGCACTGCACATGTTTTGCTGAATATGTATTTATGTAATCCCAAAAAACTCGCCGAATCAATTGGCACATCATCCAAAATACCATCACTATAATCGATTGTATCAAACGGATTAAATGGAATTTCCGGTTCAATGCGTGTGATTTCTTTTTGGCAAGATACAATTATCATTGCCAGCACCGAGGCTATTGGAATAAGAATTTTCAAATGCTTCATATTATACAAAAGCTTGTTCTAAAACATTACCTGGAAGATAACCTGAAGGAATACTATCCTTAAATCCTAAAATATGTGCAATAGTAGGAACAATATCAATTGTTTCACCAATTGGGTCTTCTTCACTTCCTACTACTAAATTTTGATTAACAACGGATGGTGGTCCAACAATTAAACTAAACACTGATCGTGAATTATCATCACCTGTATGATCGTAAGCAAATAATCCATTTGCATCCGGTATGGCATTGGCAACTTCATTTCTGCCGTGTTCAGGAATACAAATCATAATGGTATCGTTAGCCAATACAGGGTCGCTTTGTATTTTTTGCCATAACCAACCCACACCATAATCTGCGCGGTGCAAATAGGAAATATATTCACTGAAATTGGTGTGACAAATGTCCAGATTAGTAGTATTAATTACCATTAATTCAGGATGGAATTTTTGTAACACTTTCCAAGATATAGCCACATTGGACAAGTCACCTGAAAGCTGATCAAATCCAACTCCCGGTGGTAAAGGCCATTCGATTGGAATTTCTCCTTTAATTACTTTCAACACAAAATCCTGAATGGCTTGTTTATCATCATCAGTATTTGTAATTCCAGGAATATCGGTAACGCTGCGATTAAAATTGCTGTTCAAAAATGATTTAATGGAATTTAATCGCGCCAACTCCTCAGGGTGCATAGTATTTAAAGTAGAAAAATAATCTATGCCTAATCCACCAAATGTTGTTTGAGGACTTAAATAATTAGCACCGTATTGAGAACCATAAAGTTTGTCCTGACTATAATTTAAATTTACATAAGGGCCTAAATCAATCGACATCCACCATGCATTTAACGCTGTTTTTTGCGGGTCGTTATGTTTGCGATAATATTCGAATAATGTAGGCGTTGCAGGATTAGCATATAAATTCAAACTATCGGGCGTATAATTACCTGTTATTACTGCTGTGTGACCATTAAAATGTCCTGTAGGGCCACTGGCATATTTCATGTGTTTAAACAATGTACCTTTTGTAACCAATGGTGAAGGTGTTACCGGATCCCAAATATCATACACCAGATTATATGCAGGTGAAGCACCGTTAAGCATATTGCGCATAATATTTCCCGTAGGTCCGCCTCCCTGATTTATGAGGTATTGCTGCTCAACAGATTCCTGGTTGCGAATTCCGCCACCAAAAACAACCAACACCACATGATTGGCTAATCGTGCGCCGGAACTGCGAAATATGGTACCGGCCGGTAATATATATGGTGTACTAATCATGCCCGCTGTAGTGAGCAATGAATTTTTGATAAATTTTCTTCTGTTCATGCAATCAGGTTTGAAGGGTAATTAATAAAACATGTATTCGTTACTTAATAAAAACGAGCGGTAAACATCCACCACATCAATTTCATCATCGGCTTCAATAATATTTACTAATCCGTATTTTTCATATTCAGTGGGTAAGCGCAAATAAAAACGCAAATAACATTCTTCCACAAAGGCATCAACATCGTTGCGCATTTCATAATTTTCGGGAATATGCGCTGTTACCACAGGGTCTTTCAACATGGCGTTGAGTATCATCTCATTAACCAGTGTTTTGTCGCCAATAGATAAACGATAAATAACCAGGTTATCCAATATATTAGAAGGAATACTGGAATAATAAAGATTACTGTATAAGCTGGAAATATATTGCAGCGGCGTTTTCAGCCTGTCCTTTTCCGAATTATTTTGATACACAGGAACAGTGTCCACCTGATAAATAATATTGTCGTAGATTACTTCTTCTACAATATTTTTTTTACAAGCAACGAATGTTGTTGTGAAACTCATAATCACAAATCCTGTGATTATAGTCCTACTGATGAATTTAAAATCCGGCATACTCTTCAGAAATTAAAATGTCAACTTTTACATTGTTAAAATTATCCTCTTCCTGCATTTGTAAACTATAATCATTCATCTCCACACTTTCCGGCAAACGCGCTAAAAATGTCTGATAAACCTCTATCACCTGACCTTGGTAAAACTCGAGTGAGTTCACAAAAATGTCGATGAAATCGCCTTTGCTGCTGCCATCTTGCAAAAACAAATGGCCACTGGCGCCATCACACATATTTACTCCTTGCAATTTTTCATCATCTGTTGGGTAGCGATGTAATAAATTCGTAAAACAGGAAACAACAAAATTTTCACTACCCATATTTACCTGGTCGTAGAAATAATTATCAATGTATCTTCGATAATATTCTTTTATACCAATATCGCCAGTGTATAATTCAACATGCGCAGTAGATAATAATAAAAGTCTGTTATTTTCGTAAGTATAATAATACGCCTCCGTTTCCATTCCGGTTGCATTAAATAAATCGATAAGATATAACCAGTAGTCTATTTGTGATTTAAGGCTAAGGCTGTCGAGATTAACCAATAGTTTTTGACTGGTTAACAAATTAAAGTTTTTGTAGTAATCCCAATTGTTTAACAATTCCTCAACAATAACTTGACGCGCTGCGACTGAATATTCATTGTCTTTCAGGTATGTAACATGGTCACTTATTTCCTCCTCAGTCGCGGCCCTGCCGTATAAGTCGATATATAGATTGTTGACGTAATTGTTCAACGTAATTTCGGCTACTCCGTCAATTGGCGGTGCTACGTTGCCATCTATTATTAAGTCTTCGTGAACAACACTATCCTTTGAACAGGAATAGCTCAGCAATGGAAGTAGTAAAACAAGCAGATACTTTGTTTGGCGCATGCTCTATAATTAACATTAGCAATGTGTAACTAACAGTGTGTGGGTTGCAGGAGCTAGACCAAATATACAAAAAAACGTTAAAAAGGGAACTTAAGTATGTATAAGCAAAAAATCTGCCAAAAAATAAAAAAACGGCTCACCTGGAGCCGTTCTCTTTTCATACTTGTGCTGTTTCTTGAACCGAAACACAGCAAAAGCATCGTGGTATATTTTATTATTACCGTTAATATGCTTTTGATTTTCTACTAACGATAACTTGTTTTGTTTTATTTGATAAGTCAAAAGTAGATTGTTTCTGTACGTTGTACAAGTGCTGTATTCAACAACTTTGTACACAGCGTACAATTTTGTACTCAATGGTTTAAAAGTACATTGCAGCAAGGGTTACAGCGAACTGATTTATTAAAATTCAGCAAACTTGTACACAGTAGTACACAGCATCATTTTTTAAAGCCTGAAATCTGTGCGTCTATACTCAATTTTCCGGGACCAATTATCATGATGGTAATAAATATGAGCATCATTTCAAATGGATACGCATTAAAATCGTTGGGTGAGTTACCAGCCATAAATGCAATAAACATAGTAAATGCCAGCATGAATGCAGAGAAACGTGTAAACAATCCCAATATGATAAACACTGCGCCAAAAAATTCAGCAAACGCAGCCATAAAGCCCCAAACTGCAGGTGCAAAATCGATATGAATTACTTGCATTTCCGCACCTAATTTTTCCCAGCGCGAAGGGTCGGCAATTTTTTTAAACCCGTGATTATAAATAAAGGAAGCACCTAATGTTATTCGCAAAAACAACATGCCGATATTAAAATAGGTAGCATTTGCATTAAAGAGCCATTTTTTCATATCTCAGTTTAGTCTTTAATAAAATGATAAGTTATCCCAAATCCAAAAGTATTAGCTAACGAAATTCCAAATGAATTTGTTGTATAATCGTAGCTGCCGTCTTCTCGTTTCAGCGTATAGCCCGAATATCCTATAGAACCGAAATACACTTCGAGTGCGAGTTTTGGATTTAACATAATAGATGCACCGGGACCGAAACCAATGCTGAAAGTAGCTATATCATCTACTTGATTTGCTTCTTTGCCATTGCCATTGCCCTGGTCATCGTAATCGTAAAAATGGTCATCATATTTGCCAAAACCTTTTCGCACACCCAAACCGGTCCAAAGTTTAACGTGGTCACCATTCCAATAATAATAGCGAGCAATTGCTTCAACAGATAATGAAGTACTTATGTCAGTAAGTTCAATTGGTGCATAGTTATTAGTAGCAGCATTTCTGCCATAACCGAATCCAAGTCCTACGCATAAATTATCCATTACAAAATATCCACCAAACGCAGATACATTAAAGTTCACCGAAGATGTAATAAATGTATCTGAGAGTGTGATACCTTCACTGGATGAAGTAGAAAAATAGACAGCACCTCCTGTTAACCAGTCGCCTTTATCGGTTTGTGCATAACCTGATGATACACAAATTGTTAAAATTAAAGCTGCTAATAATTTTTGCATAATAGAGATTAAGCTACAAATATATTACTATACAAGCTTAAATTATGCGCTTCCTCGCCTATTAGCAAAATCGCCTGTGAAAAATAACAGTAACGTTATTCCACAATTAAGGTATCATAAGCAGCTCCATAAGCACACCATATCCCAAGGCCACCATTAATATTGGTTTGAGCAATAGTTGCTGAAGCAAATGGCCCATCAGTACCACTGTCGAATTCTAATGTGCGCCAAAAATCGTAAGTAGGAAAATCGATACTACACCATTTCAAAATGATGGTATCACCTTTCCAAAAATATCCGTAGGTATCCTGATTAAATTCCTCTGAAGGATTAAATCCTCTGTCCACTGTAAATTTAAACGATTGCCCGTTGATTAAATTATCATCAAATACACTGGAATATCCTGAATAAAATGGCTCACTGTTTTGGCGGGTGAAATAACGATAAAAATTACCCTGTGGTTCCGGTTCGGTAAGAGCAATATATAATCGCACTAAGGAATCATTTTCCGGATTGCCATGTGGTTCCCAATAAATTGAATCAGGCTTAACAGGCGGAAACATAGTCGTTGACGATGTAAGTACCTGATCTTCGTAAGTAATATTTAGCGTATATGTTTTACCCGCTTCACCAACAAATTCAGGAAATCCTGTAAAAATATCGGGCACGGTATATAAACATATATTCACTGCAAAACCACCGGTAGTATCTAAATCAACGCCTAAAAATTCTGCCACTAATGGCAATAATTCTTCAGGCAAATCATTTAAACAATACTCAACAAGTTCAACAGTATTAACACCATCGCTAACAGTCACCTGAGCATCGTGCACATAAAAATTATCCAATTCATTAAAATTTACTTCTCCATAAAAAGGAATAGTGGAAGTCAACGAAATTATTGGAGGCAAACCGGGTTCAATGGTTCCTTCTACAACAATTTTTGGCTCTGGAGCAGGAATGTCAAGAGTGATATCTGTTGTGCATGCACTTAACATGAGCAACATAGCTGCACCTGATAAAAACGAAATATATAAATTTGATTGCTTCATTTTAGATAACTTACTTTTTCAATTAAAATTTAAAGTTCCAGGTTACACTCGGAATAATTGGAAAAATGGATACTTGTTTTGCCTGTACATCAACTGCACCAACTGCAAAATCTCCTTCCCACGTTGTATAAATAAAATATGGATTTTTGCGGGAATACACATTGTATATCGAAAAATTCCAACTGCTTTCATATTTTTTTCCCGGTTTGTTTTTTAATGTAGCAGAAACATCACAACGATGATAAGCAGGCATTCTGTATCCGTTCCTAGGACCGTAATCTGTTTGCAACTGCCCTCCTATTACATAAAAACTTTCAACAATAGTGGTAGCCTGACCGGTAGCATAAACAAAGGTTGAGGATAAATCCCAGCGGTCGCTTAACTGATAAACCGCAACTACTTCTAAATCGTGAATACGGTCATATTTGGTCGGAAACCAAGCCGTTCCAGTAGATAAATTATCAAATTGTCGTTCTGTTTTGGATAAGGTATACCCAATCCAGCCATTAAATTTTCCTTTTGCTTTTTTAATGAAAAACTCTGCTCCATAACTTCTTCCTCTTCCGAAAACAAAATTATCTTCAATATCGGTTCCTAAATCAGGCACATATCCGTCTGCGTATTCGATTTGATTTTTTAAATCTTTGTAATACACTTCTACACTTGTTTCATATTTATTATCGTAGAAATTTCTGAAATAACCAATTGAATATTGTACCCCAATTTGTGGTTTTACTTTGGCTGAACTCGGTATCCACAAATCGGTAGGCAATGTTGAAGTAGAACTGCTTACCAAGTGAATAAATTGATTAGTGAAGGTTATACCGGCTTTAATTGAACTTTGTGGGTCTACTATAAAACGTGCATTAAATCTAGGTTCGAGCGCAGTGTAATCTGCTATTTTTTCACCATTACCATACTGTACAGTATCTATTATTGTAATGTTATCTTCACCATATATAATATCATTGTAAGGCCCAACCTGTGCGAAATAACTTCCTCTCAACCCAACATTTATTTTCAACCGTTTAGTAACATCAAATTCATCCTGAATATAAATGCCCGCTTCATGTGCTAATTTATTATTGAGTGTATCTGTTCCAAATTCAACATCGTCAAAATTACCTTCTGCAGAATATGGCGTGAATGTATGGAAGATATAATTCGCGCCAAATTTAATTGCGTGGTTGGCGCCGGGATAATAATCAAAATCCACCTTGCCATTCCAATCCTTAACTCCAGAAAATAAATTAAAATTAAAATCCTGGAATTCGCTTTTTACCGAAAAATCGAAACTGTTGTAAATAGCACTCACATTCATAAACAGCTGGTCGCTGAATAAATGGTTCCATCTTGCAGTAGCTGTGGCATTACCCCAAGGCACACTAATATTCAGTGTATTATCGGGAGCTACATAATTAAATACATCTTGTCCAAAATATCCACTTAAAAATATTCTATTTTTATCGTCGAATTTATAATTTACTTTGGTATTTAAATCATAAAAATAATAGCCGTTTCCTTCAAATTCAGTTCCTTTTAAAAATGGGGTAACAATAGCATCGATATAAGTTCTTCTTCCTGAGACAATAAAACTCGATTTATCTTTTACAATTGGCCCCTGTATGGTTAACCGCGATGCAATTAATCCAATTCCACCTTCTGCATGATATTGTTGATTATTCCCTTCTTTCATTTGCACATCTACCACACTACTTAATCTGCCTCCATATTGTGCAGGCATACCGCCTTTTATCAGTGTAACATTTTTTATAGCATCAGAATTAAATACACTAAAAAATCCAAATAAGTGACCGGTGTTGTATACCACAGCCTCATCCAATAAAATCAGGTTTTGATCCGGTCCACCTCCCCTCACATAAAACCCTGTGTTACCTTCCCCTGCGCCGCCAACTCCCGGTAATAACTGAATGGTTTTTAAAATATCTACTTCGCCAAATAAAACCGGAATTGTTTTTATCTGCTCAATATTTAATTCAATTGTCCCCATATCGGTGCTTTGGATATTGGCATCATTTCTTTCTTCTTTAATAACTACTTCTTCGAGCACTTCTCCTTGTTTCAGCGAAATATTGACACGTTGGTCGCTGGTTAAGTCTATCGTTTTAACCTGGTCTTCATATCCGATATAAGAAAAAGTAACATTGTAAGTGCCTGCCGGTAAGGTCATTGAAAAGAATCCATACACATTGGTTGCAGTACCAATAACCTGGTCGGTTTTTACATACACATTGGCACCAATCAGGTCCTCACCTGATGAGCCATCTTTGATATACCCGCTTAAGGTGTATTTGGATTGAGCAAAAACAAGGATGGAACACGTCAACATCCAAAACAAGAGTAGCGCCTTTTTCATTTATTGTGGTAATAACAATGCAAAGTAAAAATGAGTTTACCGTACTACGAAATATTTTCGATGAACGGGATAGAAACATCTATGAACGGATAAATAATCCGAATCATGTATATAACGCCTTGACCAGCCATTTGTTACAATTATTTTTTCTTTAATTGTAAAAATGTGTTGTAAGCAGTTTGAAGTGCGTCTTTTAAGGTTGATTGTTTAACCTTGGTTAAATTAATGGTAGTCCAGCCTTGTAAGCCCCATTTATTTGCAACCGGATAGATGACAGTGCGGTCAAATGCACAAAAAACAGACTGTTCCACTAACGTAAATTTAATATTGATAGAAAGGCCGTCAGGGGCTAAAGAAACAAAAATCCGGTTATTCGCTTTGAAGGCAGCGCGGTCGAAATGCGGCACCTCAACTACATCAGGCAGCTTAAAAATGAGTGTTCTGAATACTTCAGGTGTAATCATACAAGGCTAATAAATTTAGGCTCCAATAACGAATATACTGCAGAATCTAAAAACTTGCCTTCAAAATAATAGTCCTCTTTATAATAAGCTTCGCGGACAAACCCATTTTTTTCGAGAATACCAATTGATGCAACATTATCTGGATTAACAATAGCCTCAATCGAGTGCAAATGCAATTGCTGAAAACCAAATCGGATAATTGTTTGCATGGCTTCGAACATGATGCCTTTGCCTTGATATTCCGGCAGCAGCAAATACCCAATTTCTGCCCTATAATGTTCTTTACGAAATTTCCAATAACCAATAGTGCCTATCATAGTTAAATCATCCGCTAAACAAATTGCCCATGTAATGCCATCATTATAGGTAAGCGCATCCATCGTTTTTTCAATAAGTTCAACTGCATCTGCTAAAGATTTTGCAAGCGGTTTATCAATATACTGCATCACCTTTTCATTAGACCGTAACGCGTATAAAGCTGCGGCATCTTTTATTGTAATTTGCCTCAGCACTAAACGCTGCGTCGTTAAAATCGGAAAAGGATTAAAATTGAGATTTAGCATATTCCTTCATTCAGCAAAAATCAAACACACTCAATTACTGAATAGGTAACAAAGGTAATTTATCTGACAATCATTTTTTGTGTTTCCTGATAAACATCTCCGGCTAAATAAACGGTATACATACCACTTGCAAGTGCATCTAATCCACTAATATAAACAGGAGCCAGTTTGCC
>Ga0209174_10003063_pt1 | contig 10703 bp, 9 predicted proteins | sample JI91814BDNA_FD_187505 | JGI IMG/M metagenome (GOLD analysis project Ga0209174, IMG submission 187505) | Wastewater effluent complex algal communities from Wisconsin, to seasonally profile nutrient transformation and Carbon sequestration -... | ecosystem: Engineered > WWTP > Effluent > Algae...
GATGTGGTAGAGCGCCAGGCGGCCGCGGTTCACGCCGAGGTTGGCCCACTTCTCGCAGCCTTCCCAGTAGGCTTGCGACAGGCGCCGGCCGAGGATTTCAGCCGGGCCGGCAACCGGCAGCAGACGCTCGATTTCGAGCAGGCGGAACGAGTAGCCGTTGGTGGCTTTGCCGACGATGCCGTGGTCGGCGTATACGCGAGGAAAATGAAGGCCGGTGGGACGGTCGTCCGCGGCGAGGTAATAGTAGTCGGCGGGGGAACTCAACACCTTGAAAACGCGTTGCCCGTCGCCCGCGTCGAGGACAATGGAGGATTCCCCCCGCCCGATTTCCTTGAGTCCGTCGAGCAGGGGGTGAACCGGAACCGGATCGGCAATACGGGTGACTTCCGTCACCTGTGCCTGTCCGGCGGCGGGTCGATCGATCATCGCGGATCGACGAGGATCATCCGATGATGTTGTAGCCGGCATCCACAAAGTGTACGCCGCCGGTCATGTTGCGGCCAGCATCGGAGATCAGGAAGGCGGTGAGTGCGCCGATATCTTCCGGGGTGACGAGGCGATGCAGGGGCGAACGGTCGACCGCGGAGGCCATCAGGCCGTCGAAGCCGGCGATGCCGGAAGCGGCGCGGGTCATCAGCGGGCCGGGGGAAACCGCATTGACGCGGATGTTCTTGGCGCCGAGTTCGAACGCCATGTAGCGGGTGGCGGCTTCGAGAGCGGCCTTGCACAGGCCCATCATGCCGTAGTTGGCGATGACCTTTTCGCTGCCGAGGTAGGTCATGGTGATCAGCGAGCCGCCGCCGGCCTTCTCGAGCAGCGGTTCGGCCTTGCGGGCGAGGCGCACGAACGAGTGGGTGGACACGTCCATCGCCAGCGCGAAGCCGTCGGCGGAGGTGTCGACCACGCGGCCGTGCAGGTCGTCGCGCTTGGCGAAGGCCATGCTGTGGATGGCGAAGTCGAGCTTGCCGTACTTGGCGTCGATCTGGGCAAACACATCGTCCATGATTTCGGGTTTGGTGACGTCGAGCAGCATGACGTCTTCGACGCCCAGACGGCTGACGATGGGCTCGATGAAGGCCAGGGTCTTTTCGTTCTGGTAGGTGATGATGACCTTGGCGCCGGCTTCGACGCAGGCTTCGGCAACACCGGTGGAGATCGACTTTTCGTTGGCGATGCCTGTGATGAGGCCGACTTTGCCTTCGAGACTGATGATGGGTTTCATTGTGAACTCCTTGGGGTTGGTAAAAATTACTGCACTGCAACATACGCTAAACGTAGAATAGTTCAACATTACTGTTACAGGCACCTATTGATTTAACGGTACGATTCCATACTTCCCCAGTCCGATTGTTGCGATGCATCAAAAAACGGCAGAAAACCAGCTTTGTCCGGGTGTCATTCCGGTCTATGTCTTCCTCGATTTCGACGGTGTGACCCACCCTTGGAGCGAGGCGGAGGACTTCCGCTGCCTGCCTGTACTGGAGGCGGTGTTGCGGGACTATCCCGAGACGCGGGTGGTCATCGCTTCGGATTGGCGCACGCTGTTTTCGCTGCCCAAGTTGGTGGCGCGCTTCTCGGAGGACATCCGTCCGCGGGTGATCGACACCACGCCGGCGATCTTTCCGCGTTCGCCCAGCGAGCTTTACGGCCTGCGCGAGCGGGAGGCCCGTCAGTGGCTGGCGGCCAAGGCGCCGAACGCTTCGTGGGTGGCCATCGACGATGCGCCGGGCAATTGGCCGACGCGCAGCCAACTGGTGCTGACCGATTTCAAGCAGGGCTTCACCGAGGAAGACGCCGGCCGTCTGCGCCGCTTGCTGGACGGTTTCCGGGCCGGCAAGAATCCGTCGCAAGCGCCGGAGTAAACAAAAAAGAGCGGGTTGAGCCGCTCTTTTTCTATCCGGAATCCACGATTTCAGAACTGCCGTGCGAGGGGCGATTCGTCCATCAGGGCGACCTGTTCGCGCAGCGCCAGGATCATGTCCTGCCAGTAGCGCGGGGTGTCGAACCAGCTGAAGGCGGCTGGGAACGCCGGATCGATCCAGCGCTTGGCGATCCAGCCGGCGTAGTGGATGAGGCGCAGGGTGCGCAGGGCTTCGACGAGATGCAGGCTGGCCGGGTTGAAGTCGGCGAACTGTTCGTAGCCTTCGAGCACGTGGTCGAACTGGCGGGCCATCGCCTGCGCGTCGCCGGACAGCAGCATCCACAGATCCTGAATCGCCGGGCCGTTGCGGGCGTCGTCGAAATCGACGAAATGGGGGCCGGCGTCGGTCCACAGCACATTGCCGCTGTGGACGTCGCCGTGCAGGCGGATCGACGGCAGGGCGCCGGCACGGTCGAAGCAGCGGCGCACGCCGTCGAGCGCCTGATTGACCACCGATAGCCAGGTGTCGCGCAGTTCCGGCGGCAGGAAGGGGCTTTTCAGGAGTTCGTCGCGGGGGGCTTCGCCGAAGTTCTGGATCGTCAGGTCCGGACGGTGGACGAAAGGTTGTTGCGCGCCGATGGCGTGGATGCGTCCGAGAAAGCGACCCAGCCAGCCGAGCACCGCCGGATCGTCGAGTTCCGGCGCCCGTCCGCCGCGGCGCGGAAAAAGCGCGATGCGGAAGCCCTGGTATTGGTGCAGCGTGCGGCCGTCGATGGCGATGGCCGGCACGGCGGGAATTTCGGCTTCGGCCAGTTCGGCCAGGAAGGCATGCTCTTCGAGGATCGCCTCGTCGCTCCAGCGCCCGGGGCGGTAGAACTTGGCGATCAGCGGGACGCTGTCCTCGATGCCGACCTGATAGACCCGGTTTTCGTAGCTGTTGAGCGTGAGCAGGCGGCCGTCGCAGAACAGGCCGCTGGCTTCGACCGCCGTCAGCACGAAATCCGGGGTCAGCGCCTCGAAGGGCGCGCTCACTGTTGGTTGTCCTCGCGAACGTAGGGCTCGTGGAGTTTGACCGGCGCAGCCTTGGCGGCGTGCTTGCTGCGCATGCGCAGGTTGAGCATTTCGACCAGCACCGAGAAGGCCATCGCCGAGTAGATGTAGCCCTTGGGGACGTGATTGCCGAAGGCGTCGGCCATGAGGACCACGCCGATGACCAGCAGGAAGGACAGGGCCAGCATCTTGACGGTGGGGTGGCGGGAGACGAACTCGCCGATGGGGCCGGAGGCGATCATCATCAGGCCGACCGAGGCGATCACCGCGGCGACCATCACCGGCAGGTTATTGACCATGCCGATGGCGGTGATGATCGAATCCAGCGAGAAGACGATGTCGATCAGGATGATCTGCACGATCACCGCGCCGAAGGTGGCCTGCACGGTGCTGGAGGCTTCGCCTTCTTCGCCTTCCATGAGTTGATGGACTTCCTGGGTGCTCTTCCAGACGAGGAACAGGCCGCCGCAGAGAAGGATCAGGTCGCGTCCGGAGAAGCCTCGGCCCATCACGGTGACCAGGGGTTCGGTCATGCCGGCCATCCACGAGAGCGCCGCCAGCAGCGCGATGCGCATGAACATGGCAAGGAACAGGCCGAGCCGGCGGGCGAAGGCGCGCTTTTCCCGCGGCAGCTTGTCCACCAGGATGGAGATGAAGATGACGTTGTCGATACCCAGCACCAGCTCGAGGGCGGTGAGGGTGAAGAAGGCAATCAGCAGTTGCGGGTCGGTCAGGAATTCCATGGTTTTTCAGTGCGTTGTTGCGGGGACGTGGGCCCGCCGGGGCGGGGCACGGAGCGCATGGTCGCACGAAACGCGCTTGGATTGATGAGGCGGTGTGTCAGTGGCGGGTGGCGTAGGCACGCATCCAGCGCTGCATGCGCGCCGCCGGCATGGGGCGGGCGATGCCGTGGCCCTGCACCAGATTGCAACCCAGCTTGAGGAGCGCTTGACGGTGGCGCGGGGTTTCGACGCCTTCGGCGATGACTTCCCGTTGGAAGGCGGCGGCGAGGCCGATCATGCCCTGCACGGCGGCGAAGTCGTCGGCGTCGTCGAGCATGTTGTGGATGATCGAGCGGTCGATCTTGATGCTGCGTACCGGCAGGCGCCGCAGACTGCTCATCGAGCCGTAGCCGGTGCCGAAGTCGTCGATGGCGAAACTGACCCCGAGTTCGTTGCAGGCGGTCATGATCGCGGCCACATGGGTGAGTTCGCCGAGGGTGGTGGATTCGAGCACTTCGAGCTGGAGCAGGCTCGGGTCGAGGCCGGGGTGGGCGGCCAGCACTTTGCGCAGATGGGGCACGAAATCCGGGTGACCGAGGTGGCGGGCCGAGATGTTGACGCTCATCCGGGTGGTGATGCCGCCGTTGCGCCAGGCGTCGAGTTGGGCGACGGCGGTGGCGAGAATCCAGTTGCCCAGGTCGATTTCGAAGCGCGATTCGCTGACCGTGGGCAGGAATTCGCCGGGCAGGCGCAGACCGAGGGTGGGGTGCTTCCAGCGGATCAGGGCTTCGACGCCGTTGAGGGAGTTGGTCCGGGTATCGACCTTGGGCTGGTAATGGAGCTCCAGTTCGCCATCATAGAGGGCGGATTCGACGCGGGTCTGGGCGTCGCGATGGGCGCGCAGGCGGCGGTCGCGCTCCGGGTCGAAAAGGTGGAAGCCGTTGCGGCCGGCCTGTTTGGCCAGATACATGGCCTGGTCGGCATGGCGCAGCAGGGCGTCCGGATCGGAGCCGTCCAGGGGACACAGGGTGACGCCGATGCTGGCGGTGACGCTGATCTCGTGGCTGTCTATGGTCACGGGCTCGGCAATGCTGGCGAGCAGCCGGGCGAAGACCTGCTGGCATTCGTCGCTGTGTTCGAGACCGTTGTAGATCAGCGCGAATTCGTCGCCGCCCATCCGCGCCACGGTGTCGCCGGCGCGGGTGGAGGCTTGCAGGCGGCGCGCGATCTCGACCAGCAGGCGGTCGCCGATGTCGTGGCCGTAGGTGTCGTTCACCGGCTTGAAGCCGTCCAGATCGAGGTAGGCGACGGCGGCCAGGGTGTCGTTGCGCTCGGCCTGGGCGAGGGCCATCCGCATGCGGTCGGCGAGCAGGCTGCGGTTGGGCAGCTGGGTCAGGGTGTCGTGGTAGGCCAGGTGTTCGAGTTGACGCTGGTTTTCCTTGATGTCGGTGATGTCGGAGAACAGGCCGACGTAGTGGGTCGTCTGGCCGGCTTCGTTGCGCACCGCGGAGATGTTGCCGAGTTGGGCGTAGAGCTCGCCGTTTTTCTTGCGGTTCCAGGTTTCGCCCTGCCAGACGCCCTCGCGCCGCAGGGTGGACCACATTTCTTCGTAATACGCGGGTTCGTGGAGGCCGGAGCGCAGGATGCGGCTGTCCTGACCGATGACTTCGTCGCGGGTGTAGCCGGTGAGGGCGCAGAAGCTGTCGTTCACTTCCAGGATGCGGGCTTCCGGGTCGGTGATGATGATGCTTTCGCGGGCATGGCGGAACACGCTGGCGGTGAGGCGCAGATAGTCTTCGGCGGCGACCCGGGTGGTGACGTCGTTGAGGGTGCCGGAGGTGCCGATCAGTTGGTTGTCGGCGTCGACGATGGCGCGCACGAAAAGGTCCAGCCAGCGTGCGCTGCCGTCGCGGCATTGCACGCGCAAGGTGGCGCTGCAGTGGTCGCGGGTGCGCTCGACGAGCGGCTTGAGGGCTTCGCGGCGGGCTTCCCGGTCGTCCGGGTGGAGGTAGTCGAGGAAGCTGTGGCCGATGGCTTCGTCCACCGCAATGCCGGTGATCTCGGTCCAGGCCGGGTTGAGAAGCTGCCAGCGGCCGCGTGCGTCGGTCTGGAAGATGACTTCGCGCACGCTGTCGAAGACTTGCTGGTAACGGGTCTGGCTGTCCATCAGCGCCTGGGTGGTGCTGCGCATGGCGCTGATGTCGGCGATGCTGCCGACCATCCGCAGGGGCCGGCCGTTGCGGTCGGATTCGACCACGTCGCCACGGTCGCGAACCCAGAGGGTATGACCGTCGGCGCGTCGCAGCCGGTATTCGCAGGCGTAGTGGCCGTCGCCGGCCAGACAGGCCTCCAGAGCCTCTGCAACACGACTGCGGTCGTCGGGGTGGATCAGCGGCAGCCAAGCGTCGGCGGCGTGGTTGAGCCAGCTGTCGTCGAGACCCAGCAGGGTGCACCAGTGCCGGTTGTGGCTGATCCGACCGGTGAGCAGATCGTGGTCCCACACGCCTTCGCCGATGGTCGCCAGCACGTCGGCGAGTTGTTTCTGGCTGCGCAGGGCGGCCCGCTGTTCGCGCACGCGCTCGCTGATGTCGCACGAGAAGCCGAGGGTGCCGATGATCTGCCCGTCATGGCCGCGGACCGGCGCCTTGTAGGTTTCGAACCACTGGGCGGTGTCGCCGTCGGCGATCTGTTCGATCTTGGTGCGCGGCACCCCGGTGGCGATCACTTCGACGTCTTCGGCCCGGTAGGCGGCGGCGTGTTCCGGCGGCCAGATGTCGAGGTCGGTCTTGCCGATGACGGCCAGCGGCGAGCTCTGGCCGCAGGATTCGGCGAAGCTGCGATTGACGATCAGGAAGCGGCCGTCCCTGTCTTTCAGCCACAGGAGCAGCGGCAGGCCGTTGATCAGCGTATCGGTGCCGATGGCTTCGGCGGCGTCGGGGGCGCGGTCGTCGAGTTCGAGCCGGGAAATCGGTGTCGTGCCGGGGAGTCCGGCCTGCCAGGCCTTGAGCAGGGTCTGGGCGCCGAGAAATTTGCGGTCCGGCCCGTCCTCGCCCACGGCAACGGAGGCGAGACCCTGGGTGAGCAGGCAGGAGAGGGCGTCGAGCAGGGTGCAGTCCGGCGACAGGGGCGCTGCGGCGTGGTGCGACGAATCCGGGGTTGGGCGGTCTGACGTCATCCTGATCTGTGAGTAATGGCTGTTTTGCTCGATGGTGCCTGGGCTGCGAGGCGTTGCCAAGGTAGGAAGTCCCATCCGGAAGGGCTCGAAAGGCCGTGGACGTGGGCGAAGCGGTGATATTTCATGGTCGATGTGAGGCGGGGTGTGACAAAACACCGGGCGCTACGTTTCGGCGCAACGCCCGGTGTCTTTCCGGCTGCCGGATCGCAGGGGCTTCAGCCCGGCTTGCCGTCGGCCCGGCGAGTCAGGTAGAGCGGCACGAGGCGAACTGCCCACGGAATGAAAACCGCCAGCCAGCCGAGGCCGGCAATGGCCAGCAGGATCGACTGGCCGACGGGCAGCAGATCGGCCAGCACGCGCACGGTCGCCACGGCGTGCAGCCCGAGGGCGAGCAGCCAGGTGAGCCGGTCGGCCACCAGCGGCCGGCCGGAATGGCCGAGGGTGACGCGGGAGGCCATCGCCAGCGTCATGGTTGCGAAGTAGCCCACCGCCAGCGCGTGCAGCGGGGCAAGGCCGAGGGCTTCGATCCCCGCCAGGTGCAGCAGGCTCTGTACGCCGCTGAGCAGCCAGGCCACCCCCAGCCACAGGAAGCCGAGGTGGAGCATGGCCAGCAGGCGCACTTCGAAGCTGCGTCGCAACTGCCACCTCCAGCTCAGCCAGAAGGCCGTTCCGGCGGCCAGCAGATCGGCCGGCCAGGCCCACGCGCCGACGTCGGCCATCGCCAGCGCACCGTGGGCAAAGCTGGCGCCGACCAGCACGCGCAGAGTCCAGTCGGGGCGCACCACTTCGTATCTGGGCAGCGCCGAGCTGGAGAAGAACGGGATCATGCGGTGGCTCACCACCATGAAGATCGGCGCCAGCAGCCACCACACGCCGATCGTCAGGCCGATGCGCGCGGCCAGCGGGGCGCCGTCCACCGCAAAGACGATCCATGCGACAAGGCCCAGACCGCCCGCGCCGAGGGCGCACCAGGCGGTGCCCGGATGCAGGCGGGGCGCGCCCGGCTTGAACGCCACCGGGAACAGCAGGCGGGCCGCCAGCCCCCAGCCTGCCAGCACCAGCGCGAGGCCCGTTGCGAGCACCGCAGGCAGGGCGACCAGCAGGCCGGCATCGAAGATCAGCCAGCCGCCGCACAGGAGCAGCCAGGGCCGCCGGGCTGCGCTGCCGGGGGTGTCCGGCAGGCCTTGCCAGCGTGGCATGGCCGTCATCAGAAAGCCGAAAATGAAGAACGGAAAGGTGCCGTATGCCGCCCACAGACCATGCACCCAGGCCGGCGGCCACGGCCACACCGGCCCGCTGGTCAGGCCCGTGCGGGCCAGCAGTTCCCAGGCCCACGGTGCGAAGGCAAGGATCATCTGCACCACGCCGGCCAGGAACATCGGCCGGTGCGGTGCGGCAAAGAGGATGGCCAGCCGCGACAGCGGCGGATCGGCGGGAGGTGGGGCGGTCGGACGGCGGATGGACTGGAGTTGGATCGGTTTTTCCATGATGGCGCAGGGGTTTTGCGGTAAACGGCGGGATGGATACGGGAGGGGCGGGGGAGGTTAGAATCCAGGCTTGTCGGCACCTGGCCGGAATTGAAAGTCAGCCCCATGTCCACCGAGAAGATCGATATCCCCGGCCTGTTGAGCCGCATGCCCTTGTTCGGTGCGCTGTCGCCGGAAGACCTGGCCCACATGGCGGCCGCCACCCGCGAGAAGCGCCTGCAGAAGGGCGAGCGTCTGTTCCAGCGGGGCGAATTGCCGAAAGGTTTCTTTCTGGTGGTGTGGGGGCAGGTCAAGCTGGCCTTCACTTCGGCCCAGGGCAACGAGAAGGTGGTCGAAATCCTCGGGCCGCTGCAGAGCTTCGGCGAGGCGGTGATGTTCCTCGACCAGCCTTATCCGGTGCTCGGCGAGGCGCTCTCCGACACCTTGCTGCTGCACATCGGCTCCGCGGCGGTGTTCGGCCAGATCGAACAGGATCCGCGTTTTGCGCGCAAGCTGCTGGCGGGCATGTCGATCCGCCTGCATTCGATGGTGCGGGACGTGGAGTCTTACGCCCTGCGCTCGTCCACCCAGCGCGTCATCGGCTACCTGCTGCAACTGGCCGAAAGCACGCCGTGTTTGGCGGGCGGGCGTCAAGAGGTGGAACTGCCGACCAGCAAGCAGGTGATTGCCTCGCGTCTGAGCCTGACACCGGAAACCCTGTCGCGCATCTTTCATGAGCTTTCCGACGGCGGCCTCATCTCGGTGCAGGGCAAGCATATCGTCATCCACGACGCGGCCAAGCTGGCGGAGCACGATTAAGCGCTTGTCCGTGGATAAACCGCCGCGGTATCGGCGACGATTCGGCCTCAGGCCGCCGCCGCGTGGCGGATGTGGATATGGAATTCGCCGGCGTCGTTGGTTTCGGTGCGGTGAGCGTAGCCGTTGCGGCGCAGGATGTCGTAGAGCGGCCCCGGCTCCCGGTACAGCATGAGGATTACTTCGCCGTCCGGCGGCAGCGTGTCCAGGGCTTCGAGGGTCAGGTTGAGGGGTTCCGGCGGCATCAGGCCGCGGGCATCGACAATGACGGGGGCGAGCGGTTCGGTCATGGCAGGAGTCTCGGTTGATGGCGCCAGTGGGTGGAGATTGCGTCAGATTGATCCAAGCGCGGGCCGTCAACCTTGAGCCCGGTCAAGCGGGACGGGCGACCCCGTGGCGTGAGGCGCATACGGCGGTCGGGAATGGATGATAAATTCCGCGCCATGCTAAATAAGATGCAATCGTGAAGGAAGGTTCGGCACTGCTCGTCGCGTTGGCGGTCGCGGCAGGCGTGGCCTATTGGTCCGACCACTACCGGATAGACGGCTGGGGCCCCACTCCGCCCACGGAAGGCCCGTTTCCGTATGAGCGCTCGGCTGCTCCGGGGCATGCGCCGGCCCGCGAGCAGCCTGCCCGCGAGAAGCTGGAGGTGCATGAAGATCAAGCCGGCAAGGCGGGCTTGTGCGCGGAATTGCTGGAAGTCATCCAGGGCGTGGATGCGGCCTTGCAGAACCCCCAGTCGCCCGCCGCCGCCGAACAGCTCACCAGCCGTCGCCGGGCCTATGTCGAGAAGCGGATCGCGCTGGGGTGCTGAGCGGGCGCGGCGGATCGATGCGCCCGATCAGTGGCTGGTGCCTTCCGAGCGCTGGATCTTGTTGAACAGGTTGTACTTGCCGATCGGCTTCGAGGCTGGCAGGCGCTTGATTTCCTTGAAGGTGTTGGCGTCCAGGAAGATCAGCGCGCCATCCTTTTCCATCAGGCTGGCGATCACGTAACGGCCGTAGCGGTCGAATTCCACGTGGGCGAAGGTCTTGCCCGGTTCGGGGCGCACCTGCGCCACGACCTTCAGGCTTTTCTTGTCGATCACCTGCAGGGTGTCCCGGGCTGTGGGGCTCATCATCGAATCGACCCAGGCGTAAGGGCTGTTTTCGTGGCTGCGCAGGAAGAAGCCGGGGCCGAGCGTCGGGATCGTCGCGACGGTCTGCCAGTTCTGCATGTCGATCACGCTGACCTGGGCATCCTTCAGATTGGTGCTGGCCACCACCCGACGGCCGTCCCGCAGCCATGAAATGCCCGAGCCCAGGTGGGGCATGCCGGGCAAATCCAGTGTGGAAATGGCCCGGCGCACGTCCAGATTGACCACTTGCCCGCGGCCCTCGCGGCTGGCGCCGACCAGATTGTCGTAGTTCTGGGTGAAGAAGAAGTCGTCCAGCGGCACTTCCAGCACGGTGCGGCGCGGGTTGAGAAAGCCCGGCGTGGCGATGGCTTCGCCCATCTTGTAGTCGTGCACATAGCCGTCATGGAAGGGCTTGGCGGCCGGGTCGTAGGAGACTTCCCAGATTTCCGGCAGATCCTTCAGGCCGGCAATGAAGCTCTTGCGCGGCGCGGCGTCG
>Ga0209174_10003064_pt1 | contig 10702 bp, 6 predicted proteins | sample JI91814BDNA_FD_187505 | JGI IMG/M metagenome (GOLD analysis project Ga0209174, IMG submission 187505) | Wastewater effluent complex algal communities from Wisconsin, to seasonally profile nutrient transformation and Carbon sequestration -... | ecosystem: Engineered > WWTP > Effluent > Algae...
TCTATCCCTCATTCTTTATTCTCAGCCTACTCCCATTTGCCTGGTCTTCTATTGTATTTCGTTTTTATGAAGATACTCTAATTTGGAATCGAATTAGTCTTCGAAAACTATTTCTTCTCAGTGAATTCTTATTTTTTCTTTTTTCTTCCTCTTTAGTTTTTCTTTTTATTCCAGAAAGCGCCAACTCAAAAGTATCCGACATTATTTTTCAAATTCCAGACATCGTATTTTTTTCTTTTTCCTTCTACATTTTATTTTGCACTACTAATTCAATCATTTATCTTCTTAAAATTAAAACGAGTCAAAATAATCTAGAAGAAATCGCAAAATCTTCCGCCTATCGCACCATCCTACACGCATCCCTCTTATTGGTCGCACTTTCCGTTTTAGTAGGTGTAACTGCTTTTTTTGGAAGAGAGACTTTGGATCGAGAAGTGCAAAGTTTTTCGAGTCAACCATTTCCCCTTTTGCTTTTGACACTCGATTGTCTTGCCTGCCTTGCGATACTAGCAACCATACTCATTGTCGGAAAAGCCGTTATTTCTTATCAAGTCTTCACCGGTCGCTATCTTGCGATGAAATCTCTGAAAGACTATTGGAAATATATATTATTCTTCGTTGTCATATACAGTCTTATATCTTCGATAAGCGGCATAATAGGATATACCACTGACTCAAAACAAATTTTACTTTCTTTATTAAGCTTGCTCTTCTTTGTAAAAATTCAAATTGTTTCTAGAACTCGCGAAGTAGCAAATCGTAAAGTGCTAAAGCCCTTTTTATTCAATGAAAATCTATACGAATCCATCACAGAGTCCAGTGACAAAATGGATTTCCACCTAGAAAATACATTTCGACTTTTGTGTGACGATACTCTTGCCACCACCAAAGCCTGTCTCGTTCCAATGGGGGCTTATGCGTCTTATATCCCTAAACCTCTTTTTTATCCAGACGATAATTCAACCTTCAAAGATGATCTTATTTCGTTTACTAAGATTTCTCTCTCAGGAAAAAATCTTTTCTATCTAAATCGAGATTCATCCGATGGATACGTTCTTGCACTTACAATCTTAGATTCAAATGGGCTAGTGGGTGTTCTATTTCTAGGGGTTAAGAAGGATTATACGCTTTACTCGGAAGAGGAAATTGACATTGCACGTATTGGCTCTGGAAAAATTCTAGATCTACTTTCTGTAACCGAAATTTCTAGATTACTTGTAAATCTCCAGAAGAAGCAGCTAATGGATAGTAAACTCTTAGATCACCAAACACGCCGAGTATTGCACGATGATATTTTACCAGAAATTCACACCATCATGATTGGAATTGACTCGATGCAAGAAGAACCAGTGCGAATGGATTTACTGAATTCTCTTTCTGGTCTGCACAAGAAAATTTCCAATCTATTAAAAATTCTTCCCTTTCATCCAGGAGATTTAACCTATCAAAATTTTATTCAAGAAATTAAAAGTTTGGTCAAATCAGAATTACCCGTTGATTCAGTTACCTATTTCATTCAAGAAGCCGAAGAAAAACTCCAAGCCCTTGAACCGATTGCTTTAGAAGTTGTTTATTATGCAGTGAGAGAATTACTTCGAAATATTTTACGCTATGCAATTCACCCGGACAGAAAACTAGAAGTGAAAATTTCTCTTCTTTATGAAAACTCTATTCTAGAACTTTGCATAGAAGACAATGGAAAAGGCTTACAGAATTCAACAAAATCTCACATCGGAGCAGGACAGGGTCTTATTTTACATAGCACGATGATGGCTGTCATCGGTGGCGCATTAATCAAAGAATCGCAGGCGGGAGAATTTACACGAGTTAGACTTGTATTAAAAAAATTCTTTCTATAAAAGGATAGAGTAAAATTCTGTATATAATATGAAGTCAATTTACTCCGAGCGATAGCGATCAAGCCGGTGTCAATGAATCGCATCTCAATCTTTTCATTGATTGCGAATGCAATTCTTTCATTAGAAATTTGCGATTGATTGACTTAGGTGCGAGCGCGGTCGGCATTCTGGAATCGAGTCGGTTTGCCTTAATGCAAAAAATCATTTCTCATCAAGAGGATAATGCCGAATCGCCCCAAGGAAAGATAATAGATTTCACAATCATAAAAAGAGGAATACATTATGAAGCAAATTGAATTAACACCTTTCAAAGAAATTGCACCGGCAACGGCTGTGGATACCAGCACTGTAATAAAAAAAACCTACGGTCGATATTTAGAAGAATTTAAAGATGGAGAAGTCTTCGTTCATCCGAGAGCGTTTACTATTGATTTTTCTTTCGCACAAGAATTTGCGACTTCCTTCATGGAGGCTAATCCGCTTTATCTCTCACGTCCTTATGCGCAAGCACATGGATTTAAAGATCTTTTAGTAAGTCCTCTTATGGTTTTCAATTTAGCTCTTTCCATCGGTGTGCAAAACGATTCCGAAAAAGCAATGGCAAATCTAGGCTACTACAACGTTCAGTTTTTAGCTCCTGTCTATCCTGGAGATACGTTATCCGCTCGAACAAAAGTTTTAAAGGTAGATGATAAAGGTCCGGAGAAGCCAGGCATCGTTCATGTGCGCACAATGTGCTTTAACCAGTCCAATGATGTTGTATTACAGTATGAGCGCAAAATCATGATTAACCATTCAAATGGAAAACCAAAAGGCGATTCTAAGCCAGGTAACCCGGCTAGCTTTTTTCCTGAAGCAGATAAGCCTGTATTGAAACTACCATCTCTTATGTTTCCAAAAGACTTTAGAGAAACTACATGGGAATCTACTTATTTTGATTCTTTCAAAGCAGGTCAAATTTATATTCATGCAAATGGTCGCACGATCACAGATGAGCATTATTCATGGACATACCGTGTGGGTAACACGCATCCTCTGCACTACGATCAACTTTATTCAAAAGGTTTAACAGGGGCAATGAGCGGCGAACCAATAGTATACGGTGGACTTGTATTTGCATGGCTCGTTGGTATGGCGTCTCGTGATATTTCCGAGAACATGCTTTGGGATTTAGGTTACACAGAAGGATACCACACTCAGCCATCTATCAGCGGAGACACTGTAACAGCTATTACTCGTATTCTTTCCGTAGAAGATGTTGGGGATAAATACGGTTTACCGGCAGGAGAAGTTCATCTTCAATTCATTGGTCTAAAGAACATTAAAGCCGCTGCCGCTTTTGAGAAATACGGCGCAGATTTATTTATCAAAGAAAATGATAAGAAGAAACTCGGCAAAGAAAAACTTCCTGAAAAGATTTTTGAAATCGAAAGAAAACTAGTCATCAAGAAGAAACCGGCTTAATACGATTAGCCGTTCATTGAGACTTTAAGCGAAGCCTATTTTATTCCCGCGCTTTTTAGTATCGCAAGGAATTCGTCTTCGCTAACAACCTTTACTCCAAGCTCGATTGCCTTCTCGAGTTTGGAGCCTGCTCCTTCCCCCGCCAGTAAATGAGTCGTCTTCGATGACACAGAAGTAACTTTTCTTCCACCATGATGTAAAATCAAATCCATTGCCTTGTCTCTTGGTTGAAAGTTCTGGAAACTCCCCGTTACACACCAACTCTGATCTAAGAAAGGTTGATTGTCCGATTTTTCGACAAGCTTTCCTTTAAAATTAAGACCCAATTTTTTTAAAGTCTCGATTAGGGCTAATACCTCTTTGTCTCTAAACACAACAAGTAGTGACTCAACCGTGCGCGGACCCAGTCCATGGATCTCCATCAATTCATCTTCTGCTGTTTTGCTTTTGACCAGACTAATGATCTTATCCACATCTTCGTATCCGCTTTCAATTAGAAGCTCAGTCACTTTATGTCCAACTTCCGAAAAACCAAGAGAAGGAAGTAATACTTTAAAATCTTTTTGCTTAGATGCTTCGATTCCTTTTAAAATAATGTCTACGCTCTTCTTTCCGAAGCCGTCAATTTCTTTTAGTTCTTCTGCTCTCTTGTGTAAATTATACAAGTCGGGGATACTCTTAATAAACCCCAAATCGTATAGGTTTTGAATTTGTTTTTCACCAAGTCCCTCAATGTCCATTTGCTTTTTCTGACAAAAGAAAATTAGATTATTCTTTTCGCGGTCAGGACATTTCTTATTCGGACAAAACAAATCTACCGAGTCATCCACCTTTCCTAACTTAGTCCCACAACAAGGACACTTGGTTGGAAGTTTAAAAATTCCTTCCGGTCCCTTTTCGATCACTTCTTCTACTGCGGGAATAATTTCTCCTCGCTTTGCAACAAGCACTCGCGCACCAATCCCAACTCCGAGTTCATCAATATAATCCTGATTATGAAGGGTCGCAAATTTCACAGTAGTCCCGGCAAGATTTACAGGTTCAATTTCTGCGCGCGGTGTAATTTTTCCTGTTCTTCCCACTGCAAAATCTATTTTTAAGATTGTGCTTTCTTTCATGAGTGCGTCAAACTTATACGCTCTTGCCCATCGCGGCGAATGAGCAGTAGCCCCTAGAGCATCTCGCTTTGCAAGGCTATTTAGTTTAATAACAAGTCCATCTGTCGGAAAATCAAGAGTATCCTTTCTCTTTTTAAATTCTTCTATTCGCTTAATGACATCTTTTGCTTTTACAATCAGTGAATCTTCTGAGACAGGAAGCTTTTGCGCTTTCATGAATCTTAGCATTTCGTCATGCGTCTTCATTTTCCCATAGCCTTCCGGGAAATAGCCATCATAAGTAAAAACTTTTAAAGGACGCTTTGCTGTTTGGGAAGAATTTTTATGCTTGATAGAGCCTGCTGCAAGGTTTCGCGGATTCGCGTATTTACCCCCATTCTCTTCATTAAAATCTTCAAAGTCTTTGTATCCCATATAGACTTCGCCTCTTACGTAAATTGTAACAGGATCTTTTAAAACTAACGGAATGTTTTTGATTGTGCGGATATTCGCTGTTACATCATCTCCGACTCCACCCGTTCCGCGAGATACTGCTTTGTCCAATTTTCCTTTTTCGTAGTATAAAACAAGAGAGGCTCCGTCGATTTTCCACTCAACAGAATACTCGCCTTCTGTATCAGTCTTTGCAATCCACTCAGTCAGTTCATTTATATTATAAGTATTTTCCAGAGATAAGACAGGAATTTTGTGCGTGATTTTTTCGAATTCGTTGTCCAAATCAGAGCCTACTACTTGCGTTGGGCTATTCGGTGACGCATATTCAGGATAATCCGCTTCTAGTTTTTGAAGCTTTTTAAAGAGTAAATCAAATTCTTTGTCTGAGATTTCAGTTTTATTTTTTACATAGTATAGGTTTTGATGATGGCGAATTTCTTCTTCTAGCTCTCTAATTTGTTTTTCTATTTTATTCATAACCGATCTCTTTGATTTATAAAACTAATTTCAAAATTATTTACTGTCAATTCGAATTTCTACAAATACTTGGCTGCTTGGTAGACAATGGAAAGTGCAATGATAAAAATAAAACTTAAAAATCCAATTGTTACCACTCTATCGGAAAGCTTGGGAAGGAAGCGAGTGCCGAACTGAGCGCCGACTAGTCCACCGAATCCGATGAGTAAACCTTCGGTTAACAAAATATTACCCGCCACTGCATGACCTATACTGGCAGAAATGGCAGTGAGTATAATTACTCCTAGGCTTGTTTGAATTGCTACTTTTATTTTTTCTCCGAGTAAAAGCATTTGGAGGGGAACCATGATTACCCCACCGCCGACCCCAAAGAGACCGGATAAAATTCCCGCCGCTCCTCCCGTTAGAATTGTATTGAGAAAAATTCTATCGTGATCGACTGAAACATTTTCCACTGTAACTAATCTTCTTCTTAGGGACACCAGGTAAACATTGACGAATAACAAAATTGCAAACAAAGAGAGCAATAGGAGAGGAGAAAAATGTGAGGCTAGATAAACGCCGAGCTGTGCGGTAATCACTGCTGGCAGTCCCAGAGAAATTACTTTTTTGAAATTGAGATTTCCTTCTCTCCAATTTTGAAAGCTACCTGATATGGAAGTAATCACAATAGCAAGCGAACTAGTTGCAACAGCGTTTACTGGCAATTTACCGAAGAATACAAGCATCGGAACAATAATAATTCCTCCTCCCACACCAAGGAGTCCAGCAATGATTCCAGCTAAGACCCCTCCGATAAAAAAAAGTAAAAGCATTTAAAAAACTTTTCCCTTTTTATAATTTCGCTACGATCTTTTCTGAAACTTCCCAGAGCTTTTTAGCAAGCTCAGAATTCTCTGAGTCTTTTCTAGGAGTCTTTGTATTACAATCTGCAAAGTAATTTCCAGATTCAGAAATCACATTTGGATTTGTAGCCACATAACATTCTGTAGCCGCTCCCTGTGGAACTGTCTTTAAAAATAAATGTTCTCCTAATCCAAAGACTACTCGCAGAATTAGATTCATGCTTCTTGCGAGGTTAGTTTTGATTACCCCCGGATGCACTGCATAGGCAGTTTTCTTTGTTCCTGAAAATCTTCTGGCGAGTTCTTTTGCAAATAGTAGATTTGCAATCTTTGATTGTCCGTAAAAACTCCAAGCGCTGTAGTATTTCTCTCCCGCTAGATTGTCAAAATCAATTCCTTCTTTCGGAGCATTCATATGCGCGGCACTACTCAACATAACAACACGACCTTCTTCAGTTAATTCATCTAACAATCCATTGACTAAAATAAAATGTCCTATATGATTTGTAAAAAATTGTAACTCATAGCCATAAGCTTTTTCTAGTTTAGGTAAAGCCATAATACCCGCATTGCAGATAATCACATCTAGTTTTATTTTCTGTTTTTTAATTTCAGCAATACAACTTCTAACACTCGAAGGATTGGCAAGTTCACATTCTAAGCCTAAGTGCGATTTGCCGCTAACTTGTTTTAAAGCAGATTCTGCTTTCTCTTTTGTGCGGGCGGTTCCAACAATTCTGGCTCCTCTCATTGCGAGCACGCGAATCGCTTCCTGTCCTAGACCCGAATTGCAGCCAGTCACCAGAATCGTTTTTCCTTCTAAAGAAATTCCTGCTGTGACTTCTTCTGCTGTCGTGCTATAACCGAAACCGTTTTTTCCTTTGGGCATTAACATTGCGAGTAATGACATTTTTACCTCTTAACTGAGAATTTATTTTTATAAATACTAGTAGTATAAATGACAGGTTGAAGTAAAGAGAAATATACAGTCAATCGGTAACTCACCTTACGCAAAGTGAGTCAATAAATTAGAAGTAAAACTTTGGCTATTCAGAATTATTCTCTAGAAAATATTCCTTTGATGCCTTCCCATGCTTTGTGCACATACTCTGTGACTGCGGAGCCTGTTATACCTCCTACTGTAAAACCTGCTGGTCCTCCGAGTAATGTTGCGCCTACATAAACTGAACCAATCCAAACTGGATCAATATACGAAACGTTATCCGGCATAATGCCTTTATAAAGAATTGGGACATACAGTGCTTTTCCTGCAATTCCTCCCAGACCTGCATAAATTCTAAAATCTATCTTGCGATCAAAACTTACGCTTCCACTACCATGAGCATCTAATCCAACTCCAATCATTTTTAGATTCTGAATTTTTATCATTTTGCTTTGGATCGAATAATCAAGTGTAAGCGATTGAAACTCTGTATTCTTCCCGCGAGGACCTAGGAAGTTAATCAATTTTCCAAGACTAAAAATTGGTTTTAAAATATTTGCATAACCCAATAGTTCCCCTTTTTTTACGTCTACCTTGCCGGAAGATTTTAAATTTTCTAAGAATAGCGGGAGTGTATTTCCATTCGAATTAAAACTTAGATTAGAGCTAAGGGAGCCTTTGATATAGGGATTCTTTGTATACTTCGCGATTAACACTTCCGAATTAATATCTTTTAGAAATGCGTCAAAATGATAAGTAGAATTTTGACTTGCGACTACTTTTCCTTTACCGCTCAGATGACCATAAACAACATCTGCATTGTTTATCTTGATACCAATATCGGAATTAGCAATATCCAAATCTAGATTGATATTTTTTAATTCATATAAATCAAATATAGCCCTGGCACAAAGAATATTCATATGGGAATAGAAATTCAAATTGCTAGTGATTCTTATATCAAGCGCACGAACAATTAAGTAAATGACCTTATAAATATCTGCATACTCTCCTCGGATATTTAGGTTCAAATAAATATCCTTTGTAAAGGTTAACACACCGTTTGCGCTAGCAATTGCACCACTTTCATAGTAGACTCGAATACTTGTAAAGTTAATCTGCCTAGTGTCTGCTAAAAAAGTAAACTCACTATTAGCCGCAATGTTCGGATATACGGGGTAGCCAGAAAAGAGCAATCCACTTATTATAATATCAGTTCTTATATTATATTCATTCTTAAATTTCTCTTTAAATAGAGTAAATTCTCCACTCAATGTAGTCTTATCAAAATTAGCCCCATAGACTAAGGAGTAATATTCCTTGAGAGGTTTAAGTGCAAAGTTATTGATTTTCCATTTAGATTCGATTTGAAGAGAATTATAATTATAGTCATTGATTGTATATTGAATTCTGGTATCGGATTTAAAATTGCCTGCCTGATAATTAACATCGAAGTTTAACGAAATAAGGCTTATATGATCGCTGCCTACTTCTAAGTAATTAAAAAAGAATTCATCCGTTAATACATTACGTCTTTTTACTACAAATTGAATGGACCGAAATACGATTGTATCTACATTTAAGAATGTAAAAATCTTTTGCAGGCTTTTAGTATTCAGAGTCTTTTCTTTTAATTCTTTCTCTTTTTTTTCCACATCAAAAAATGTGGTTAATTCTATTATGCCCTCATCTACATTAATCTTATTTAGCTCAATAATGCCGAATAAAATTTTCCACGAAAAAAAGAACTTCATAGATTTTATTTTTACATCAAATCTATTCGCTTCTTCCATGCTATGAATGCTGACTTCTTTTAGCTTAATACCGGGAGAAGGAAAGACAATAAGGCTTGACTCTTCAAAAACGATTTTAAAGTCAATCGTTGTATATATTTTATCAATGATGAATTGCTTATAAAAATCCTTATACGAATAGATCGAAATGAATAGCAAAAATAGAACAGAAAGAAAAACGATTGAGTAGGTTTTTTTACTCGTTAAGCTACGCATGGCGTAATTTTTCTATATCACTACGAACCATAATCTCAGAAATTTGTTTGTAATCTAAATTTGAAACCCAATTTAATCTTTCTTTTGCTTTTGCAGGGTTGCCACAGGCAGATTTAATTTCTATCGGTCTGTAAAATTTTGGATTAATAGATACTATTAATTCTCCCGAATGATCATCGTATGCCTTTAAGTTCTCTGATTCCCCTTCCCAACTGAGGTTAATATTAATTACCCGAAAAGAATTTTCTATGAAATTACGCACTTTTGTTTTCTTACCGGTTGCGAATACATAATCTTCTGACTTTTCCGCTTGCAAAGAGAGATGCATTCCTTCCACAAATTCTTTTGCGTAGCCCCAATCTTTCTCCGCATCTAGATTGCCTACTTCTAAGACGGATTTATTTCCTAAAGACCAATTTGCAACATGGAGACTTACTTTTCTAGAAAAGAAATCTTCACCACGAAGTTCCGATTCATGCCCGAATAAAATTCCATTTACACAAAATAATCCAAATGCATTTCTATAATTTATATTCATCCAATGCGCATAAGACTTTGCCACAGCGTATGGATTTGCCGGCTGATGCGGAGTATCCTCTGTTTGCTGAACCGTATTGGAATTTCCAAATATTTCGGAACTACTTGCTTGAAAGAATTTGGTATGCGGACTAAATTTTTTAATCGCCTCTAGAATATGCAAAACACTGAGACCATCCATTAGACTTGTCTCCAGAGGCGATTTAAAACTTTCAACGACACTACTTTGTGCGGCGAGATTATAAAATTCATCAGGCTGAATTTCTTTAATGCATTGTTCAATAGATACTGAATCAGAGAGATTAAATTGATAAAACTGAATGTTCCCTAAAATTCCAAAGTGGTTCAATCGCCAGTTTATAAATTTATTTACGTCTCTTACGCCGCCGTAAACTTTGTAACCCTTCGAAAGTAATAGCTTTGCTAGCCATGCACCGTCTTGGCCTGAGATGCCTGAGATAAAAACTTTCTTCATAACTTAGTTTAAGCTAAAATAATAAGTAAAATGTCAGAGTAAATAAAAATATTTAATTTGCGCTGATTCGCTAATTTTTAGAGTGACTAGTAGGAAGAGGCAATGAATACAAATAGAACTATTTTGCTGTTTATTTTAATTTTTACTTTCACATCAACCATTTTAGGTATGATGCATATCGCAATTCAGTCAAAATCAAAAATTACAAAAACAGGAAACATGAATGTATTCAAAAATACTTTAGAATCAGCAGTTCTTGTAAAAGTGGAAGGAGAGATTCATTCGGGAAAATCCACTTATCAATCCACAGGTGCTGATACAGTTCTAGATAAGCTTAGAGAAATTGAAGATAACAATGACATCAAGGGAGTCTTAATCGAAATCAATTCTCCCGGCGGCACTGTCGGAGCTTCCCAAGAAATCTTCGAGCAACTCATGTATCTGAGAGAAAAGAAAAACAAAAAAGTTGTAGTCTCCATGAAAGATCTCGCTGCATCAGGTGGATATTATATTGCTAGTGCAGCTGATTATATTTATACA
>Ga0209174_10003070_pt1 | contig 10688 bp, 9 predicted proteins | sample JI91814BDNA_FD_187505 | JGI IMG/M metagenome (GOLD analysis project Ga0209174, IMG submission 187505) | Wastewater effluent complex algal communities from Wisconsin, to seasonally profile nutrient transformation and Carbon sequestration -... | ecosystem: Engineered > WWTP > Effluent > Algae...
GGCATCTGCGCTGCCGGTTGTGAGAATAGCAGTCGTTACACCGACAAATTCCACCGAAGCAACCGTGCTGGAAGCAACAACAAAACTCCGCGTACCCGACAAGCCTCCGCCCGGCGTAGGATTCGTAACGCGCACGGTGTAGGTATTACGTGTGCTGATAAGCCATCCGGGGATATTGACCGTAAGAAGAGTTGTTCCCGAAACATTGGTCGGAAGCAATGTCGTTGGTTGAATCACCGTGCCATCCAGAATCACGCTTGCTGTGGTTGCAAAGTTTGTTCCGGTAAGCGTAAGTGTTACGTCCGCTCCGGCGGGAACGCTGGTAGGCGAAACACTGAGCAATGACGGTGCGGGATTGGTAACAGCAAAGGTAGCCGACGAAGAACCACCGCCCGGCGTAGGATTATTCACTGCAAGGGTATAAACAGCAGCGTCGCGTGTTTGAGCGGCTGGAATAATTGCCCGAATGGTCGTGCTGTTCACGACTGTTGCGGTGAGCGTTGCACCATTCAGCGTAACCGTTGCTAACGGTGCAAAGAGTTGTCCACGTATCAGCATCGTCCAATCGTTCACGGTCGCATTGGTGGAGTAATCGGAGAGCGATGTTAATTGCGGACGCGGGAACTCAATCGTCAAACTAAGCGTCGCCGATGTACCGCCGCCTTGTCCGCCGATGGGCGGATTCTCCACGCGGAGCGTGTGCGTCGTGCTGGCAATCGGTGGGGCGGGGAGCGTAGCGCGAAGTTCGGTCGGGCTGATGAAATCAACACTTCCCGTTGCTACCAGTGTTCCATTGTAATTCACGCGGCTTGTCGTAGCAAAGTTTTCGCCCGTGAGCGTGAGTGTCCATGCGCTGAGGCTGGCAGAGGTCGTGCTTGGTGCAAGTGCCGTGAGCTTCGGAAGCCCGTTCAGAACGGTGAAGTTAATTGCCGATGACGTACCGCCGCCTTGGGGTGTACCATTTACGTCAAGAGCGGGATTCACAATACGCAGCGAGTATGTTCCTGCCGGACGCACACCAACGCCAATCTCAAGGCTGATGCGAAGTTCGGTCGCACTGACGTAGGTGGTCGTGGTGTTCACGCCCGCAATCTGCACGGTGGAGTTGGTTACAAAACCTGTTCCTTTGAGGGAAATATCCACCGTCGTAGGCGCACTCGTGAGTGTAGCAGTGCTTGGCGTAATACTTGTCACCACAGGTACGGGCGGACGCACCACCAAGGTTTTTTCAACCGTTGTGCCACCACCCAACGGAATTCCGTTGGGATTATTCACTTTCGGCGATACCACACGGAATGCCAACAGCGTCGGTTGTTCCAACTGCACTGCCGGAAGCGTCAGCACCATGCGGGTTGCACTTTGGTACGTGGCGGGAACTTGAGTAAATGCGCCACCTGCGACGCTCATTTCCACCACCGAAACAGGCATAAATGCTGTTCCCGTGAGCGTAATGCTTGCCGTGCTTGCTCCGGCAAAGACGTACAACGGTGCAAGAGAAGTCAGAACGGGTGCGGGATTCGTGATAACAAGGTCTTGTGCAGGGGTGGATGTACCACCACCACGCCCGCTAAATTGCGGATTTTGTACCGTGATTTGTGCAACGGTTGCCAGTAACAATCGGCTTGCCGGAACGGTTGCGATGAGCGAAGTACGATTTGCCGCTCCAACGCGCGTCAGCAGCGCACCATTCCAATACGCATTGGCAGTGGGAGCAAAATAATCACCTGTGAGCGTGATTTGGGTATTGCCTGAGAGCGCTTCGATTGGATTGGGCGCAACGCTGGTGAGGGTAGGAACGCGGTCAAGGACGGTAAACGTGAGCGTATTCGACGCACCGAGACTCGGCGCAGCATTTTCAAGGGTGATGGTAAAGGCTCCTGCTTGTGTGAGCAGTGCTGCCGGAATCGTGATGGTGCAGCTTCCGGCGCTTACTCCTGTTGGGGCTGCCAGTGCTTGACGGCTTCCACCCGAAGGTGTCCAGTATGCAGCAATACCATTTTCAAAACCGCTTCCTGTTACCGTTACCGTGAGGTCATTGCTGTATGCCTCAACTTCATTCACCGACAGCGATACAAGCACGGGTGCGGGATTGTTCACCGTGAGTGTCCGTGTGCCGGAGAAACCGGGCGTGGGGTCAGAGTTTTTGACCGCGATCGAGTACGTTCCGGCAACGGGTAAACTGCTTGCCGGAATACTCAGGCTCAAAGAACCACTATTGACAAATACCGTTGCGAACGTAGAGGAGCTTGCACCGCTCAAATACGCCACAGCACCATCGTAGAAATTGCTGCCCGTGAGTGTAATGCTTGCGTCGTTGCCACGGGTAACGCTCGTTGGCGTTATGCTGCTCAGTGTCGGCGTGGGATTCTGAACCGTCACACCAATAGCAGGTGTTGCCGTCCCGCCTCCAAGAGCGCTAAACTGCGGATTGCGCACCGTGACGCTGTACACACCCTGCGTAGGCAGGAGCGCTGCGGATACATTGGCACGAACCGTGCCTTGGTCAACAACAGTGGTCGTGAGGTCTTGCCCGTTGAACACAATCACAGCACCTGCCACAAAGCCTGTCCCTGTAACGGTCAGCACTCCGGCGATATTGCGGGTGAGGGTTCCGCTTGCTTGATTGCCTTGTGCTTGAGTCGCGGTCGGCATGGGTGGAACAACGGGGAATGTCGTTGTTGCCGTACCACCACCTTGATTGTTCAGTTGTGGATTCGTCACGCTCACGGTCGCGTTTTTCGCACTCGTGATGGCAGCGACGCTCACACGCAGCAAGACGGAACTAACGACGGTTACGCTTGCGGGCGCGAATGTTTGCCCGTCCACCGTGACCGAGGTTGCACCCGACACAAAACCACTTCCTTGCACATCCAGCGTAAACGGCGCATAGACCGTGGCAGGATTGGGCGAGAGGCTTGATATAGTTGGCGGAGGATTCAGAATCGTGAACGGTACGGAGGAGGTGGATTCACCACCACCTTGTCCGCTTCCGTTTGCGGCGTTAATGACGGTGAGCGTATAGTTTCCTGCCAAAAGAACCACGTCTGCCGGAATGATACCGCTAACGGTGCTGCTATTGCCAAAAGTGGGGCTGTTCAAATCACGAACAAGTCCCGTCTGCGCATTACGAATGACGAGCCGCAAGCCCGCTTGCGTGAATTTTGAACCCGTAATGACGACCGACACAGCACCCGCGCCTGCTGTCGCTGTGTTGGGTGTAACACTCGTCACAATCGGCACGGGTGGGGTAATCGTAAGTGTGCTTGTTGCTGAAGGTCCACCGTTTGCATCGGCAGCATCTTGATTTTGCACCCGAATCGTGACCGCACCAAGTTCTGTGAGAAGCGAAGCGGGAATAGTTGCTTGAAGCTGCGTAGATGTTGGATTGGGAAGGAGCGAGAGTACCGTTTCCACGCCGTTTTTAATCCACACCACCCGTGAGCGGGTAAGGGAAAATTTCGCACCCGTAATGGTCAGCGTTTGTGCGTTATCAAAGGCAGCAATCGTGAGCGGCGCGAGGGTGGTGATTTCCGGTGTTGGGTGGATGATGCGGACGCTTTGAACGGCAGATGTTTGTACATCCGCTCCGAAGGTGTTGCGTACTTCAAAATCCACTGTGCCGATGTCGGGCAGCAAAGAAGCGGGAACCGTGACGGTGATACTGCTTGGTGTTACCGTCGCACCAGCAAGGGCAATGCCTCCGGCAAACACTTGTGTTACCGTCACATTAAAAAACTTGCTTCCGGTGATGGTAATTTGCCCGCTTTGCGTTGCAACAAGTGACTGTGGCATAAGAGTCGTGAGGACGGGAGCCACATTTTTGATAGTAAGCGGCAGCGTTCCGCTTACTTGAGCGCCAGGATTTTCAGCGCGGATTTGTACCACCTCCGGTGCGGGGAATGTGCCGACAGGAAAATTGAGTGTGAGCGAGGTACTGCTTCGGCTGGTGATAAATGCCGACAAATCGCGCGTTCCGGCAAAGACACTCGTGCGCGAGGTGAAGCCTGTTCCGGCAATAGTGATGGTGCTTGCCACGCCGCCACTTGCAGGGGAAGCATCCAGTTCATTTGGTGTCAAGCTCGTGAGCGCGGGAAGCGGAAACAGCACGGGAATAATATGCGTAATGGCAGATTGCCCGTAGGTAGTCGGTTCGGAAAGCGTGATGGTGTACGATGACGGAGCATTTACGCCCGGGATATTCACACCAAAACTGATACCGTTATCACTGACACTGAGTGCGGGCGCTCCTGCGAGATTGGGAGCATTGACAACAGTAGCACCTGCACGGAATGTACCAACGAGGGAAATGGTTGTTTGCTCTTCCACAAAAATTGTTGCGGGCGAAGACGAGGAAACGGCGAGAGGCGGCACAGCCACTACTTGTACTGTTGATGCTGAGAGCTGTGCGTCGGCATTGATGACTTGGAGCGTGTATGTGCCTGCTGCAACGGATGCGGGAAGCTGCACCGTGAGAGCGGAAGCCGTGCGCGATGTCACCGACCACAAACCATTTTGCCCATTCACTGATACAATCGCTCCACCCGCCGAGCCATCCAACGCAGTCGTCGAAAAACTTGAGCCGTTCAGTGTAATAACGCCTGTTGCTCCGGCGACTAAGCGCAAAGCTCCGCTTGGTAATGTTACCGATGAAAGCACAGGAGCGGGCGGTACGGCAATAGTGAACGATAAGCGTGCCGAAGGATAGGTTATTTCACCGACGGGATTACGGACTTCGGCGTAGTATGTACCGCTTGCTGGGGCTGTAAAACTGACGGTAATTACTGAGCCGGAGTTTCCTGTGATAGTAAACGGGAAGCTCACGGGCTGTGCGCTGCTATTGTAGAAAGTGACAAACGCATTGGTAAAGAAATTTGAGCCATTGAGTGTGAGCGTTGTCGTTTGTCCAGTATATGCGCCCGCAGGAAAAAGAGAAAGTGTGCCGAGGTTCGGTGTAGCACGGTCAACAATAAAGGATTGCGCTTCGGAGACATAGCCGCCCGTGCAGGCTCCATCTTCCCGAATGCCAAAGGCGCGGATAGAATATGTACCCGGCGTTTGCATAAATCCTGCCGGAATAAATGCTGAACCGTTGACAAAGCCAATCGTATTTTGGTTGAACGAGGTCGTAATATCTATCCACGATGAAGGAGCGCTGGGGGCAGCCATCTCTATCCGAAAATCAGTAAGCGTTACCTGTGAACTCACGGAAAACGTTACTGCAAGTGCGCTTGGCTGTTCCGGCGCACGGGAAGGAGTGAGATTGAGATTGGCACCAAGAGGATTACAGGCGGGCAAACCATAGCCGCTAACACCGCCACCCGATGAACCGCCGCTTGTGCCGCCACTGCCAACACCAATTCCACCGCCGCCACAGGTTAAGCCGTCATTACCATCACAAGTAACAAGCTGAAGGGTGGCACTTCCTTTTGAAGCGGCTACGGCTGAAAACGTTGATGAACGCCGAGCGATAGGTTTTGGTGGAAGCATGATGATAGTATTAACATCCTGCGTGGCAATGGGCATGAGGCTCCATGTTTGCCCGTTATTATGCGATACAGCGATACCGTTATAGACTGCGCCGACGATGGTTGAACCGTACCTGGCAAGTGCTTCAACGCCTCGCGCGTTTACTCCTGATTGTCCATTATTACCAGCACTGACCACTTTTGTCCACGAGGTACCATTTTGTGTTTGATACAAATTTCCTTCGGAAGAGCCTGCATACCCTGTTGCACCATAGACCGATAAGGTGCGAAAGGTTTTTTCAACACTGGAACCGGGAACAATATCGGTGAATGTCCATGTTGTGCCATTATCGGTAGAGCGATAGATACCATCATTCCACACGGCAGCGAATAGCGTGTTTCCAAGTAATGTGAGTGTTCGCACGGTTTTGCTGGAAAGCGTTCCTGCGGTGCTTGGTTCTGTTTGTGTCCATGTTGCACCACCATCATTTGAGCGATATACCCCCCGTGTAGTTGCTGCAAAGAGTCTTCCTCCGGCAGTTTGAAGGGAATAGGTCGGTAAGCCGCGCTGTTGGACAGTCGCTTGTGTTGAACCTGAGCCGGAGCCTTGATTTGACACAGGATAGGTGCGTGTTTGCCATGCTGCTCCTACCGAAGCACGTGTTTGTATGCCTTTGTCGGTTGCTGCAATGATACTGCCGCCAATAACAACAGCATCATAGACATCATCATTCGGAAGTCCGAGATTGCCCCATGTTTGTCCGGTATCGAGCGATTGATATAAGCCCTTATTGGTAGCAGCAAGGATGCCCATAACATTTTTACCGCTTGCTTGCGTGGCGGTGGTCGTGAGCAAATATATTTTGTGATTAGCAAGCGCTGTCCAACGCGGTTGCACGGTCGCGGTAGTCGCCAAGCGGAGTGCAGAGGATTGAGCAAAGAGACTCGTTGCACAAACAAGCAACAGGAGAGTAGCGTAAAAACGACGAAGCAAAACGGTCATAAGAGAAAGTAAACAAATGAAGCAAAACCAGTGTTTATGCGGGTATTGCCATTGAGCGTAATGCTCAATTGAAAAATGAAATTAGTTGCGTTGTCAATAGCCTTCGACCAAACAAAAGTTCGGAACAAGACATAGCGGTTTCGTGCGCGGCAAAAAATGCCGTGCAAAAAAATGGATACAGGTTTTCTGCGGCGTAGCACATACGCCGAAAATGGTGATTGTTGGGAGCAGAATAGCGTGATAGGCTCAGGAAAAATTTATCCTGAGTAAAAAGGTATGAAGCACGGGTGGAGCACTTCTACGTTGGGCAAATAAATGTCGTCTTGCCCAAAAAATGTATCGTCACTGTAAGTACAAAAAAAAAACGCACTTACAGATAGTTCGTCAATAAAGTTGCACAAAGGTAGGGAAAACGATTTTTGTGCGCAAGGATTATTTTTTGATATTTTTTTCACGGACAGTGGTAGGAAGGAGAAAAACACCGATGGAATCCGCATAATGAGAGGAATGTTTTCATTTGGTAAAGTGCTTGCGGAAGGCAAAAAAAACAGCATTTTTTTTCACTCCTCCTCAAACAACCACATCAAGCCTTTTTTCTTTGCCCATGTTCGGCGACAATTTTGTGCATGAAGCCGGCGGTCGTGCCGAAGATGACAGCGTTGACAGAGTGCTTTGAGGTTGTCCGCTCGATTGTCGGCGGGGTTGTGGTTCAGGTGCGCGACCGACAAGACGACACGACCATCTTTGATCGTGCCGTCTTGGAGGCGCGTAAAATAGAGTTGATTGTCACTCACACCACACTCTTCGCAGGTGTGATGGGAGCGACGAAGTACACGCGCTCGCACACGTTGCCACGTCTTGCCACGATAAAAATGGCGGTACTCCGGTTTTATGGGCATGGCGGAATAGTCCTTTCGATATGGTGTTCCCAAAATGCTTGTGCCGTGTCCTTCATCCGTTCTTGCAATTCTTCATCGCGCACAATCGGCTGCACGTGTAGCTTCCAGCCTTGCTCAAGAGCGCAAATATAGCCAAACTTTACACCCAGCACAAAACAGTACCACTGCACTTGATATGCCGCCATTGTGCGCTTATCTTTCGACCAGTAAGCAGCGTTTTTGATTTCCAAAATCGCGTGAGCATCACTGCTGCCAACAGATAACAAGCGGTCGGGCGTTGCCAAAAAGATGCCGTCGCGTTTGAAGAGTCGCTTGGGGTTAATGATACGAAATTCGGGTTTGATGCGATGAAACTCGCGGACGGTAAAGGCTTCAATCCGTTTACCGATGCGCATTTGTTCCGTTTCGGGCGTTTCGTAGGCTTCGACTTTGGAGCGGTACACGTCCTCTGCGGTGGCGAATGGGTTTACACCCATGAGCGCAGCAATATCGCTGCCGCCGATGCCGCTTCGCCGCATGGTGCGCCACGATTTGAGTGAAGTGATTTTGATTTCTTCCAGCATAGATTTGAAAAATAATGCGCCCGCAAGTGAAAGCAAGCGGGCGCGGTTACAAAGTTTGTGAATGTTAATGCAGCGCTCGTGCTGCGGGCGACACTTTTTCGCTGCCATATTTTTTGCGAATGTCGTTGATGTCGTGCGCTTCGCCACGTGTGCGGGTGGCATATTCCAATGCCCGATAAAACCACAACTTTTTTACGGGCGCAAAACAAAAGCCCTCGTGCTTTAGTGCTTCACGGTGCGCGTAAGTATTGCCCGCAACCCACAGCCATTTACCAATGATTTCCAGTTCCAAGCCCTCCAAGTGCGCAATCGCCGCAATTTTATCACGGTACAAGAGTTCGCTTGCTTCGGCTTCGGTGCTGAAATCGCCGTGCATCACGCGCCGGAGCATGGTTTGATACTCGGCGTTGAGTGCTTGCATTGCTTCGGTACTACCGCCGCAATCGGGATGCAATTCTTTACACAACGCATGATAGCGGCGTTTGAGGTCATCCAGCGTGTGAATATTTTCAAAGTAACGCATTGTTTTTGCTCCTTTCTGCGCACCAATGGTGCGCAAACACAAAAAGCCGCTCCGAAACAGATTCAAAGCGGCTTTCGTGTGTCGTTGTGATTTAGAGTTGAGCAAAACGAGCGTTCACAAGCGCATTGACTTCAGCAAACTCGACCAGTTCTTGCACCCGCTCCGGCGTGTTTTCTTTCCACGAAAATTCGACGATGTAGTAATCGCCTTTGTCATTGCTGCGCTTCTCCATGCGTCCAGTGGTGATGCCCTCACCAACGGAGCGGCGTTTGATGAGAATATCGGTGTACAGCGTAATAAAATTCTCAATCGAAATGCCTTTGAACAAAATGTGCGACAGCGCGTTTTCTGCATCCACGAAAAAGACTTCCAGCCACGATTGAGGCGGGTAGTTGAAGAGTTCGGCTTCAAAGACGCGGTACGAAATAATTTCCAACGTCATTTCTTTGCCCTTCATCGCGCTTTCGCCGATTTTGAATTGTCCCGCTTTGCAATCGGCGCGGTACTGGCGTGGATGTCCGGCAGTGTAGATGATGCCTTCTTGTTTCGCAACCGTAAAAGCTGATTGAAACGGCGTGAAGCGCGTAGCGGCGCTTTCACTTGTTTGCACGGGTTCAATGATTTCGCCCGTAACAGTATTCACAAGTGCGGTTTCTTCGGAAATGGGGGAAGCGATAGTTTCTTGAGCGAGTTTTTGAGTTTTGGTATTCATGGTAGTTTGTCCTTGATAAAAAGCCGCTTGCGCTTTGGCTACAAGCGGCTTGTGAGTAAATTTTTGAGTAGAAAAAAGCCATCGTAACGATGGCGTTAGCACGGAAAATCTGTGAGCCGTGCAATCAGTCGTGCGGCTTCCTTCGCTGTCATGGTGCGGTAATGGTGCGCAATCATCACGGAATGATGATGCACCGAAAACGAGGAAACATACGGTTCTGCATTATGCGAGTGCTGCCAGACTTGAAAGCTGCACGAAAAACCATCCCGCGCAGCAAGATCAATGGTTTCTAAAAGTTGTTTCATGGTTGCGCCTCATTAGTAGCACGGTTCGTAAAAAGCCGCTTCGGAGTGGCGGCGGGCTTCATTGTCGTAGTCCGGCTCTGGACTCATATAGTTTTCATCACTACCAAAACTCAAAAAGTTGCTGTCATTGTACAGGTACATGAACCATTCCTGCACTTCGGAACAATATTTCATCACAAACGCCATCTTCACGCGGTCGCCCGATTGCCAAAATTGGTAGTGTTAAAAAGGAGTTGAAGCAATATCTTGGTTATAGAAAAAAGCGAACCATTTGAAGTGTAAATTGAGCATATATTCTCGCTTGGAAAAGGACAGTGTTTTTCGGACTAAACGACTGATGCGCTGGCGTAAGGTATTGTTCAATCGCTCAATATGATTGGTTTGCCCTGATTCTTTCCCAACAAGTGTGTGCGTTTCTTCCGGTAAGCAATTGTACGATCGCCAAAAATCGCTGAAGCTCAAACATCGTTGATAATCGTAGGGAAGTTTTCGCCAGAGAGCCTTACAACTTTCCATACTTCCATCACCGATAAAGAACGCAAGGATTTGCCTGGTGCGCCGACATTGAACAATCCAAATACGAATTTGAAAGACTTTGACGGCAATAAAGGTAAAGATTTCATCCACTTCCAGAACATCATCTGCCTGAGCCGGAAGCACCGTTGTCTTGAATGCCGGAAGGTCTGCCATTTTTTTTTAGATGATTAAATACCGTTACATGACTAACCTTGAAGATTCGTCCCATCGCACGGTAGCTCAAACGCTCACTATTCGAGCGCTCAAGAGCGGCGACAGATTCCGATGTAATCGGAGGCTTGGGGTCGAGGACTCTGGTAACACCACAATCCTTACACTTATAGCGTTGTTTGCCTTGTGTTGTACGCCCATTACGGACAATATTGACGCTCTGGCAGCAATGGCAATGACGGGTTTCGGTGATCATAGATTTGGGATGAGTGAGAAAATCACAATTTACCTAAATCAACTTACTTTTAACACTACCAATTCTTGCTCTATTTCAACATCTACATCAACCAAAAATGAGTCTGAAACCATTGCTGGGAATGTAGGTAATACTAATTTTGATGTTCCTGTTCAAACGCCACTTAAGTTAGTTCTTAAAAGTAATCTGGTATTTCGTACCAATGCCATTGAGGACAGTGGATAAATGCCAACGTAAACTGGTGATAGACTCGAATGCTTCCAACGGCAACCAGT
>Ga0209174_10003071_pt1 | contig 10684 bp, 11 predicted proteins | sample JI91814BDNA_FD_187505 | JGI IMG/M metagenome (GOLD analysis project Ga0209174, IMG submission 187505) | Wastewater effluent complex algal communities from Wisconsin, to seasonally profile nutrient transformation and Carbon sequestration -... | ecosystem: Engineered > WWTP > Effluent > Algae...
ATATTCCGGTGGTGCGAAATTGCTCAAAGAATTTTTCAAATGTCATGATTGCACTCATTAAACTATTGAATGCATTGTATCATATTTTGGTTGTGTAGTAAACTACTTCTTTGTTATCTCTTTAATCGTCTTCACGGGCACTGACACCACAGCAGGTGTTCTCTTCTTAGTTGTACGTGGTGGCTTTTCAACAACAGGTAGATCCAATTGGACCACTTCTGGTTTAGACTTTCGAGGTTTTCTCTTTGTTTCTCCTGTCTTCACTGTCACTTTAGGTTTGACTTTTTCACGTGCTGCTATCGCTTTCTTAGAACGGTTATCCAAGAATAACTTCAACCCAATGATAGCTACGATAATGACAATCGCCACCCAAATTAAATCCATACTATTCTCCTCACATACACAGAAACGGAATTGGCTCGTCATCATCAGGGTTTAGTAAATTACCATCTCCGTCTAGATTAACACTGACAGAATCATCATCATACGAGTAGACCATCTTATGAGCATTCTCATCAAAGTTCGCAAGATACTTCAGAATCTGAAGGCATACTAATACTCCCGAAACCAAGTCATCAGTTGCACCAGATTTTGCTGCATATGAGCCACCGGTCGCTACATAGTTTTTAAGTTCATGTAGTAACATTTCACTACTAATCTGTAGATTATTGCGCGTTTTTTCAACCAGGCTTTTCAATTGAAGACACGCAAGTATCTTCGTTTTACCGTTGGTGTTGACGCCTGCGTTTTTGGGATCAGTCGACACGAGTTCACCAAGTGGTGGGTTTTCGTCGTTTGCATACAAAGCACCGATTGCATGTCCGATTCCGTTATTTTCCCAACTCCAATAAACTTCTGGAGCTTTGTTGGACTGTGTGGGTTTAGCCAAATAGTTCACAATCCACTTCAATCTTCCGTACAGTTGTGGTATAGAAATCTGGTTTGATCTAAGTTCAGCTACCTGCCGCAGTGAGGGGAACTCTATCACCTCTATCGTGGAAAAGTCGCTACCGGTTCCCGATGCCACGTCACAACCAACCAAATACGACATTGAAGGATTTATCTCAGCCCAAAACTTGAACATACCATCCTCGTTGATGTGAGATAACGATCTCAGAGTATTCAATTTTATAGACGAAATCAGCAGTGGATCTGAACTGAGGAATTCGCAATTATGCGACAGAATTCCGTTAGTGTAGTAGATGTGTCCGCCATCTACATCCGTCAAATCATACAAAAATTCCCCAAAATCATTCACCCTAATATGTGAAACTTTGAGAGCTGCACCATTGATACCTATAGCCGAGTCACCAACCTTCAACTCGGAAAGCATACTAAACTTATACAGGTTACGCTGAACTCGGTGCTTGAAGCTACCGGTTAGTTGTAAGCCGTTAGAAAATCTAACGGTGATAGTTTTATCATGCCACGCTCTAGATACGCCTGAGAAATGCTTGTAACCTGATGGGGTAAATACTAACAGATTGCGCGAGTTTGGTATTAACTGCGTCTCGCCTTTTACTTGTACCCCGAATTCGTAAAGCTCGGAAATTTTGACTCGCTTACGACCGCCCTTTATGTTGATAAGTGTATCACCGGTTACGCATTCACATTCTTGACGGAACATTAGAGGCCCGATTGCACCTAAAGTTTCGGCTTTCCATTCTTCGCCTCGTTCTGGGTGTTCATCCCACTTGGCGGTAAAAGCTTTAAAAGGATTGGTCCCAGATACAGCACCACGCCACAAATTGGCAAACAAATCAGTGTCACCATTCGGCGTGGATGTTATGATACATGCACCACCGGTTGACAGTGTAGGAAAGATTGAAGACCAGAGCTTTTCTTGCACATTCGGTTTCGTAAATGCGAGTTCATCGCAGTTGATAGTGATTATCATTTCACTTATTAGAAATCTATGATGTTCATCTTTACATTCGATTATATCATACACGTTGTCAACTTGTGGTCTCTTCTCAATAGATCGGATCGTGACAACAGATCCGTCAGCAAGTGATATTTCATCTCTCTCTTTCAAAGCCCCTACTTCTCTTTTTACACCGTCATTCCATATTTTATGGTTTTCTGTAGCAGAAAACGCTAAACCGTTGTCTAACTCCACATCAATCAAATGCTTTTGGCCTTTTAGCATGACTCCTTTAAAATCTTGGAATCCAGTAGGAGTTAGAATTTCATATCTATCATTAAATTTCATCATATGCACCTTTGATAGATCGCAAAATGTTATCTACGTCCTCTGTTACTGAAGACTCCCAGCAATACCACATTCTTATACCTCTATTCTCAAAAAGATATTTAGCCTTAACCCAATCAGCATAAATCCTCTCTAGCCCATTATCTGAAGAAAACAAAATTTTGAATTTTATCAGATCCTCAATAGACATACGAGGATCTGCGTGAAAAGTGCGCGACTGATATTCAACACACATTTTTATTTCAGGTATTACTAGATCGTAAAAATAACACCTCTTATCCAGATTCACGCAAAATTCGTTTCTATCAAAATAATACTTCTTGTTATTTGCTGTCAGCCAGTCTATTATAGGTGCTAAAGCTATCTTAGATGCTCTAGATGCATTAGGCGTTTTAGAATTACCTAATTGACTACGGGTAATTCTAGCTTTTAGTAATGCGTTTTGTTGAACTGTGAACCCGGATTCTACGAATGTGCTATTTCGTAACTGTGCTAATTGCGAATACCCATTCCTTCCGTGTTCATCAATATTTGACATATGAGTTGCTTTAGAATTGATTCCTATCTTCTGATTAGGCGTCAATCCGTCAGCACCTGGAGTTCTTTTTGTTGGCATCGCAGAATCTATACTTCTGCGATGCGCAGTTCGTCCATCTTCTCCTACCTTCTGCAACCCTTCTTTAATTCTATCTTTAGAGGCATCACAATAAGTACGCTGATTCGGAAACGCTACTTTAAATTCTTCTTTTGTCATTTTGAGAATACTCTTCATGTAAGTATTCTTTATACTAAGCATTCTTATACCTAATACTGGACACTTAACAAACTTTATTCCCTCATCTGTTTCAGGATATGATTGCAATTCTTTGTCATTCACAGACTTTTTAATTGCTGACTCTATCAGCATACCTCGCTTTGCATCACTAACGCCGAAATACTTTAGCGATAGCTCCTCGTGTTTGCAATCTCTAGCATGTAACTGTTTTTTCTTAACACCCATTTCTACGTATGATCCAGCTCGCCATACGTATCCATCCGGTCTAGTCGTATCGTGGACAATACAAAACACTCTCTCGTTGAAACAACATGGATTTAAATGCTTAGTAGCGCCTACTATAGAGTCTACAAGATGTGAAAAATTTGCCACCAATTTGTTACTCAATAGGTGTTTGTCTGTCTCATTATAGAGATTTGTTAACGCTAGTTTATCTTCTTCAGTGATAGGAGACCATGCAAGAGGAGTATAGTTAGCAAAATCGATCGGCTTAACGCTAGAATGAAACGATGCGTAACCATCACTCAAACCTAAGAATGGTAGTTTTTTACATGTGATTCTACATATAGGCGCAGTGGTGATATCATTAAGCAAACAATAAACACGTTCGATAAATTTACAATCGGGTAAGAACCCTGTCTGAGATTCAACTTCCTCATAAAGTTTCGGGTATTTAGCTTTTAGAGAGCGCCCAAAATTTATGAAATCCTTGGAAGATTTCGGTAGCATCTCTTTCAATTCATGCTTATAATTCATCATACAATTCTTCTAATGTCACTGTTTTTATTTCACCGGTGCATTTGTCTCTAACAGTGACAGTATTTTCTCCACCAAGACAATACAAAAGTGATATCGAATAGCCTCGGCCGGTATTTTCCGTAGTGGCTTGAGATATTATCCGTGAACCGTTGTCGAATGTTATCGAATGCTTGTTGTAGTATGGACAGCCCGCTTTTAACCAATCAGGACATTCCTCATATGCGTATCGGATTCTATCCATGATTTCGATGGCGTGGGCTTGACCTTTGGATGCAACCAAAATTGTTTTGTCGTCATTGAACATCGCATACCAAAGAAGGTAAGCAGCCGCACAAGCCGTATTATGCGATAAGATTCCATTGGTGTAAAATACATGGTTGTCATCATTTAATTCCAAGTCATACATACTCTCATGTCTATCACTAACATCTACAGAGACAACTTTAGCCGAACCGGTTGATGTTTTGATTACTTGACCGAGACTTGCATCTTTCACCATTATTTCCGCATTATTCTCATCGATTACTATGTGCTCGTCAGCACATTCCAAAAATTTTCCATCGTCAAGTTCTAATCTATAAACCTGATAAGGGACAGTTTTGAGTGTGCGTTTAATATTACTCCAACCTGTTGGAGTTTGAACTAACAACTCTGTCATACCACTAGAAACAAATTTCAAGACACCATTAGAATCGTCAATCTCTACATCTTGTGGATTTGAACCGCTGAATAACTCTAAAGCGGAAATAGTTCGCTCTCTTAAGCACCATCTTACTATTTTCGTTTTTAAGATTTCAAAAATGCTAAACATTGTTCTATTACTTTCTCAGGGTTAGCACAATAATCTGCTTCTTTTACGTGCATGATTTTTATGTCACAATCTGTACTCAATATGTTGTTATCGCGTATTTTGTCACGGTTACTTATCGTTGTCGTAGATTCTTTATTTTTGTTATGCCAGTACGTCCCATCGAATTCAATTACATGTTTTGTCGTGGGGACATAAAAGTCTAGTTTGTAGACTGGGCCTTCTACCGAACGAAACACCTGCTCATTGTTTCTGTTATTATCATAACATTCAGCAAAAATACATTCTGTACCATTCATCAATTCATTTAGCGCTTTGAATAGCTTTTGAGATATCTTTGAATAATTGGACTTTTTAAAATTTTTGTGCCATTTTTCTTGCCTTTGCTGCCAACGCAACAAACCTTCAGTTTCTCCATATCTCAAAATGCATTTCTGAAGAGAAAATGTACTCTGTGACTGTTTTACTTTTTCTCTAGCTTCATCTAAACTACACCCTTTGTTTGTCCAATACGTCAACATACTAGGTTTTGTAAATTTTGCATTAGCATCTTTTTGTGCACAAAGAACTGCTTCATCACGTTCATCAGCCGTTAAATGCTTGTAACAATTTGCTTTTTTGGAAAAAATGGATAACTGGCCACCGTGATTATGCCATGGATTTTTGTCGCCAGATATAGTACTAGAAAAAATTCTCAAAAGGCGTTCTGACATAATATCTTTTGATGTAGTTTTGTATTGCTCGTGATAATCCGAGACCTGCATAGAATGAGTTTTCATTATATGAAAACTCAAATTTTGTGCTCTAAACCCACACACTTTACATTCTACATCAGTGGTGTCGAAATTTTCATTTTTAGACGCCCTAATACATTCATCTCTAGCGTAATCCTTTTTACATTCCTTGCTACAGAATACCGCGCGATAGTGCAAATGTCCAATATTTACTTGACATTTTTTGCAGATATGGTTTGTTTTTCTATCGTCAGACATTTGCTTCTGATGTGCTGATCTACAACTCATGCTGCAGTAGAATCTGTGCTTTGTTTCTTCTAAACAAAATAAGCATTTATTTGAAGATTTGGTCATATGTCTTCCTATCTACAATTCTTAGTAACCATTTCCTAAATCCGGTTGGTTTTACAATTGTATTTATGGAAGTCTGCCCAGTAAAACACTTTCCCTGCTGTCGACCGATCATCCCAAGTGCAAAGCGATTTTCATGAAAATGTTTAACTAATCTTCTTTGGTATTCGTAGAGCTTAAATTTAATCTTGCCCTTTTTCGGATGTTGTACGTATAGGAATGTCTCCATGAAATAGACAGGGTCAACTCTACACCTTAGAAGATCTGCTAGATTTTCTTGCGTGTATTCCGTTTGTTTATTGGCTTTCTTTATTGGCTTATAATCGCCTTGCGCATTCTGTTCTGACATCAATAGTCTCTTTTTACTAATTGAGACTATTTATCATCTGCCCGATGCTTAACCCCACAACACAGTGCTATTAGCACTGTGTTGTCTTTTTAGATTCCTTCTGATTCCAGGTATTGCATGAATTCACCTTGACTCAACGTCTTAATTCCTTTTGCCTCGGCTGCTGAAACCTTACCAGATTTCTTACCACCATAGACGAGAACGTTTGTCTTTTTACCAAAATCGACGTATTCACCACCTTGTTCTTCTATTAGCTTCTGCCATTCTGCATTACGGAACCCAGTGAATGTAACGCATAGTCCTTTAAACGATGCACCAATAGCAACGGTCTTTTCAGGCAGTACAAATTTGAACGGTTTATCCCGCAACCATTCACGAAATTCGATAATACCTGTTACGAATTGCGCAGTGGTTGATTCACCAATACCTTTGGAATTAGCAGCAATTTGACCCGCACGAATCGTATTAAATGGTTTATCGAGATCGGCGATCTCTGGAAATTCATTCCAGATATTTTCAAAGCGCGTGCTACCAAAACCGCGACCGAAGAATCCAGTCGCATCGGCGAGTGCCGGCAGATAGATTTTCTCAAATGCTTTCTGCATCTCGGTGAATGCAATCTCGCCTCGCTTACCAGCAAAACCATCAACTGCCTTCCAATCATCCTGTGTCATAGAGATGATCTTGTCAATTGTATCAAAACCTGCATCAATACATTTTTCATAGCTAGAAATCGACAACTCCTTGACCTTAATACATGTAAAGAAGTGCGTAATGCGCTTGAGTCGTACGGTGTAATTTGCATCAGGATCTGCAAGTACTGCATCTACACCGGTAGCATTCCATACCCATTGCTCAGTTGGATATTCAGGTGTAACAGATTCTGTCACCTCTACAATGTGAGGAATTACGTCGCCTGATCGAGTCAATAGTACCTTTGCACCAGGCCCTAACCCATTATCAATGATAAATTTCAAGTTGAATGCAGTGGCATTCACCACAGTTACGCCTCCGAGACGGGTAGGCTCCACTTGAATCGTGGGCTTCAAGAACCCGTCTTTAGACGGTCTAAATGTTACACCGGTCACCGTCGTTTCTACGAACTCGGTATTTTCTTTGAACTTTCGAGCCCACTCAGGTGAATCAACCGAGTGCGCGTGAGTCTCCATGGTAGCAACTACGATGCCGTCCAAATCATACTCAGAAGATGCCTTTCGTGCAGCCAGCAGATCACTCAACATTGCCTCATCAATACTTGCTGCTGTCGTATAATGTACGATCGTGAAACCATCTTTACGCAGAGCTTCTAGCTCTTGATCGGGGGTTTCATTCGTTGGCGAGAGTACGCTGTAGATGACAACACGAACATCAGAGATTGCCGGATGAATACTTTTTCGATTTACCAAGCCAGCAACCAGATTGCGCGCATTCTCAAACTCACCGGACCATTTAGTCTCAAATGCCTTTTTAGGCATAATAATTTCACCGCGAATATTTTCGTAGGTGCATTTCTTCGGCAGATTTAGATGTGGAACCAGGTAGCTAATATCCTCGCCGTAAATGCCATCACCTCGCGTGAAAGCACCGATTTTGTCTGACTTGTATTGTAATTGAATTGAGATACCGTCTAGCTTGTCAGATAGAATGTAACTTGAGTACTGTGTACTTGCCCATGATGCTACGGAACCATCACCTTTAGTAATTTTTTCCATACCGGACATTTGCAGTGGTAGTTTGATTTTCTGCTTGATGATTGGGGCTCCTACTTGCTGCAGGAAAGGATGCTCAGGACATACTCTTTTGAGGCTATCTTCGAGATAGTCGTAGAATGCATCAACCATCACACGAATTGTGCTGAATTGTGATGGCAGCGTAAATGCTTTATTCAGTACGTCCAGATCATCTTCTGTCAGCTTCAGAAAATGACCAACATTGTGATATTCGTGTGATGCACGTTGCATAATACTTACTGCAGAATCAATGTAAATACTCATTTGTAATATCTTTCAAATTGACTTATTGCATTGTAACATAAATCACGTCGAAAGTAAACTCTTCTGAACCCCAAAAAGGAGCGCCTAGGCGCTCCTTTCAAAATCAATCTGCTTTAGCAATCTTTAACAGCGCATGAGACGATTTTCTCGATCGTTTCAGATCAGATGTGATATTTCGGAAGAATCCTTTTACCGCTGACACCACTTTGCGCCATGCATCCCCAATCACTGATTCCTGCATTGGTTCTGGAGGCAGTGCGGTTATCTCACGAACTTTATCCTTAACATCCTTGATGGTCATATTCTTCGGATTGAAATCCTTCAATGCAGTTTCCAACTTCGAATCCACAATCTTCAGTACTGCTTTAGTTTCACCGGTTTTTGTGATAGTCTTCTTGTAATCTTCAAGAATTTGTTTCTGATCATCCATAGCGATCTCTAGAGCTTTCTTGAAAAGATCCGCGTAAGATACACTTTCGCGACCTTTCGTTGTGGTAACCTCGATGATTGCTGTATCGATGATATGGCGCTGCGATGCGGCTTCTTCTGCTATAGGTTGAAACACCGCTTCCAATTCCTTCTTACGTGCAGCGATTTTACCGACAAGCGCTTCATAAACCGTAAGTTCAGCTGCAAGTTCGCGCCACTCTTTGATCATTGCTCGTTGATCTTTTTTGGAAATAGCTTCATGTAATTGCTTCAATATCATTTCTTGACCCCTGTTTTTGTGATGTGAATTGCGCTATCTTTTGGTTGCGCTTGATAACCCAAACTACTCAATTCTGTTTTGAATTTGTCAATCATCTTTCCGTAAAGCTTAAGACGTCGTGGATCATTCTTATCCACAATGATCACATTATCCGGTATTTTCTCTTTGAGAAATGCCAATACTACGCGCAAAGCAGTGGCATACACTTTGAATTCCTCACCGGATTTCGTGGTGTCATAATGCATGGTGCCAAAATATTTACCTTCCAGTCCTAGCTTTACCTCCCATGATGGAGATCCGGCTGCACGATCAAAGCTTACGACATAGTGGACGTCCCTATTGAGCTTTTTGTTGGGAACATCAAATGACGCTTCACATTTCGTGGCGCCTTTATTATCCCACTTCCACTCTAAAACCGAGTCAAAAGATTCGGTGATTGCAATGAACTCTTTAAATTTCATCTCTTTACTTCCCAAACAACTTCAAAATCAGGGCAATCATAATACATCTGAGGAGTTAAATTGCGCTCAGTTTTTATCATTGCTTCAAAATGCGGAAATTTCTTTTCGTAATCAGGTACTTTCATTAGAGCAATGCGCACTAGCTCTACGCATGACAGGTGCGTGTCATCCATTAAGTCGAAAAGATCGTCATATGGTTTGCCATACTGCTTACGTGCTTCATCCAGAGCGGCTGTCCAATCTTCTAGTGTCATATTCTTCGGTTTGAGTAACGCCACAGAATCACAGTCAAACACCTGCATGAATGTGGAATAATGCACACCTTTACCTGTGGCCTCAATTAACCTAAATTCTGCGTCAGACATTGGGTTGTCGCCCTCGACATTCATTAGCACGTGCGAGTAATATGGCACCGTGCTACCGCGAAGTGATGAGACTGCACGAATAATGAAAGTTGTTAGGTGACATTTTCTAGCAGTGCAAACTATGTAGTAATTCTTCTTCAGTGATCTACGCAAAAAGTCGTGATCTGTTTCAGTAAGCGACCAATAAACACCGTGATTGAACACTGCGCTCATTGAACACCAATTTATTCTAGAGATTACGTTCGTAATTTTTTCTAAGATGTCATAATACGGTGTTTTGTACCAGGTACTTTTGTCGGCTGTTGCTATATAATTCAAAAACCCCTTAAACAATGCTAGCGGATTCAATTTCATGATTTGTCTGGCTCATTCTCATAAGTGTTGGAAGCAACTGCCCCCTCGATTGCTCGGCGTAAAATTTCATTTCTGTCAGCTATGATGATGTTGTTATTTACTGTACCGTTATTTACTGAACCGCTCTTAGTGACACGTGTTTTGTCCTTTTCTGCTTTAATCTTGGCGCGCAAAGTAGTTGCATTCAATGCGGTCTGTAGATACATTGCTGCAACCTCAGCGTTCCTAGCCGCAAACTTTGGATCAACTATCTCAACCATTTCTGCTTGACTGTGAAACACGGTCATCGCCTTATCATGAATATTCTGGAGTTGAGAAGCTATGGCGGTATCTTCATCATCTATAGTGCTTGCATACGGCACAGCTTCTGTTTGCTCTTTAACGGCCGGAAGTTCATCTTCTTCATCCACGAGATCTGCCATTGATGCAGTAGAGCCTGGCTCCAGATTAAAGAATTCTTCCAACGGGTTGGATTTAGACATTATTCCTCCTCGGACATCCCCGACTTGAATTTGTTGCTTACGATATCGTAAACTTCTATACCGTATTTATCGTACACATTCGCATCCTTTTTATCCGCAAGATGGTAGCCGGTCTCATCCATGAGATTCTTGTTTTTAGCTAATGCACGCTTGTACACATTGTTTCGACTGACTTCGTCCTTATCAGTGGAGAAGGTGAGCATGTCTGGTGCTTTTTTCTCCAAGAACGATTTCATGTACCCAGCAACAATTGAGAACACTGAAAATTCTCTGCCATCATTCTTTTTAAGAAGCGTGAATGGGCTCTGTAGAGATTTTTTCTTGTCGGTAC
>Ga0209174_10003072_pt1 | contig 10683 bp, 7 predicted proteins | sample JI91814BDNA_FD_187505 | JGI IMG/M metagenome (GOLD analysis project Ga0209174, IMG submission 187505) | Wastewater effluent complex algal communities from Wisconsin, to seasonally profile nutrient transformation and Carbon sequestration -... | ecosystem: Engineered > WWTP > Effluent > Algae...
GCCATGTGAGCTCTTTGCTTTCGCCCGCATCCAGATTGGGCAGCAACGTAACCTTGTTGCCTGTAACAACAGTTTGGTCTTTTGCTAGTACAAGATTTACCTTAACTAGTTTGATAAAATTATTGTTCTTACCAACATCTGCCAACGCAGGAAGTAATCCTTTATTTTGAACAACCACTGTAACGCGTGTTACTCCACCGTCAAGTGCTTCCGTTTTAAGATTCACCAATGCAGCTTCAGGTTTTGCATTGGCAAGTGCTACAACAAACTTACTGTGCTCATCAACAATCTTGCTCACCAACTTGAATGGAGGAATTGTTTTTACAAATGGTTTGAACCCGCCAGCTTCAGCATTCTTACCCGGATAGTCCGCGTGGCTGATCTTCTGCCAGTTTGTAAATACATCTAACTGCTCTTTCTCTGCCCAGCGGATGAAATCCACATCGGTATTCTTGTCGTCATTGGTTTTATACTTCTTTGCGGATACCGAATCCTTTGGGATCTCAAACTTGGGAACCCACCAGCCCGGTGTGCTGTAGCTCTGGCGGCCATAATGAAAATAAGCCCATTGAACAAAGTCACCTTTTTGTGTGCCGGCAGCAGGTGCATCTTTTTGCTTTACACTTTTCTTATACAGCTCACTAACAAGCTTATTGTACTTTGAATCGGTTTCAGTTATCCCGGTTGGAATACGCCCCGCACCTTTTGAGCGATCAAACTTCCAGGGTTCTGCAAGGTTATTGGTTGGTCCGAATGTTAACACAGCAAACACGTTAAAGTGCTCAAACAGAAAATCAAGCACTGCCCTGTTCTCCAATTCTGAAACCGGATGTTCACCCGCTCCCGGTGTAAAGTATGGCGGATCAAACGTAAGGCTTTTATTAAAATGCACGCCTCCGTCACCATCTTCATTCAGCTTATCGTCTTTATCGGTATCTACTCCTTCCGTTAATAATACATATTTTCCCTTCTCACCTTTCTCGGCATTTGCCTGGATCATAATTCTTGGATCAGCAGGATGTGTAATCCATTTGCCCGTTGGGTCTTCAATCCTGACCATGGAGATTAACCCGTCATTATTCAGGTCCTCAAAAGGATCTTCATTGATTTTACCATCGCGGTCATCATCCGTTGGCGTTGCATTGCCGCTGCGTTCATATTTTACTTGTGCAAAGTATTGCTCGGTTGCATCCGGACTGACATTCGCGAAAACATAAAATGTGGTGGAAGCGAGCAATGATTTAATACTGTCTTTTTGGGCATTTGCTAAAAGTTTTTCCGCGAAACCAACGGCAAGCTCCGATCCAAGAATGTGAGACCCCTCCACTCCCCCAACAACCGCCACAGCCGGATGGTTAGCACGATCACCCGAACCAATTTCAAGCAGCCAGATGTCTTTTCCGCCCGATGTTTTAGTCAGCGATTGAAGCTTAACAAGATTTGAATTAGATGATTCGAGAGTTTTGAGACGCTGTGTCAGCTGCGCGTGATTACTGTAGTCCTGACTGTATACGTTTACGGAAGTTAACGCAAGCAGGGTAACTACTAAAAGTTTTTTGAGCATAGGTGTAGGAATAATGTCTTAGGGTTTAGAGATAATGCCTCAAGATTCAGAATTTAAGCTGCTCTTCCAAACACAAAATAGTATAAGCGGTGTGAATCGAGTTTCGCGCGTATTTTATAAATATTAAGAGTTTAAAACTGCTTTTTTATTTGGCACAATTATTTTAATTTTTGAACCTATTTCGCAACATACTATTAAACCCATTTATTATGAATCAACCCATTCAGCACTACTACAACATGTTCGAGCAGGTTTTAGTCGAGTACAAAGTTGACCCCGCCACATCCCGTGGCCAGGCGCCCGGACAGTGGAACTTAAAGCTTGGATCCGCCAGCGTTTGGGTTGATATCTTTCAATCGAAAGATGCGCAGGGAAACCTGGCGCAGTATGGCTACTTACAAATGCTTGCACCTGTGTGCGATGTTCCGGTTAACAATCAGCATCTTTTTACCAAAGATTTATTAGAGATCAACCATTCATTGTATGGCGTTGGTTTTACAATTTTCAAAGATAAGGCATACATTAAATCCATTCGTGAACTGCAGGGATTGGATATTTCTGAAATCAAAAGCACACTTGATCGTGTCGGTATCTACGCCAACGACTGGGATGATAAGCTAAAGGCTAAATACGGTATTCTTCCGGAAGGCAGCAGAGGATAATAATTTCTTTTATCTGCAGTATATTTCTAGGATGTTTCGCTGAGTTTTCTGCGAGGCATCCTCGATTTTTTTTCAACAGACTCCACTTTTCGATCATCCTTAGAACCATGCTTCAACCTTTAAAAAAATTACTAATCTGTTTTGTTGCACTGCTGGTTTTCAGCTGTGCCTCAAAAAATTCTCCTGATCTGATATTAATAAACGGGAAAGTATGGACCGGAGAATCTGACTCGTCTTTCGAACAAGCGATCGCGATAAAAGGAAATCTGATTATAGCAGTAGGTAGCTCGGATAGTATCCGATCGCTAGCTGATTCAAAAACTCAGGTAATTGATCTTAACGGAAAATTAGTTTCAGCCGGATTTAACGATGCGCACATTCATTTTTTAAGCGGGTCAATGGGGCTGACTGAGGTTGATATGACCGGAACAAAGTCGTCTGCCGATATCACAGAACGTGTCAATGAATTTGCTACTCAAAATCCAGCTCGCGAATGGATTGTTGGTCGCGGCTGGCAATACACATCTTTTGAAAGCGGCCTCCCTGACGCTGAATCATTAAAGAATATCGTAGCCGAAAAGCCTGTTTTTATAAAAGCGTATGACGGACACAGTGCATGGGCTAACAAAAAAGCACTTGCGCTAGCCGGTATTGATCGCAACACCGTGTACAAAGAATTCGGAGAAATTGTGAAAGATAAAAATGGTGATCCGACCGGAGCATTACGAGAAAACGCAATGGATCTTGTAAGTAAACACATCCCTAAAGCAACACGGGCTGAAAAACTGGATGCATTACGAAAAGGACTAAAACAGGCAGCTTCATTGGGTATTACCAGCATCCAGGATGCCGGCATTGCAGAAGAAGATCTTTCGCTTTACAAAGAACTTTTGAAGAACAATGAATTGACAGTACGCTTTGCAGCCGCTTTTTGGGTGGATGAGACTACCACCGATACAGACATTATTTCCTACACGCAACTAAAAAATAGTGTTGGTGTGAAAAATCCAATGCTCAGAGCAGACGCCATTAAATTTATGATCGATGGGGTTATTGAATCTCACACCGGGTTTATGTTGCAACCGTATTCCGATATACCTGTAACTGATCCACTTGCGTATGGACAGCTTGCCCTATCGCTTGAACGATATCAATCTCTTGTAACAACTTTCGATAAGAGAGGATTCAGAATTTTCACGCACGCCATCGGTGACAGAGGTGTAAGAGAATCACTTAATGCATATGAGCAAGCCGCGAAAACAAATGGCAAACGTGATGCCCGTCATCGCATTGAACATATTGAAACTGTGTCTCCCGAGGATATCCCACGCTTTGCTGCGTTAAATGTTATGGCTTCGATGGAACCCATTCATGCCGATCCGGGAACTATGGAGGTTTGGACCCGTGCAATTGGTAAAGAACGAGAGCCCTATTCTTTCAATTGGGCGGAAATGCTAAAAAACAATGTAAAACTTGTCTACAGCAGTGACTGGCCGGCCTGCATCGATATCAACCCGATCCGCGGAATTCATGTGGCCGTAACCCGGAGAACACCGGAAGGATTCCCGGAGAACGGATGGATACCAGAACAAAAGATCTCTATCGCGCAAGCGATGAAAGCGTATACCAGTATGGGTGCTTACTCTTCCTTTGAAGAAAATTTGAAGGGACAAATCAAACCCGGACAGTTGGCGGATGTTATTGTATTCTCGCAGGATCTATTCACAATCGATCCAATGAAAACCTTTGAGACCAAAGTGCTGCTTACGGTATTTGATGGTAAGATTATTTATAACGTCCTGAACTAGACTGTTGCAAGTTACTGGTAGCCGGTTTATCGGCAACCAGTATCTTGATCTACTTCTTCTCCCCTGGTCTGAAACCAATGCTCGGCCTACCAGTTGATGGTAATTCTTTAATCTCGAATTCTTTTACATCGTCCAGAATAATAGCTGCCATCAACTCAGGCGTGCGTTCTTCTTTTTTTAACGATGCCAGCCGCAAGTGTTGATTCTTAACAGACTCTCCGACTACCTGACGGACTGTTCTCGCATTTCCGAAATGTTTGTCACGTTTGGAGTGTAGAAATGCAAAGTAGCTTTTCAAATGTTCCGTGGCAGGATCATCTAGCTTTACATCCTCCTTGGCAAACAGCGCCTGGGCAATAATGAACATATCCTCAGCTGAGTAGTCTTCGAACTGAAAATACTTATCAAACCGTGAGCGCAAGCCAGGGTTCGATTGAATAAACTGGTTCATGTTATCCGTATAGCCCGCTACGATCACACCAAACTTACCGCGCAAATCTTCCATTCGTTTCAAAATCACCTGAATAGACTCCCCTCCAAAGTCGTGCTGTGCCCCGGCTTCATTCGCTAACGCATAGGCTTCATCAATAAACAGGATTCCGCCCATGGCTTCATTGATCTTCTCGCCTGTTTTAAGGGCAGTCTGACCAACATAGCCCGCCACAAGCGCCTGACGATCAACTTCAACGAGATGACCTTTTTCAAGTACACCAAGTCCTTTATAAATCTTTGCTAAGATGCGCGCAACGGTAGTCTTACCGGTCCCGGGATTTCCGGTAAACACGGTATGCAGAGAAAACTTGTTGAGAATATCTTTTCCGGATTCCTGGTAGAAGCGTACAAGCTTCACCATTTCATTTACTTCATTCTTAATCCCTTCCAAACCCGTCAGCGCATTCAATTCAGCTAAGCTTTCAAATAAGAGGTCATCCAGACTTTTGTTCGCGGAAGAGCCACTTTGTCCGCCAGCTTGTTGAACCAACTGCCCGGCATCCGTACTAAAAGCAACTCCCCCTTCTTCAAAGGCATCCCCTACCTTAAAAGAGGTTGTAGCAACGAGGTTATCCAGGAAAACTACTTCCATGGTATAAATTTCATTCTTCCATGTCCCCGGTGTTTCACTTCCCCATGCAGGATATAAGGTATAGCTCTGGCCCGCTGTGTTTGGCGGGATGTACATAAAGCGCGATGTTCTCGCCTTGGCCTGACCCGCATCATCTGAGAAATTAAAGAAAACCTCAGCATAGTAATCGCTGTTCACTTTATTTTTGAATACAAACTCACCCCATAAGTAGCGCGTATCTTTCTGACTGAATTTGCTTAAATATTTCTTCTCGGGAAGCGATGCAGCATTTGCATCACCTTCAAAAAATTTGATACTTTCAACATCAAAGAAAAGATTTTCGTTTTCTTTTGACTGGCCAACATCCTCTAGATAAAATTTTGCCTCTCCGATTTTAACTTCATCAATGTATGCCTCCCATATGTAATTGCCCTTCAGCCAATATGCACCTGGTGTTGCATTTCCCCATGAATCGCGAACGTAAACGATGTTCTCATCTTTGAGAATTTTTCGTTGCTGAACCATGTTGCTCAACTCACGCTGCTCACTGCCATTAATAAAAAAGCATTTCGTGCGGATAGATGCTTCCCATTCGTCTTCATCAAAAAGTTTATTGTAAAAGGAAAGCTCCATGCGCAGGTAGGTAGTTTCCCAGCGATCGAAAACGGTACGGTACTTCTTGGTTCCGTCTGCCATCCATTCATCGGATGAATGAAGCTTCAATTCCTTGAACTTGTACTTAAGTGCTTTGGGGTCATTATTCTCCTGGGACATAACCGAAGTTTAGAACGGTCAAGTTAAAAACTACCCGACATTTTCCAAAGATGGAAAACACGTCTTGCAACGAAAAACAAATTAAAAGATAAGGATTTAACGGTTACTTAAAACGGGGTGTCATCACCCGATGGCGTTGGCGGCTCATCGAGGTTGGCCGTGTTGAGGCGGCTTTCACGTGTGATCATCCCGGAGAACGGATTATCAGAAACAATCGGAGAATCGAAATCGGCAAACTTGGTGTACTTGCCAATGAATTTCAGCTTTGCCGTTCCGGTTGATCCGTTACGGTGCTTGGCAATGATCACTTCAGCCATACCTTGTGTTGGCAAGCCTTCTTCATCTACAGTTATCTTATAATACTCCGGACGATAGAGGAACATTACAATATCCGCATCCTGCTCGATAGAACCCGATTCACGCAAGTCAGAAAGTTGCGGACGTTTATCACCGCCACGCGTTTCAACACCCCGACTTAACTGAGAGAGGGCCAAAACGGGAACAGACAATTCTTTTGCAATACCTTTTAGCGCACGTGAGATTGAAGCAATCTCCTGTTCACGGTTACCGGCACTGTCGCCACGCATCAATTGAAGATAATCGACAATGATCAGCTCAATGTTATGCTCAGCCTTTAACCTTCTGCATTTTGCACGAAGCTCCAGAATGGAAAGCGCTGGCGTATCATCAATAAAAATAGGCGCTGCCGATAAACGATTCGTTTTATGAACAAGCTGCTGCCACTCGTGATCGGCTAGCTGACCTTTACGAATCTTCTCCCCTTCCAGCTCTGCTTCCGCAGAGATCATACGATTTACCAATTGAACTGAGGCCATCTCCAAGGAGAAGATTGCCACTGGTCTTTTAAATTCAACCGCTGCATTACGCATAGCAGAAACTACGAAAGCAGTCTTACCCATACCGGGACGGGCTGCAATAATTACAAGATCTGAATTCTGCCAGCCGGATGTCATTCGATCCAACGAAGAGAATCCAGTAGGTACTCCGGTCAATCCGTCTTTATGTTCTTTTAATTTCTGGAGTTCCTGGATTGCACGATACATGAGGTTCTTCATGTTATCGTAGTTCTTGCGCAGGTTTGAATCGGAAATGGCGAAGATCGATTGTTCGGTTTTATCGAGAAGCTCAAATACGTCAGAGGTATCCTCGTATGCATCCTGATGAACCTGTGATGCAATCTGTATCAGGTCGCGCTTGATGGCCATTTCGATTATTACGCGCGCGTGATACTCAATATTGGCTGCAGAACTCACCTTAGAGGTAAGCTCAGCAATATAATAAGCTCCACCTACGAGCTCAATCTTGCCGTCTTTACGCAACTGATTAACCACCGTGCGCATATCCACAGGCTCAGAGCTCTTAAAGAGCTGTATAATCGAGCTGTAGATCTCGCGATGTGATTCTGAATAAAAATGTTCGGGCTTTAAAAACTCAACAACAGCGTTAAGGGCGCTCTTTTCTAACATGAGCGCACCTAACACTGCTTCTTCCAGTTCAAGCGCCTGAGGTGGCAGCTTGCCGATACTTTCCGAGATATCTCTCGGTATAAGCTTGGTCGACTTGCTGCTTAACCTGAAGGACGTTGACCGGTTTTGTTCCATCTATAGTGATTGTTGGAATTGTTGCGACTTTAATTGGACGACAAACGTAAAGAAGCGCAACACGTTTTTTTAATTTCCAGTTAATTAGTTGTTCACAAAGGAACAACAGATATCCACTTAAAATTGTGCATAAATTCTATTGATTATTTTTTGAGATCCGTAAAAATTATTCGATAACCATCATTTCATTTAAAAGTAATGCTGAATAAGTCTGGTGTAAATTGCAGACCACGAACATTTTACTTTATTTTAGGGAGCAAATAAGAACGGATGCAGTTTAAGCCACAGCGAATACATTTTATTGCCATTGGCGGCAGCGTAATGCATAACCTCGCCATAGTCCTTAAGAATCAGGGACATACCGTTACCGGCTCAGACGATGAGATCTTTGAACCTTCCCGTTCTGCGCTTGAAAAAAATGGCCTTTTGCCAAAAAATGAAGGTTGGAATCCAAATGCCATTGACAGCACCCTCGATGCAATTATCCTGGGTATGCATGCAAAGAAGGATAATCCCGAATTATTAAAAGCTCAGCAACTTGGTTTAAAAATTTATTCTTTTCCTGAATATGTTTACAATCATTCGGTTGATAAACAACGTGTTATCATTGCCGGCAGCCATGGTAAAACAACCATTACCAGTATTGTTGTTCATGTACTGAATTATTTTAACCGCTCTTTTGACTACATCATTGGCGCCCGAATTAAGGGTGTAGATAACCCGGTTAAGCTCTCAGATGCACCGCTTATTATTATTGAAGGCGATGAATACCTGTGCTCCGCCCTTGATCCTACTCCAAAATTCCTGCGCTACCAACATCACATTGGGCTGATCAGTGGAGTGGCCTGGGATCATGCGAATGTTTTCCCAACAGAAGAAGAATACCTGAAAGCGTTTGACACGTTTGCTGACCAAACTCCAAAGAGCGGCATACTTATTTTTTGTGAGTCTGACCCGATGGTATCGGTTGTTGGCAACAAGCAACGTGCAGATGTAATCAGCGTGCCGTATAAAGCTCACCCTCATGCACTTGAGAATGGTCAGGAGTATCTGACAAATGGTAAGGAACGAATCCCGATTAAGATATTTGGCAACCATAATCTTCAGAACATCAGTGGTGCGAAAGAGCTCCTGAAAAAGGTTGGTATCAGCAGCGAACAGTTTTATAAAGCCATCCAATCATTCGAGGGTGCAGCCGGCCGATTGGAAAAAGTAAAAGAAACCGGTTCATCCGCAGTATTCAAGGATTATGCCCACGCTCCCTCGAAGGTAAAAGCAAGTGTGCGGGCGGTGAAAGAACTTTACCCGAACCGTGAGGTTGTGCCCTGTCTGGAACTCCATACATTCAGCAGTTTGAACAAAACCTATCTTCCACAATACAAGGATTCCCTTAAAGGCCTTAGCCATGCAATTGTGTTCTTTGATCCTGAAAAGGTGAAAGCCAAAAATCTTGGAGCATTAACTGAGGCGGATATTAAGGGGGCCTTTGGAAGCAATACACTTAAGGTATTTGAGGATGCTAAGAAGCTCGAGGATTATCTCCTGACCCAAAACTGGGCTAATAAAAACCTGCTGATGATGAGCTCAGGCAATTTTGCAGGCTTCAACATTAAGACACTTGCCGATAAAATTCTGGCATAATTCTCATTTCCATTTTATATCCGTACATGAAATTAAACCTTCGCAATCCTGTCTGCTTTTTTGATCTTGAAACAACAGGCATGAACATGACTTCCGACCGGATCATTGAGATTGCTGTCGTAAAGCTCATGCCGAATGGAGAAACACAAACCAAAACAAATCTTGTCAACCCGGGCGTAACAATCCTGCCAGAATCGACAGCGATTCATGGCATTAGCAATGAGGATGTTCAGGGAAAGCCATCCTTCAAGGAAGTTGCTAAAGAATATGCAAAGTTTATGGAAGGTGCAGACCTTTCAGGATTCAACATTCTCAAGTTTGATGTGCCCATGCTGGTAGAGGAATTCATCCGCGCTGGCGTTGAGTTTGATTACAGCCGCAAAAAAATTATCGATTCGCAGAAGATCTTTCACCTGATGGAGAAAAGGACATTATCCGCAGCCTATAAATTTTACGTCAACAAAGACCTTGAAAATTCGCACAGTGCTGAAGCAGACACCATCGCTTCGCTGGAGGTCCTGGTTGCACAGGTTGAACGATATGAAGGTCAGGTGGTTACAGACTCATTAGGAAAAAAAATAGGTGAAATAAAAAACGACATGGAATCGTTGGGCAGGCTCACCACCTCTGACCTGGTGGACCTTGCTTGTCGCATGATCATGAACACCAAAGGCGAAGAGGTTTTCAATTTTGGTAAGCACAAAGGCAAGGTTGTCACAGCGATCTTGAAAGAAGAGCCCGCCTACTACGATTGGATGATGAACGGAGATTTCCCGATGGATACAAAACGAAAATTAACGGAAATCAAATTGCGTTCGTTTAAAAAATGATCACATAAAAAAACGTAGGGACGCATGCTTCGACCAGCTCAGCATTTGCGTCCCTACATGAATACATTTTTAAATCCGATTATTTATTTTTCTCGTAGTACCGCATCGCCTTGGGCATATTCTTATTCAGGTTACTGATGCGTGTTTCATCTGAGGGGTGAGTTGACAACCACTCCGGGGTTCCACCACCTTTGCTTCCTGCCGACATGCGTTCCCAGAATTTTGGCGCCTCACGCGGATCATATCCGGCAATAGCCATGAACATTAAACCAATCTCGTCCGCTTCAGATTCATGTTGGCGTGAGAATTTAAGCATACCGACCTGTGAGCCGATACCCACAGCTTGTAGTAACAGCTGATTGGTCATGCTCGGGTTTTGTCCCATCGCAGCACTGATGGTACTTAACCCTAACTGCTGAGCAAGGCCCTGACTCATGCGTTCACGCCCATGATTGGCAATTGCGTGCGCAACTTCGTGGCCCATAACTACCGCCACACCTGCTTCATCTTTGCAAATTGGCATGATACCAGTGTAGAAAGCAACTTTACCACCAGGCATACACCACGCGTTTACAGTTTTAGGATCATCGATGAGGTTGAACTCCCATTCAAAGCCTTCCAGCTCAGAAGTCAGTTTCTTTTCTGCCATAAATTTCTCTACAGCTCGTTGGATTTTTAATCCCACATTCTTGACCATGGCCGTTTGTTGTGTATTTCTA
>Ga0209174_10003073_pt1 | contig 10683 bp, 10 predicted proteins | sample JI91814BDNA_FD_187505 | JGI IMG/M metagenome (GOLD analysis project Ga0209174, IMG submission 187505) | Wastewater effluent complex algal communities from Wisconsin, to seasonally profile nutrient transformation and Carbon sequestration -... | ecosystem: Engineered > WWTP > Effluent > Algae...
AAAAGACTGACCTCTAGATTGAACAAAGAATTTTGCCTGAGCCTTTGTGCTGAAGCGCTGCACGCTCTCTTGCAAACGAGTGGCTCGGATAACGAGTATTATCTTTTCGATTTCCATTGGAATTATACAGTAGCCTTTGTGGTTTTTAAAAATAGAAAATATTCATCAACACCTGCTTGAAACGATTTTTTTAGTTCGCTCATTGACTTTCCTTCGAATGTAACTAGATCCTCAATTTCTTCTATCTTCCCGTAAAACACTTCCCCATTAGAATTATAATGAACCGATCCTATAAAATCCTTATATACTATAGAGTGTTTCATTCTATTCGCTAATCGCTTTTAGAATTCAGCTTGTCTTTCTTACTAGTCAGTTGCAACTACTTTTTAAATAGCCATAAAAATTAGATAGCAACCCCGCTATCGAAAGTCTTATGTAGGCACAATTTTTCGATTAAGAAAAAAATAAAAAAAGATTGTTTTCTAATTATGAAATTCTTTAGCTTACATACGTGAGGGCAATTGATGGAGTTTTTTGAACCATATACTAAATATATACTCTTTAACTTTTTTTCGTTCGGAACGTTACTCGTAACGATATTCACTTTTGCGTTCGCGTATTTTTTTTTGACTCTGCCGAATAAGTCCGATAGCACATTTCATCTAGGTATAGGTTTCTTTTTTCTCGCCATTTTTAACACGGGATATTTCTTTGCTGCCTTTTGCTATCACCCTATCGCTGCTTATCACCGCTGGCTGACGGGTGGATTTATTTTACCTGCCTTATTGCATTTAGGGCAATTCTTTTTTAAATACCCAAGGGATACGAATCCCAAACTTTCTTCGCGCGTTTTGAAAGCGATGTGGGCAGTTGCAATCATCGTTGATATTATCTTCATTGCAGGCACTTGGAATGCAGATAGGAAATTTCACTTCACAGGTCATTATTGGGATTTTGATGCAGAGCCAATCAGTCGGATGCTGGCAGCGTTAATCGCAATCTATTCAATCATTTCCTTTGTGCTCATTGGGGGTTGGAAGATTTATATCATCAAAACAAAAGAGCGCTGGGTGTTGTTGAAAATTCTATTCGCAATGCTTGTTGCTGCTATTACTCCTAACATTACAAATATTATGAGCCGCGATGGAGTAATGGAAAGATCTACGTATTTAATAGCGCTGACTCTTTTTTTGGTAATTGGATTTTTTATTATTTCGATTGTCTATGTGAATTCCACAAAAGACAGAACCACTTTTATGGTTAAGATTGTAGGGCTAACTCTTGTTACACTTCTTATTATTTTGCAAGCATCTAGCTTTTATTCTATGAAGGACAAAGATAGAGACTATGACAGCCTTCGTTTTGAAAATGTGTCCCGAATTTTAGAGGGAGGAGATAAGTCCAAAGACACTAAGTATTTTATTCAACTGTCTCTAGATGAGCTAGAAATTCAGAAGAAGGATTATCCGAGTTCGACTAATCTAGATTTGCCGCTTGTAGAAGTAGATTTTCGAAATACTGTCATTTATGAGGATATTAAGAATTTGCCAGAGTCTAATTTTCGCTCTGCCTTAAATGAATACCTATTTAATACACATCCTTATTTTGAAGGATTTAAAAATAGTATAGGCGAATACCTTGTTAAAAATAAGGATTTAACGGATATTGAATTAAAAGAAGTTATATTTCCGTTTTTAGATAAGCTCAATAATTTTAGTTTTGTCCATTCTAATAAAATAAGTCAGCTAGATTCGAATCAATTCTGTCCTGCTATCACAAAGTATCTAAGTTCCAGTAGTCTAAAGAATTTTAGAATTGCAATCGAAAAGAATTTTTCCAATTGCCAGTGGAATGGAAGACCAATTGATTCAGTCAATCTGCGTCGTGAAATCAATAAATACTTCCGTTACTTTCAAGCTGCAAACACACGTCACTTCCGAAAAAGTGCAGACGAGTTCGGAAATCAAAAGCATTATATTGCCTATACGCATTATGAAGTGTATACGCAAGTAGTTAGTGAAGTCGGCTACTCTTACTTAGCCTACAGACAGTATATGCACACTACTTCTTCCAACCAACAATTCATTTTAATTATTGTAGTCTGTATAGTCATCGGCATATACCCATTATTCTTTCGAGGTAGCTTGGTTACTCCGCTTTGGGATTTAGTTCATGCTTTAGAAAAGGTAAATCACGGCGATTTAGAAGTAGAAGTTCCAATAAAAGTAAATGACGAAATCGGTTTTCTTTCGGATTCTTTTAACTCGATGGTGATTTCGATTAAATATGCAAGGTCTGAGCTTGTGCACTATGCTGACAACTTGGAAGAAAAAGTAAACGAGCGGACGAAAGAAGTTCAGGAAAAAATGGACGAAGTGCAAAAATTAAAAGTGCAGCAAGATGGAGATTATTTTTTGACTTCTCTTTTGACAAAACCGCTTTTCATGAATGCAAATAAATCCGAATTCACAAAGACAGAATTTTTAATTAAACAAAAAAAGCATTTTGAGTTTAAGGGCAAACAAGTAGAAATCGGTGGAGATATTTGTGTTACCGGCAACTTGCGATTTGGCAACAAAGCAAAAGTTACACGTTTTACAATGGCGATGAATGCAGATGCAATGGGGAAATCAATGCAGGGCGCGGGTGGCTCCATTGTAATGGGTGTTGCTATGAACTCAATCATGTCGCGCTCAGCTGCAAAAGATTGGGTTGTAGATAAACCACCTGAAGTGTGGCTAACGGATGTATATTACGAGATTCATAGAATTTTTAAAACCTTTAATGGTTCGATGGTAATCTCATGCACTGTGATGCTAATCAATGATGAGACAGGTGAAGTTTATTATTTTAACGCAGAACACCCGTATGCCGTTCTCTATCGAAATGGTAGAGCTGAGTTTATCGAAGACAGATTAAACCTTCGTAAGCTAGGTCTTGATTCGGAAATTCCATTTCAGGTTTTTAAATTTGAATTAGAGCCGGGAGATGTGATTATACTTGCGTCAGACGGTAGAGATGATATTGATTTAACTCCTGAAGAGCCCGTTCGCACAATCAATGAAGATGATGCTTTATTTTTAAAGCATGTAGTTGCAGGTCGCGGTGATATCGAAGAAATCTATCACGGGGTTCAACGCTCCGGCGAATTCATTGATGATTTTTCTATTTTAAGAATTGGCTATAGAGAAGTTCCTGTCCATTATGCAAGTCCACAAGACGAGCCTGGAATTATTTTACCAAAAGACATTGACCATGATGATTTAGAAAGTGTCTATAGTGAATGTAAAAAATTGCTGCGGGATAATAAAGACGAAGTGGCAAGACAGCTACTTCAAATTACCTACAATCGGTCAGAGGCTAATCAGAATAACCCGAAGATTAATAAACTCTATGGACTTCTTTCTTTTAAAGCGAGAGATTATATTTCTACGATTGAAGTGATTCGTAAATATCTAAAAGATGATCCAACCTATGAAGAGTTTTGGTATTATCTCGCCATGGCAGAAAAGAAATTAGGTCATTATAATATGGCGAACGAAGCAGGTGAGCGGCTAAAAGAAATTAACCCTAACCATGCACTTAATATACTAAATCTGGCTGATGTAAATCGACTAATGGGTAAAAAAGAAGCATCGATTGAACTTACAAAATTAGTGCTAGAATTAGAACCTGACAATACGGGTGCGAATCGTCTGATGCAAATTCTTAAGAATGGAACTATATGATTCCTGATTTTCCAGAAAATCTGATTTATCTAGAAAAGAGCTCCCGTCACACAAATCTGTATGATGTAAGTCTTTATGAAATTGATAAGCTAAGGGAATACGATTCACTAGAAGCGCATATTGTTCTTTATCCGTATAGCAGGCGCATAACGTCCGAGAATGTTAGTTTTTATCCATTTGAAGAATATGTAAAGGATGTTCAGTCAAACCATGTATCAGCTTACGCAAAAATCCAACTCAAGTTTCAAAAATTCTTTGGAGTTTTACTGGGCTCAGTAATTGCGGGAATATTTTATAAGTATAAACCTGATGATTTGTTTTCCGTTGAGTCTGTCGTTGCGGTATTTGCCGCTTATGCGATAGGAAAAGAACTCTGGGCAGATATTGAAAGATTTCTAATTAATATTTCTAAACGCTCCAGGCTACGTTATACGGAAGACTATTATAAATACGAGCTAGAAAAATTCACAACGATGACTCATTATTCTACTCTCGCTAAAAAGCAACGTTATGGCAAAGCGACATTACTCCCTGAGAAAATTAATTTTTTAGAGCTTAGTAATTCCCAAACTCTAAGAATGCATTTTAATCTTTCTGATATAAAGCCACCCGATGCAAAGAGCGCCCATATTTTTTCGATTCACATAGAAGGCGATATGCAATCTGACTTTGAAAAATACGGTCATCTATTCGGCGTTAAGATTAGTCTGAATAAAAAAGGTTTTTTATTCACGAAGAAATTAGAACTTTTTCAATCTCTCCACAACCACGAAAAAGGCTGTCTCGATGATGAAGAAGTCTGGTCAAAGAATGCAATCTATTTTCGAAGAGTTCTCACCCTTGGCAAAATCAAATACTTCCTCGAGCGCGGGGTAATTGCCGGTAAGTCGCTCGTGCAATATATAGAGCCGAAGTTTAGGAAGAGTAGGAAGGGATAATATTATTAAGCCGCAGTTGGTTTATCAAGCGGGTCATCTACTTCAATACTTTCTTCATATAAAACAACCGGATCGAGGTCAATGCATTCATACGGATTATAATCTCCTGTTACATCCCAAGCTAAGGTTTTATTTAATACAGTGCACCTATTCAAGTAGAAATCTTTGTCTTGTAGTTTTCGAAAAACACCCTTATCTAAAAGCGGCTCTACATCATAAAGCTTAACTTTTCCGTCACTAAAATACAAATACACTTTATAATTTTCAGTTGGATAAACTTGTAAGATAGTTATAATCATTTTTTTGTTTCTCAATTTAAAGGATCAATCTTTTCAATCGTGCCATGATTTTTCGCTGATTCCCAATTAGACATCAATTCTTCTTTGTGGAGTTCGCACCAAGCCAAAACTATTTTCAATTGCTTTCCTGGAAATATTCCTTTTAAAACGACAGCATTGGTTATATCAATCAACACCTGTGATTCGCCGAACTCCGCATGAAAATGTGGTGGCGAATGATCTTTCCAATACATGTAAATTTTAATTCCAAAAAACTCAGAAACTAACGGCACTTTTTATTCCTCTTTCTCTTTATTTTATACTTCAAACAAAATTAGCAAGTCATTTCTGAAATCAATTTTGAGTTTAGATTAAAGATTTTGTGAAAATACAAGTTATCAAAAACTACTTCTCTTTAACCTCTGTAATTTTTCCAGTCGGGACATGAAGAAGGTAATTTCGTTTATCCACTGAGAATTCGATATTACCAGTATAGGGATTTTTTAGTTTTAGGATTTCTGCGTTGGTTAATGCCCTAATTCCAAAAGTATTTGGTTTGTGGATTTGAATTTTTCGTATTATTTTCTTTTCTATCGAATCATCTGGGAATATTTCTTTCTCGGTATTCAAAAGTTTCACTTTATCTAATTTCGGGTGTTGATATGAAAAAATAGTTACTGTGCCAGTTATATTATTAAAACTATTACGCTTAAGGGCATAATCAAATTCATTGGATGTAAAAACAAAGCACTTACTAAAAATACAAGCTATTTGAGTGTCAAAAAAATCATAAGTAAAATTTCGATTTAAGTATTCACTATACAAATTGATTTCAATTAAGTTAAATATATTAACTATTCGGTAAAATCTAAAGTCGTCACCATTATGATAATTGTAACCCCATCGATATACGATAGTATTATTATCATACCAACCCAAAATATCTTTTCCAAGAAATATCTGAATCGCTTTTGCGTTGCCAATATCTCTCACTTCTGTTATGCAGGGATATTCAATACCAATATACCATAAACTGCAAACACTATCCTTTGTAATTTTTCCTTTCCTTGGATGCTTCTCAGTAACAAAATAAAACTTATCCCCGCTCGGACTAAAGACTGGCTCAGAGAGGTAAACATCGAATACCCAACCAGATTCATTTCCGATTTCGACTTTAAGCCATTTGCCTTTTTGGTCTTCGATTGTGTCTGGCTTTTCGTTTTCTGGTAGTTGCTTGTGGCTAACCATTGTTCCGCGCGGAAGGAGTCGGATAGATTTTGCTTTGCGAGATGGGCTTTCGCGAAGATTGAGTCCACTATCTGGAGTTACGATCCATTTTTTTATAAGAGCGTAGTCTTCTGGATTTTCAATTGGTTTAGAATCTTGGACTGTTTTGCAACTCAGTAAGAGTAAGATTAAATACAAAAACATTTTAATTGCTCTAATATTTTGAGTAAGTGAGTTTTTTCAACGAAAAAGAGATAGGAAATTGTCGCTAATCTGTATAAACAGATTGGCATTGATTCAATAAAATCATGTTTTCTCTGTGATTAGTATGGATAGCTTCCGAAATATGTCTCGGTATAGTAGGGCATCCTGAATCCTAACATTGCATTTCAAAATATATGTTCTGCAATGATCAAAATCACCGTTAATAAATTATTATTTTAATATTCGAATTATTTGTTGTAGCAAATCGTTGTTAAATGAAAATTAGGCAATGTATAGAAAATTGTGATTGAAAAATACGATAGTTGAAATCGCATAACAATAATTATACTTAAATCGTTGTATTTAGCAATTAGGATACTGAGCGGAAAAAAAAATTAAAAAAGAGAAAATGAAAGGATTTTATTCATGAAAAGGTATCTAAATATATAGAGAGAGATAAATAAATAAAAGCAAGAGGAATTTAAGTATGAATACAAGCACAATGGAAAAAGAGAAAACGGTTGTTCCAGTAGAATCAGAGATTCTTTCAAAACCAGCCGCAGTTAATTTTGAAGGACAGACTCCGCTTCACGTAGCAACAAATCAAGGTGATATCGAACTGGCAAGAACGTTAATCGCTAAAGGTGCCGATGTAAATGCTGTCACAAATTTCTGGCATACGCCTTTGCATTATGCGGTAAATCGTGGGGGTTACGAAATTGCAAAACTACTTTTAGATAGTGGTGCTAAGGTAAATGCTCTAAGTAATTTCGATTACACTCCGCTTCATTATGCCGCTAACCATGGAAAGGTAAGAGTCGCTGAACTTTTAATTGAAAAAGGAGCTGCACTAAATATTCAAAATACTTTCGGTCATACTCCTCTTCATTGCACGGCTAATCATCCGAAGATTCAATCTGATTGCGATAATTGTAAGAATGGTCGCTATATATTCTGTGGGGGAGTCCATGGTCGGACTGAAATCGCAAGAATGCTCGTTGATAAAGGTGCAAAGTTAAACTTAGAAGATGGAGATGGAAATACAGCTCTAGAAATTGCTAAAAAGTTTGGCTATGCCGAAATGGTGCATATAATTGAAGCAGGCTTATTAATGCATACTAGAAGAATGGGTTAAGAGTGTTTAATTAAATAGCATTTGTGAATTTTGTCATTTCGAAAGTCTTCGGGGATAGTATCTCCGGTAATGTCTTGCACATTATCTGTGTTAATCGCATCCCCGTTAAGCTTAAATTTTTGAAAGTTATTTGAGAATAATATTATTCCGTCTTGGTTTAAATGATCTAAGCAGTGGTTGATTAGAAATGGATGATCTTTTTGAACATCAAATGGAATCGGCATTTTCTTAGAGCGAGAAAACGTCGGTGGATCAATCACTATTAAATCAAATCTCCAGCTTTGTTTCATATTCTCTAAAAAAAACTGCACGTTTTCTCTGATTGCAATGTGGTTAAATTTCTCTAGTCCATTTAATTGAAAGTTGTCGCGTGACCAGTCGCAATAGGTATTTGACATATCTACCGATGTCGTATAACGCACACCCGCTTTTGCTGCAACAACACTAAAAGAAGAAGTGTAGGAAAATAGATTTAGCATTCTCTCTTTGCCTTTTGCAAATTCATTTTTAACAAGGCTTCGAGTTTTTCTGTGATCTAAAAAAATTCCTGTATCAAGATAATCTTTTAGGTTTACTATTAGCTTTGCGTCATTTTCTCGGATTACAAATCTTTCTTTTTCGGAAGCTACTTTTTCGTATTGTGCTCCTTCTTTTTGTCTGCGGCGGGATTTGTAGTATTGGTCTTTTGTTGAAATACCTAATACTTTTTCTACTGCTAATCCAATTTCTTCTATCAGCAAATCTTCATTTGCCGTAGAATCGTCTTCATAGATTTGAATATGTGCTTTCTTTAGATAGATATCAATCGCAGCGGGAAATTGTTGTAATTCTCTATCATAGACTCGATAGGCATCTAATTTATTTTTTAAAATCCAGGAATCTAATTTTCCCTGATTCGTAGTCAGAATTTCTATTAGTTCATTCATTCAATAGCTAAGCTTGCTCTTTTTCCAAAAGACTATTTAGTAAGTCAGGGCTGATATTTAGATTTCCAATCTTCTGTGCATTCTTTGCAAGATCACGCATAGCACGACTGACGATTTGTTGTGAATTCATCTGATTAGCCGCTAATACTTCCAATAACTCTGGGCTAAGTCCTGCAAGTGCGTTAAGCTCTAAGCGCAAAGCTTCTCCTTTTGCTTTTGAAGCCTGGATTGTATTTTCAGATTGGTGGCTAACAAGTTTTTTGCGCTCTTCTTCTCTTAGAATTTCTGCTTTTAATCTTTGAGATTCTATTTCGTCTTCTTTTTCTTGCATTGCCATTTGCGAATTCATTTTGGCTTCCTCTAAGAGGCTTTGTTTTTCTTGAACAGCAATTTCTATATTCATTTGTTCTTCGCGGATTTTGCGATTTTTTTCTTCGATTGCGATTTGAGTTTGTAATTCGTTTTCTTTAATTTTACGTTCTTGCTCTACAGCAAAATTTCTTCTAACGTAAATGGCTTCGTCTGCTTCTTTGAGGAGTGTTTCTCTCGCACTTGCTTCGAGCGCTCTGGACATTTCGGGAGTAGGGCTTACCTTTAGAATGGCAAAGTCTACTACTTCGATTCCTAGTGCGGATAAGGATTCGTTATCCTTAAGTCTTGATTTTACATGAGTGACTAGCTCACTTCCTGACTTGAGGGCAGTGCGAAGATCCATACCGGAAAGCTTTTCGCGAATCGTTACTTGGATAACGTTTGTTAGGCGGACTGGAAGCTTTTCGAATCCATCTCCTGTATAACGACCACTCGCATCTACGGCAAAATCAAGTAAGCCGGCAAGTTTTGTGGGTTGTAAGACTCGATAGGTGAACTGACCCTGAATGTTTATTTCCTGATAGTCGATTGTAGTCTCTTTAAAAATGAACGGCGAATCACAACTAGCCGCAGGAACAATGACTACGTTAGCAGAAGGAGCATAGTAAAAAAAACTAAGACCAGTTCCTTCTGCGCGAATTTTACCTTTGCGATAAAGAATTGCATAATCGGTAGGACGAACTTTTATAAATCGAATTCCAAACATGGATTCATTGTGATTAAGAAAAAAACTCTGTCAAGTGAAAAACTATTTCTTCTCTGGAATCACAGAATCCAAAAACTTTTTAATATCAGTTAAAACAATTTCTCGATTTTCAGGAAGTTCATTCATCAGTTCATGATATAGACCGGGATAAATTTTTAAGGTCTTTTTATCGGAAATCATATGACTATCTAATTCGATACTTCCTCTTACTTCAGCGATTCCATCAGCGTCCCCGTGAATCATGAGAACAGGAATTTGGAGGAGCTTTGCTTTTTCATAAATAGCATACGATAGGTGAAATAGATGATTCGCCATTTGAAAGGAAACTTTACCATGGTTGAGCGGATCCTTTTTATAATCCTCAACTACCGCTTTATCATGACTGAGCAAAGTTACATCGATATTGGCATCTACAACAAATTTAGGAATAAACTGAGCAAAGATTTTAGCTAACTCACGTTTAAATAATTTCTCCAAATCAAATTTAACTTTTAATGCGGGGGAACTCACGATTAGCCCATGCATCTTATCCTGGTTGTGGACTTCGAGTGTAAATTGTAAGGCAATGACTCCACCTAATGAGTGACCTAATAAAAAGAATTTTTCTTGTTTTTCCTCTTCTAGAGCTATGTGAACTAAATCAGACAAGTCTTCAACATAATACTGAAATTGATCTACGTGTCCTCGAATTCCTTCGGATCTTCCATGACCTCTTGCATCCAATGCGTATATGGAAAAATCAGAATCTTTTAATTTTTCTAAAATATTTTTATAACGATCACTATGCTCTCCAAATCCATGTTGGATAATAAGGAGTCGATTTGCATTCGGCTTTTTCCAGGATTGATAAAATATTTTTGTATTGTCTACTGAGGAATTAAAGCTGCTTTGTTTGTTCGTGTATGTCATAATATCCTTCTTTTGGTATTATTATCAATTTTTTTAATTTTGAGTAAATCGTATACTTAAATTTGATTGAATCTGAACAAATATTTGTTTGGTAGTCTTGTCATTCCCTGATATCTTTTAGAAGGGATCTAATTGGAAATCTCAACTCCTTCGATATGGCAAATAACATTTTACTACTTTAAACTGAATGGAAGGAATTGCTACTTTGTCAAAAAACAATTCCCATTAGTTGTAAGAGGCATTACAAACATATCAAATTT
>Ga0209174_10003074_pt1 | contig 10679 bp, 5 predicted proteins | sample JI91814BDNA_FD_187505 | JGI IMG/M metagenome (GOLD analysis project Ga0209174, IMG submission 187505) | Wastewater effluent complex algal communities from Wisconsin, to seasonally profile nutrient transformation and Carbon sequestration -... | ecosystem: Engineered > WWTP > Effluent > Algae...
GTAAAATAAACACGATACTGCATCCCACTACATATAGTACGGTGGAGATTTAGCTATTAAAATGATTAATCCGGCGGAAAATTAGAGTGCTTGGTTGATAAACCGACAACGGTTTAGAAGTACGAGGGAAATACCTTATTAGGCAGGTAAAATAAACACGATACTAGCTTCCCACTACATATAGTACGGTGGAGATTTAGCTAGTAAAATGATTAATCCGGCGGAAAATTATAGTGCTTGGTTGATAAACCGACTACGGTTTATAAGTACGAGGGAAATACCTTAGTACGGTGGAGATTTAGCTAGTAAAATGATTAATCCGGCGGAAAATTATAGTGCTTGGTTGATAAACCGACAACGGTTTATGTAAAATATCATATATGTCTGCACGTTGCGAACACGCCCCATTGCGCGGCTCAGATCGTGTATTCCCGGTTTTATGAATTTTTCCGATTGTCAAACTTGCATCTCAACGGCTCCTCACTATACGTAAAATAGCCCTTTATTTAAGTATCACCGTTTCCTTTCATATACTTACAAATTTAATGTAATCTTCAATTCCGTTTATCATATAATGCCAAATTATCCAACGGACCCCGACAACCCACGGCTATCGCTGATGATCAACCGTAATCCCGCACCACGACCCTTTTCCAAGCTTGGTGCTTTCTTTCTGCGTTTTCCTGGATGTGAAATTTGCATCAGCAACAACGTTTACTTCCCCTCGGCACTGAAATAGGATTCCTCTTGTCTGGCCAGCAAGAGTGATCCTGTCTTGGTGTCCCTCATGTCCAAACGACGAATTATAATTCGTATCCCCTCCGGTGGTGCTCCTCCTACCCCAGCTTCTACTACAGGAGTTGGCGGATCTGGTGGATCAAGCGCTTCACCGAAACGCGCTCGTATTGGTGATTCGGGTGTGGGCACCACCCCTGCTCTAATTCAAGCTTCTATTGCAGTTGCTGGAATGGAATACTGGGGTGGGAAGGGAATGGGTGGTTGTGGCGTTGGTGGTGGTGGTTCCCCTCTTCCTCTTGCCACTTCTATTGCAGAAGAAACAGGTGAAGGAAGAGCGGGTGGTTATAGCGGCGGCAAACGAAGTACTGCTACTTCGGGGTCTACCTCTACTGCAGAGGTAGATCCAGAAGTAGTAGGTGGAGAGATCACTCTCCGCTTCACCAACAACACCAATACCAATTGTACTTGTGGATCCGATACAGAAGATGAAGCACAACAAGAAGCAGATACTGGCGGCGGGGATGGAGGTAACGAAGCAGTACGACAGCTTAACGGTGGTTCCAGAGAACTGGTGGCAGCAGGGTCAGTGCAACACAATTCCACGGATGGGAATTGCCACGAATTTGATGGGAACGGCGATGAGACGATTGAAGACAGCAGGCATCGAGAAGAGGTGCACGATGAGGCCACAAACCAACAGAGTAACAATATAACAATACAACAATTACCGTTATTACCACCATTACGCTACAACAATGATGTTCACTCAGAGGACAACAGCTTCCTATCCCTATCCTCCAGATCTGATGGTGGCAACAGTTTTGACTCAGCTATACCAGACAATTATGGTGCTTTTACTACTCCCATACTTCCAATCATTACTTCCTTCCAGAAACCACGCACCAAAACGTTGACTACGCCTGCCTATCGATATCAAGAATTTGCTGCCCCGAAGGATAGAGATGCTATCGTGACCTATGAGAATATGGGTGATTGCTTTACGCTTGATAGTGAACCACTATGCTCGACTGGAATAAGCTCGATTATATCGTTTTCGAAAAGTAAAAAAGGGATAATGTGGCAAAACCGAACGAGCGTGAAACTACACTACGAAACATCGGTTCAAGATTTTGAATTGGCTATCCGACACCGAGCAACTCAAAAGGGTGTCCAACATCATATGTTTATCGATGGCACAACACAACGACGGAGTATTATTGATGGCGAGAATGTAATTATTTTAGCCACAGGCGATCATGAAGCCACAATCTTCAAGAACTTCCACCAAGACATTTGTTTCCAAGAAGTGATGCGGGATACCTGTATCCCTGCAGACTACACCATTGCTCAAATGGACAATCGTCGTCAGAACTCTGGTATCTCCGTTGGTTTGTCTTCAAGTCAAGGGACTGCACGCAATGCCGATCAAGCACATGCCGAACCACAAATACTTTGTGGCACCAATCGTTTCAGCAACATCTTCCGCATCACCTCAGACACTACTCGACACCTAATTCAGTCTCATGGTTTGCAAAGTAGATTTCGTCATCTTTTCTCCACCAAAAAGTCAAGTCGAAAACAAAAACATTATCAAAAAAAATGCAACGAAATTTGTCCCGGCAACATATACCTGTCCCTGTCCTTCAAGATTTACGTCCACAACGGTAAAAACATTCGGAACCACAACGCCCACTTCCAGTCACACAGGGATGAACACAATCCACATTTCAAATCACCAAACGATATCATGTTAACTGCCTGGGACACCTGGTTTGAACCCAAACTAAGCACTTACGTTACAGGGACCATAATTGCATGCGGTCGTCGTTCACAGGAAGATTTATTTGATAGGACGGAAATAATTGACAAAGCGTGTGATGAAATGCTCAGCCGCCTGAAGAAGTTACCGAGATCACAACGTTGCTTCATCCCCACCCACGTCTCTACGCCCATTCGAAATGGAAAGGATTTTGTCTCTAAGCCTGTTCACATTCTACGGACAAACGCCTTTACTCCAAATGACTACATCGAAAGGTAACACCGCCGAGATGCATGTGCGATGTTGGTATGTTATATGGATTTACGATGACGTAACTAACCACAAACTCTCCTTTCTTCCGCATGTCTCTTGATCCTCGTTACCAGGATCTTTCGACAATGCTCTCCTATATCTTCCTTTATGGCTTTGGAGATCATATACGTGTTTCAGTTATGCAGTCAACAACCGGTCCGTTTTCATCGTTTCATGACTGCCATGTTAAGTGACCTTGACCGTACTGGTACTACTGAATCTTTCCTAGGATCCCATAGTGTTGTGGAAGCCTTTCACAACTATTGCATGAATAATTTCTCCATGGATGGGAAATGGCCTCTGTGTTTGCGTAGATTGTGCCTCCGACTTCGCACTCTCTGGAAAATACTGAAAACCAGCAGCGGTTACGTGCACTCTGACTCGGGATATCAACGTATCCTGAATGAATGTCGGGACGTTGGCTTAAATGACACCGGCGTTCAACTATTGATCATGGCGTGTGCTTCCTTGGAGCTATTCCTCCCCAGGGTCTATCTACGCTATTACTGCTCAGGTACTCCACAACAGTTGCAGAATCTAAAACAACCACCGTTTGAGTTAAAACGTAAGGAGCAGGTTTCTCAACTGCGACGCTCACTCCTTCTGAAAAGGCCTGATCTACTACCAATGCAAGCGGATGCCATGATCTCGGTGTTATCTGACAACAACAATGTTACAGCAAGGCAAGATCTTGTCTTCCATAACCATTCCCCCTATTGCGCAAGTCTAGGTCATGATGGTAGAATCTGCATGGAACGATTGAGCGCTCAGACTCTATCGACAGAGATTGCTCCCAAAGTATACTTTAACTACGGACAGGATGATTCAAACCATTACGTACCAACATGGTGCAGCGACATCCAAAAGGCTAATGGTTGGGTGATGCTAACCTCAAGACGGAAGAACCACGATCGATCTACGTATGTACCTAAGACCGCACACACCATGAAAGAAGATGTATTGGTTGATTGGGCAACTGAGATTATGGACTATGGTCAAAATCATAGCTGGTTGGATAAGTATCCGTTCTTGTTGGAATCTGGTCACTATCATGTGGTGGCAGATCTTGAAGGGGAAGTAGTGGACTACCTGAAGTGTGATCTGGACGAGTTGCAGAATGCCATCATTTATACAGACACGGGGGATGGTGTCAAGGCTAGCCTGAATCTACACCAACTATCCTTACCCAGTCCAGTAATCGGGACAGGAAGTATGGTGCATCTGCCTTATCATCGATTGCCACAATTCATGTTGTCCAAATTGATACAAGGGGAGTACGCAACAAAGTTTTGGGCAAAAAAATCTGTTTACATTCATTTACTGATGAACTGTCAAGTGGAAGGAAAGGGACATTGGGCTATGCAGCATATACATGGCCATCATGACAAGGGATTCTTGCTTCTCGTCCCGGAATGTTTGGGCAGCTCCTTTTGTTTTGCTGCGGCATTTATTTTCTTTGATCCGGTGAATTTTGAAGGTGTCCATGCATCTTTCCTTGATCAAAATGGTTTCAGTGCTGACTCCTTTTTGATTGGACGGTTGGATGAGATCATTAATGAAGTATAGTACCAGCCAATACATTAGTGTATAGTATCCCTTTTCGACTATCGTGTGACGGTAGTTATTATCCCACACGGCCGCACCCAAAATTACTAATCCGTCGGAAAATTATAGTGCTTGGTTGATAAACCGACTACGGTTTATCAACCCGGCCGGTAAAAATACCACCATACTGCATCCCACTACATATAGTACGGTGGAGATTTAGCTATTAAAATAATTAATCCGGCGGAAAATTATATTGCTTGGTTGATAAACCGACAACGGTTTGGCCGTATACTCCTGTCACCACAGGAAGACTGTAGAACAATCAACAACTAACATGTAACTATAACCACCGTTACTGTCTCATGTATTCCTGCAGTTTCTTCTTCACCTGTCGCACCAGATGTTCATTTCCCATGTCTACATAGGCCTTCCGACAACTTACACGAGTCGATGAGTTGCTTTGTTGCAAAATTTCATTCCAAGCAAACCACACATACGCCCATTCATTGCGTGGTCGGACAGCCATAAAACCATTCTTCGATGCGTTGAATAACGTTTCTTTTTCTGTAATTGGATCATGGAAGAAACACAACACCGCGGATTCAATGGTTGCAGCAGGAATTGCATATATTTTGGGTCTTTTTGAACTGGTGTACTCAAGATAATATTGGGCGGTTAATAACGTATCGGTGTGTGATGAACTTTCTTTTCCAGGGGATCTCTTGTCGGCACTATGTACCAAAGCCATCACTTGGCTTTGACTGTCGTTGGAGGGCTTCTTTTGATAAAAAGCAAGACAACGGGCAGGAGAGATGAATGGTGGATTTCCATCCCACTTTACGTTAACAAAGTCATACCAGGGACCAGTCTGACAGTAGTTGGGGGTTGCACGAATCCGAGATTGATCTCGTAGTTTCAATTCGCAATGGATTTCATAAACGTCAAGATCTGGTTCTAACCGGAAAAGAGCTTCAGTGATTGATTGGTTTATCATTGCCTTGCCCACAACCTTTCCTTTTCTGTCCAATTGCATCCACTCTCCAGTATCAGCTGAGTAGCGGAAATTGGGTACACGACGGGTTACGGAATCCACGAGAACAGAACGCTGATCAATCAGTTGCTCGTTGCTTTTGTTCAAAGCTTCTTTGGTTAAGAATGCTTCATACTTTGACATGACCGTGTCATCCTTAATGCGATGCATTGATTGACACTCAAAGATACTGTTGCCGCGTTGTTGTGCAGTCGCTGCCACGCTTTTGGCTTTTGTTTTCAGCAAACGTTCGCCTGTCTGACAATCGGCATGCATGCACGAACGTAAACACTTGTGATTCAGCCCAACGCGTTTGTTGGCATGAACCTTGGTGGTCCGGGAGTCAAGTGTGTTGTCGCCACGGTAAACCAACTTTTCATAATATCGGATAAGAGTTTGACATCCAAAATTGATAAGATCAAAGTTATCTTGAAATTCGGGGGGCAATGTGAAAGAGTATCGGCAAAATGCATGGAAACACAGCAAGTATTCAAGGAAGTAAACGAAGGTTTTGACGTCCTTGGTGAGTATAGCGGCACTACTCCCAACTCCTTTCCGTTTTGGTTTTCTTCTGTAGTGCTTTTGCACTGTTCCTTCGATAGGTACAAATCTATCCCGATCGAGAATGTCCGATGGTCCCTGTCCAGAAAATGCTCCAACCGCTTTATTCAATAGCGCCTTTGAAATTTTGAAATTGGCCCCAAGTCTCTTATAATAGTTCGGAATATCATTCTTCGGGAATCTAAAAGATTTGCAGTCTCCAAGGCCACAGTGACTGATCAAGGAATGTATTTGCAAACTATCAAGCAACATCAAAATCTTCAAGTCAAAACCATGTCGCGCCATGGCAAGGAGGCGCTGCTCGATCTCTTGGGACGACATTTTATCGGCTGGCATATGCCTTTCCCAATAGAAAGGACTCTGTGATTCAGCTTCACCGCATTTTCTTGTTTGGATTTCTTCTTGATCTGTTGTGTGGGCTACTTTGGATTTTTTGCGTGCGAGTTCCTGGCAGAGGTGGTGATCGTTGTTTCCATTATGGGGACTAACCTCCTCACCCTTCTCCGACCAAAATGTTATATATTTTTGGGTTTGTCTTATGTGACCCTTCCGAACAACGCTAGCTATTTCTTTGTATTGTAATGCGAGGGCAAGGACTAAGATGCTGCCAACCCTTTCCCCACAGGTGATTCTTGTCTGATTGCTGAAGCCATCCTTCAGACGCCATCTTGGGTAAGCGGACCTGACTGAGGATCTTGTGGATAGAAAAATTCTCCTTATGCTTGTCTCAACTTCATGTTTCTCTGTTTTGGTCAAACCATCAAACACAAGAGTGGCAATATATTCAAACAAACCGGACTCGGTACTGTGCATAAAGTCGTCAAAGGTAGCCTTGAAAATTCCCGAGTCCCAAGCTCCAAAATCGACTTCGTCAAATGCATTATCAATTGCATGCTGTGTAAAGGGGTACTGAAGAATTTGTGAATTCATTTGTTGTTGTCTCTTGAGATAATTCTCAATGACAACCCGTTCGTTTTCATCGCTTGGCGAGGAAAATTGGCTGGCGATGTTTTTCAGATGATCAGGGGATGTGAGTGCCGACTGTACCAGCCGCTTGATGGTCCGTGAACATACATCAACACATTCGTGAGAGGGAGAATCGACTGTAAGGTACGAGCACATACATGACCGATGTACACGACCAGCGCCGCCTGAATTTGCGTGTTTCCTTCCACACAGCGTATCCTGTGACTTTTGATCTCCCATCACGATCATGACTGGAAGTCGAGCTTTCAGTTTTATCTTTTTTCCGTTTCTTTCGACTGTAACTGTAGGTGGATTTTTCTGCGCCAGAATCAAGTCTCTCAAGATGACGGATAAACAATCATGATACAACTGCAGCTGCTTTTGGTCGTATGTTTCCTCTTGATTTTGGTCAGTGTTGGAAAGAGATGGTATAAACCCTAGATTGCGCCATGAGCTGTCTTTTTCTCTCGTTTCCCGAGGAATGGCAGCAGTGGAAAATAAAACTGGCTCAAGACTGTATCTCTGAAGCGCGTCTGTTCCAGTCTTATCCATGTATAGGATCAACGGAAGCATGATTTCTTTCTCGGTATCAAAATTCTTGTAAATATCAAATCTTCGGAACGTATCGGCCATCCAATCGGAGTTCCACAGTTCCGATTTGGTTAAAGGATCTATACTCCTCTCTTGATCCTGTTTGTTGATTACGTGCATCTCACTCCCACAGCTATCAAGAAGATCCTGTAACATACCAACAAATGGGAACTTAAACACGTCATAGTTGGATACTCTGCAGTGTTCAACAGGAGGACAGGGGAATCGGTCATATAATGATTTCAAAACTGCATCTCTCGACATTGCTTCTGAAACGTCAAAGCCATTGTTTGACACTTGTTTCCGCAGCAGAGCCATCAGCTCGTCATAAAGGTACCTAGGTGAGCCAGCTTTGTCCAGCAAACGCATGATCTGAAATGAGCATACCTCTTTCGTGGGGACAGCTGTTTGTTCACCATACATTTGTTGAGAATACAGAATGCTATTTGATGAAATGCTACGAGAAGCAACACTCCCTACTGAGTCATCCAAGAACGTCGATTCAGATTGGTGGTCGTCAACGGTTTCAGTCGGTTGACTTTGGCTTGATATTTCATCATCATGGTCGAAATTAGCTGTGCTGAAAGAGTTTTCAATGTCCGCGATAAGATCGAGAGGGGGTTCTGGATTTACTATGCTGTCTTCTGGTAAGATTTCGTTGTTCCTAGAATATGCGTCTTCACGTTTCCGTTTTGACCTTTCCTCCCAGTACTTCAGGTAGTTTCGACTATAACCCATGATTGCACAAAAACAATAGATAATTCATCGGCGCAAAGTCCATGAAGACTAGTCAAATTTTCGTTTGCCTTCGGAAATTCTCAAGAGCGTTCTCAAAGTTTGATGATGAGTCTTGAAATTCAGATCGACCAAGTCAAATTTCGGTAGAAAAGCCAATGCGTTTCCTATTCGTTTGATGGTCAATGGTGTAACACTGCGCCTTTCTGCTGTGACCAAGGTAAGTACGGCTGTTCTTGGGTACTATGTTTGAATTTGAACATGATCAATTGGGCTCTATGCAAAAAGGGTTTGAATAGCTTTAATGGATTAAGGGGAATACAAGTAAATAAGGACGCCTGGCTCTCACCGTGAGCCAGCCAGGATGAAGTGGGCACCAGTAAATCCACCAAAGGATGTAGCAGCACACAAAAATGGAAAAATTTCTATGTGCCGTCCAAAATGAAAACGGTGTTGAAAACGATATGGCGACACTCTGTAAGTGGGTGCGAGAGGATTTATTCTATGTGGTGATCCATGATCTGAAGATCGAAAACGATCAAACAATGAGTGAGGATGGGAGTCTCTGCGCGAGTTTTGTGAAGTGTTTCCTGGAAAGAGAGAACAGATCTTTAATCGTCAATGCTGACATTCATGGAGCATCAGATGATGAAATGAAAGCATACCTGAAACATCTCTGGACAAAAGGTTTGAGCAGAGAATCGAAAGGAAAAGGGAATATACGGAAGAATTTAAGCATGGAAAAAACGGCAGTTTACGCTGCGATTAATGATGCATTCAGAAGTAAGTCTCCCCAGTTTCTACTTGATGCAACATGAAGATCCGACTAACCTGTGTACATCATGAAGCTCTAATGATAGATTGTATAGTTCATGATGTCCCTTTTCCGGCTTATGAAACGTTTGACCATCGCCAGAATCTTCCAAGGCGTTTCTTTTTGTTCTTCGACAAGTTGTTTCGAGCTGGACGACATAATAAAGAACTGTGGAGTGCTGCGATCACACGTAACAAGGGACGAAACAACATAAGCTTTGGGACTTGTATTTTCGAGGCCCATGTCCGTACCACGATCCAAGAAAACTACTTTGCTTGGATGTATCAAGCCCTTGCCAATCCAAAGATCATTCAGATTTTGGAAAAGGCTGATGACTTTAAGACTGAATACGACTATGATGTATTGCCGGATGAATTGGCATGCAGTTGTCCCCTCATTTCTCACTTTCCATCATCTTGTGAATTCCGGTACAACACAGCCAGAAAAGGTTTTGAAAAAGTAATGATAACGGAACAGACTGAAATGGAAGCAGTGCAGTTGGTCCAACGCCAGTACCTTCAAAACATTGTGGATAAGAACAAGGAAAAACGCAGGGAAACTCTCAAGATTTTACGAACAATGGTGGATGATGTCCGACCAAGGTTTCAATACTACAACAGAGAGGAGAGGAATGATTTTAATTTATCAGCAAAACGAACCTTCAAATTGTTCCTCACGACATACAAGGAAAACGTAAACGAGACAACGACTCCTCCAACAAAAAAGCGAAAGAAGGCATCGCCGAATACTAAGAAGTGTCGCGTTTCCGATGAAAAGCTTGATATATTCAAAGCAGTGCAAATCCAAATTCTTAGGGAGAAACAATCAGGTCTGCGACTGGCGTGGGAAAAATTATACAAACAGATAGTCTATTCATTGGTTGTCAACAACGCGGACAGTGATGCTGCTACTCATAAGGCCGAGGACTTTCTGCTGGAATTGGAAGAGTTGGACAACAACTGGAGAAGATCGCAATTGTTGGTGAATAATGAAATCCAGGAGTTGAATGATGAATCTCTGAACATTGAGGAGGAACGAATAGAAACAATTTGAATCTGGATAGTATATGGTAAATTAGCAGATTTGATACGAATTTCCGAATTAGAGTGAAGCCGTCGTCGACGATAGTGCAAATCTCATAATATCAAAAGAGTGCGGAAACGTAAGGAGTCTAATCTTAGTTTCTGGAAAATCTCGTGGTGACCTGAAGCAATCTCAGATTCTATTTTGACTTTGAAAATTCGCATTGACGTCTGGAAATTTTAGTGTTTGTTTCGAAACGCAAGTTGAATCTTGGAAATGCTTGCTGGCAGAACGACGTCATAGCGTATCGTTAAAAATTTTGTTAAGCATTTGAGGTAATAGTTATACGGCTGGAGTTGTATAATTGGATTCGAAATTATATGTTTTACAAACGAGACGAATACATGGAAAAAAAATTCTGTATTAAAATTCTGTTGTCATTTATACTCGTGGAGTCGTATAACTGAATTGTAAAATTGATGAAGGCTTTGACGAGAGACCACTAAATGGCTACATTTAATGAAAAATTTCCTCGGAGTGTTACACTCTTGGAGCAACGTAATAGGTATTTTTCTAGACGTGGCCGGAGCTCCGATGTAGGA
>Ga0209174_10003077_pt1 | contig 10676 bp, 10 predicted proteins | sample JI91814BDNA_FD_187505 | JGI IMG/M metagenome (GOLD analysis project Ga0209174, IMG submission 187505) | Wastewater effluent complex algal communities from Wisconsin, to seasonally profile nutrient transformation and Carbon sequestration -... | ecosystem: Engineered > WWTP > Effluent > Algae...
GTATCGCACCTTCTCGAGGCCCAGGATCCGCCCTTGCAGCAACTGGTGGTACGACTCGCCCGTCATGAACTTAATCGTGCCCGCAAAGAGTGCCGCGAACGCGAGCGCCTTCGCCTTGAACAGGCCGATCGCCGCGGCCGAGGTGTAGAGCGTGTCGAGCAGCACGCCGCACGCACGACCTTCGGGGAAGGGTTGCTGCTCATCGTTGATGAACCGCCGCTTCATCGGGAACGCGACGAGGACGCCGAGAATCGAGAGGACCACGTTGAACATGAGCATGTGCCACGGGCTCATGACCTGGTTCTTCACCATCATGTACGCCGCGATGCCCGAGACGAGTGGCCCGGTCATGTAGCCGGCCGCGGTCGCGACGCTCTGCATCGCGTTGTTCTCGAGGATCGTGAAGTCCTTGGCGAGGCGGATCGAGGACATCACCTTGAACATCGCGAACGCGAGGATCACGCTGGTGAGGCCCACGCCCAGCGTCCAGCCAGTCTTCGCACCAATGTAAAGATTGGTCGCGGAGAGGAGCCCGCCGAGGATGAACCCTGTGATGGCCGAGCGGATCGTCAACTGCCGCATCGACCCGCGGTAGACGTTGTCCAGCCACCACTGGTCCTTCTGCTCACGGGTCCAGTTCTGTACCTGTTCGTCGGTGAGGTTCTGAATCGCCATAGGGGCGGAGTGTACGGGAAGAAGGCACTGGGCACTAGGCACTAGGCACTGGGAAGAGGGGAATGGGGAATGGTGAGTGGGGAATGGGGTGACGTGGAAAAGATGTTTGGACGTTGAGTGGGGGGCGGGCCTTGGCTGGTGGAAAACGTCGGGGGCGCGAAGTCGGAGGCAGGCCGATGGCCGTGGAACCTCGGACCGTTGCACCTGCCTGCCCGTCGTGTGCCCTTGAAGGCGGCCCTTCTGCTCTGGAAGCCATGGCGTTTGACGCTGAAGCCATGGCTTCTGCTCTTGCACCCATGACTTTTGTCGTGGAAGCCCGGTCTTTTGCCGTAGACGACCCGTCGTCTGTCGTCGACGACCGGACTTTTGTCGGAGAAGCCATGGCCTTTGTTCTTGAAGCCATGACTTTTGTCGCAGGCGACGCTTTGCACACCCCATCCATTACCCAAACAAAGGCGCCCCGTGCAGATTTGTGCGATGTCGGCGGACTCAATCCCCTCTTCCCCATTGCCCATTGCCCATTCCCCACTCCCCATTGCCCTCCCCCGGCACTCTTCTCCGAACCTTAACCGTCCAGAAGATGAAGATTCGCGGCACGCGGGGATACTTAACAGTCCGGGCCGTGGACCGGGCATTTGTGCCACACACCTCCACGTTGGGAAAGAGAAACCATGCTCCAGACTTTCACCCGTCGCGTCGGATTCGTCGGCTCCCTCCTCGTCGCTGCGGCCTCGGCCGTCGCCCAGACCCAGATCAAGATCGACGGGTCCAGCACCGTCTTCCCGATCACCGCCGCCATCGCGGAGGAGTTCGGCCAGGCCGCCAAGAACGTGCAGGTCACCGTCGGAGAGTCCGGCACCAGCGGCGGGTTCAAGAAGTTCCTCCGCAAAGAGATCGACATCTGCGACGCCAGCCGCCCCATCACCGCCAAGGAGATGGAAGAGGCCAAGGCCGCTGGCATTGAGTACATCGAACTGCCCGTCGCGTTCGACGCGCTGACCGTTGTCATCCACAAGGACAACAAGTTCATCACCGAACTGACGATCGCTGACCTCAAGAAGATCTGGGCCCCCGAGTCCAAGGTGACCAAGTGGAACGAGGTTCGCCCCGAGTGGCCCGCCGAGAAGATCGGCCTCTTCGGCGCCGGCAGCGCCTCGGGCACGTTCGACTACTTCACCGAGGCCGTCAACGGCAAGAGCAAAGCCAGCCGCACGGACTACACCGGCAGCGAGGATGACAACGTCCTCGTGCAGGGCGTGAGCAAGGACAAGAACTCGCTCGGCTACTTCGGCTACGCCTACTACGCGTCCAACATGGACAAGTTGAAGGCCGTCCCGATCGTGAACAAGGCCGGCAAGGCGACCCTCCCCAGCACCGAGAGCGTGAAGGACGGCTCCTACAACCCCTTCGCCCGCCCCATCTTCATCTACATCAACAAGGCCAGCCTGGCTCGCCCCGAGGTCAAGAAGTTCGCCGAGTTCTACCTCACCAAGGCCGGTGACATCGCGACCGAAGTGAAGTACGTCGCCCTCCCCAGCGATGCCTATCAGAAGTGCCTCGAGCGCCTCAACAAGCAGAGCACCGGCACCGCCTTCGGCGGCCACAATGAGGCCGGCGTCGCCATCGACACCCTCCTTTCCCGCCCCCTCGTTCAGGAGCCCGCGGCCAAGAAGACCGAGGAAGCAAAGCCCGCCGAGAAGAAGTAAGATACTCGCGTCCCGAAAGGGACCCCAAGAATCCAGCAGGACGCCCCTCACCGGGGCGTTCCTGATTTTCAAAGACCGCCGATCGCACCAACGCTTTCCCGGAGTTTGGACTCGATGACAGCCGTGCCCACCTCCAACGCCGATCGATCCTTCCGGTCGGCTGGGCACGCGCTGGGGAAGAAGTTCCGCCCCGGCGAGTTCATCGTCGAGTCGTTCCTGTTCCTGGCCGCCGCGTCGAGCGTCCTGCTCACGGCGGGGATCGTCTGGATCCTCGTCAAAGAGTCGTACCTCTTCTTCACCAAGGTCCCGCTGTCGCGCTTCCTCACCGAGCGCGAGTGGGCCCCCGCCTTTGACAATGCAAGTTTCGGGATCATGCCCTTGGTCTCGGGCACGCTGGTCACCACGGCCGTCGCCCTGGCGTTCGCCGTCCCCGTCGGCACCATCTGCGCAGTGTGGCTGAGCGAATACGCCCCGTTCAAGGTGCGCGAGTGGATCAAGCCCGCGCTCGAACTTCTTGCGGCCGTCCCCACAGTCGTCTTCGGTTACTTCGCCCTCATGGTCGTCTCGCCCGCGCTGCAGTGGCTGCTCGCGAAGGTCGGCATCGAACTCCCCGCGTTCAACATGCTGGGTGCAGGGCTGGTCATGGGCCTCATGATCGTCCCCTATATCGCGTCGCTTTCTGAAGATGCGATGCGCGCCGTCCCCGCCCATCTGCGCGAAGCCGCATACGCCATGGGTTGCACCAAGATGCAGGTCGCGTGGAAGGTCGTCTTCCCTGCGGCACTCTCGGGGATTACTGCGGCGTTCATCCTCGCTGTCTCGCGTGCGCTGGGCGAAACGATGGTCGTTGCGGTCGCGGCGGGCAACCAGCCCAAACTGACCATCGATCCGACCGAGTCCGCGCAGACGATCACGGCGTTCATCGTGCAGATCAGCCTCGGCGATGTTGAGCACGGACACGTCGCGTACGAGTCCATCTTCGCCGCAGGACTCACGCTGATGCTCATGACGCTCATCTTCAACGTCGCGGGCTTCTGGCTCCGCAAGAAGTATCGGGAGGCGTACTAGTGAGCACGCTGCCCCGCCATTCTGCGGCCGAGATCGAAGCCCTCATCAAGGGACGTCGGCGCCTCGACGTGCTCTTTGGCGTCGCGGGCGGCTTGCTTGTCGTCCTGTGCCTCGGCACGCTTGGGCTGCTTGTCTACAACCTCATCCATGATGGCTCCAGCCGTCTGGGTTGGGATTTTCTCACGGAGTTCCCGAGCCGACGTGCGGCCAAGGCCGGCATCAAGTCCGCGCTTGTTGGCACTGCGCTCGTCATGCTCGTCACGGCGTGCACCGCGATTCCCCTGGGCGTCGCGGCGGGCATTTACCTCGAGGAATACGCCCGCAAGAACTGGATTACGAGCATCATCGAGATCAACATCGCCAACCTTGCTGGCGTCCCCTCGATCATCTGGGGGCTCATGGCCCTCGGCATTTTCATCTACGGCTTCGAGGATTGGTTCCCCTCGCCCACCAACAACAGAACGGGTTTAGGTCGAAGCATCCTGACGGGCGGACTCACGCTGGGTCTGCTCGTCCTGCCGATCGTCATCGTCGCGACACGCGAGGCGATTCGCGCGATCCCGCAAGCCATTCGCGAGGGCTCGTATGCCTGCGGCGCAACGAAACTCCAGACGGTGCGATACCACATTCTGCCGTACTCCATGGGCGGGGTCCTCACCGGTTCCATCATCGCCCTGTCGCGTGCGATTGGCGAGACGGCGCCGCTCATCACCATTGGGGCGCTCACGTACATCGCCTACCTGCCCCCCGCGCCCTTCTCGCCGGTCACCGACATGGACAACAAGGTCGTCGGCTCGCATGGCGTTTTCGACTGGATCACTTCCGGATTCACCGTCCTTCCGATCCAGATGTTCAACTGGATCGGCCTCCCCGATCGTGCGTTCCAGATCAACGCGGCAGCCACCGGCGTCGTGCTCCTTATCGTCACGCTCATGATGAACTTCGTGGCGATTATCTTGCGCAACCGCCTGCGAAGGAAGATCCAATGGTGAGCCCGCACCCCGCCAACTGCGGCCTTCGTGAAAGGGGCGTACGCTGATGTCCCTCGCCCCTTCGTCCAGCATTTTGCCCGCCCGACCCGTCGTCGTTGAGGATCCGAGCATGAGTTCCAGTTCGGCCAATATCAACCCAGCAACGACGGCCCCGACGGGCGCCGCCACGCCGCGTGATGCACGCTCGCCGGCTGCCACGCACTCGACGACGGTGCCGATCAAAGCGGAGGCAAAGAACTTCAACTTCCACTACGGCTCGTTCCACGCCCTCAAGGACATCAACATCCCGATCTACGAGCGGCACATCACCGCGCTCATCGGGCCCAGCGGCTGCGGCAAGAGCACGTTCCTGCGATCCTTCAATCGCATGCACGATCTCTATCCCGACAACAAGTATGGCGGGGAACTGCTCCTCAAGCCCGATGACATCAACCTCGTCGGGCCGGGCGTTGACCCGATCGCGGTGCGTATGCGCATCGGCATGGTCTTTCAGAAGCCCAACCCATTCCCCAAGTCCATCTTCGAGAACGTCGCCTTCGGGCTGCGCTTGCGAGGCGGGCTCAGTCGTTCGCAGACAGAGCAGGCGGTCGAGGCGGCATTGCGTGGTGCGGCGCTTTGGGAAGAAACCAAGGACCGCCTGAGCGAGAGCGCGTATCGCCTCTCGGGTGGGCAGCAGCAGCGGCTGTGCATTGCCCGCGCATTGGCCGGCGAGCCTGAGATCATGCTGTTTGACGAGCCGACGAGCGCCCTCGACCCGATCGCCACGATCAAGATCGAGGAACTCATGCTCGAACTCAAGCAGCGCGTGACGGTACTCGTCGTGACGCACAACATGCAGCAGGCGGCCCGAGTCAGCGATCACACGGCGTTCATGTACATCGGGAAACTCGTCGAGTTCTCGCCCACGAAGACGATCTTCCAGAACCCGCGCGAGAAACTGACGGAAGAGTACATCACGGGCCGGTTCGGCTGAGAACTGGGCTCCTGCATCCAAAGGCCAAGCGGGGCAAACCGCCGGCAGTTCCGGTCGCGGTCCGTCCCGCGTCGAGGTTTCTGCAACCGCACCGGGACATCGGCCGATAGTGCCTGTATGGCACTGCTGACCCAATCGGACATTCGCGATCAATACACCAAGATCTGGGCCGAGGAGAAGAAGCGCTCCGACGCTGGCACCCCCAGTCTCTATTGCAGCAACGCCGAGGAACTGCTCGTCCAGCCCGTGTATCTCGACATGCTGCGAGATCTGAAGGTCGCGGTGGGCAAGGGTGCGGGCGCGGTCCTCGATGTCGGGTGCGGGGCGGGGCGCTGGGTCAAGTTCTTGATGGATCGGGTTCGGCCGGCATCCATCCTCGGCGTGGACATCACGCAGCAATCCATCGACCTCATCCAGTCGCGGCTGCAATCGACGGCCGACACCGGGCTCGCGTTCCGCGTCGCGGACATCACGCAGGAGAACCTGGACCTGGGGCTCGCCTCGTTCGACCTCATCAACATCGCCAACGTGCTGTTCCACATCCCTGAGCATGATCTGTATTTCCGCGCACTCGAGAACCTGCGTCGGCACCTTACGCCCGGCGGGCTGGTGTTCACAACCGAGTACCTGCCGCGGACGGACATGCGCACGCCCTGGATGCAGGTGCGCAGCCGCTACAACTTCGAGAAACTCGTTGCGAAGGCGGGCCTGCGCATCGTGGACATCCGCGCGTTCACGATCTTCAACAACGACCCGATGGGCCTCGACGGCCCGGACGATGGCCCACGGTATCGCTTCAACATTGCCCGCCACCAGATGCAGCAACTGTACAACAGCATCTCCGATGCCAAGGCCCGCGCGTTCCTCGACGAACTGCAGGCCAACATCGACCGAGCCGTGCTCGCGTTCTGCAAGGAGCGGATCGCGGATATCGACCTGCCGTCGCAGAAACTGGTGGCGCTGGCGGCCGCGTAGACATTCGCACAACTGAAAACGCCCGCGGGCTCAGAGGCTCGCGGGCGTCTTTGTTTCCATTTGAAGCGATCAGTTCGCCTTGGGATTCCAACGCCGAATGTCGCGGAGTTGCTCCAACTTGTTCCCTTCGACGTGCCCGTCCATGTAGGACGCGATCACCTTGTCGAAGTGGCGGACCTGCAAGTTGCCCCAGGAACTCGGCACGAGTTGCTCGCGATACTGATTGGAGGCGATCCACGAACCGCCCTGCCCTGTGGGGGGCTTGATGAGGTAGAACCCGGGCAAGACGGTGCCTGAGTCCGGGCTTGCGGCGCCGTAACTTCGATAAGAGGTGTTCGCGCTGTCGCCGCCGCGTGATGTGGCGAAGACGACCTGGAGCGACGTGTTCTTCACCTGCCATGCGCCGCGGGCGTAATACTCGGGCTGGCCGGGCGGCATGCTGCCATCGATGGAGCCGGCGAACGCGCCCCAGGCCTTATGCCCGCCAAGGAGGATTCCGTTGTACCCAAGCGATGGATGCATCGCGAGTGAGCCCTCGTACGTTGAATCTGCAATGCCCAGAACGAATCCACTGCCAACTACCCGAGGCCGCTTCTCAAACATGCGACGGGTGGTTTTGTCGTACTGGATTCGGTCGAGTTTGTAATCCATGGACGAGAAGAAGTGCCACGTCCAGATCTTGCAGATCGACCCCTCGAAGAAGGCACCCGGCAGACTCGGAATCGGGGGGACCATGCCGTGGTACTGGTTGTGCGCACCGTGGGCCCAGTCCCAGCGAGGCCCGCCCGGCACGAACCGATCCTTGTACGTTGTCAGATAGGTGGAAAACGCCAACTGCTGCTGCTGGGCCGCGGCCTGCTCTTCGAGCATCGCCGCGATCTTCCGCGACTTGGCGAGGCTTGGCAGCAGGATCCCGATCAACAACGCGATGATCGCGATCACCACGAGCAACTCGATCAGGGTGAACGCAGATCTCGCGCGACTCTTCCACGACATGGGAGCCTCCTCACTTGGAACTCGGCCACACCGACACCATTGCGATCACGGACACACCCAACGCTCTTTAGGCCAGACGCATGCGAGAGACAATCACGGCAAACACATGCTGCACCTGATCATGCGAAGAACGGCCGGAATCGGCCTCAGAAGATCACACCAGCATACCAAGTCGGCTGTTCAACGCAAGGACGTCCAATCCTTGCGGCACAAGTCGGCACGGAGCAGACGGCCAAACAACGACCTAAACCACTGCCGCGACTAAACTTACGCGATGCGCCTCATCCAAAAATCCTGCCCCTTTCTTGTCGCCTCCACGAGTCTGTCAAACACCTCTTGCCCGGTCGGCGAGGCGACGGTTCGCTCGGGATGCCACTGCACGCCCAGGCACAAGGCACGGCGTGGATCACGGACTGCTTCGACCACGCCGTCGCGGGACCGGGCGACGATTTCGAGCGTTCCCGCGTGGAGTACGGCTTGGCGGTGATGGCTCGCCACGCTCCCGTCCAATACGAAGCCCATGTCCTGCAACGCGCGTGCGGCGGCCGTCGCTCTTACCTCGTGGTCTTTCGCGTAGTGGTCACTATGCGTGGGGAGGACGTCGGGCAGATGCTGCTCCAGTGAGCCACCCGCCACCAGCGACATCAACTGCATTCCGAGGCAGATCCCGAGCACTGGAGCATCGGGGCGCTTTGCCTGCAACGCTCGCAGGAGCGCGACCTCGTAGGCCTGCCGCCGCGGGTCCATGGGCGTTGCCTTGGGGTGGGTTGGTTCGCCGAACTCCTCGGTGCGCGGATCATCGCCGCCCGTGAACACGAAGGCGTCACACAGCGCGAGATGGTCCTCCAAGCACTCCATGAGGGGCGGCAGCACGATCGCGACGCCGCCCGCACGCGCGATGCACTCCTCGTAGGCCAGCGAGACGCTGCACGTGGCACGCCCCGAGCGGGCGTGTGGCCCGACATCGCACGTCACCCCCACGATCGGTTTCAGGCTGGTCGCTCCCATGCGTTCTCCCGTTCGTGCGGCTCTTGGCGTCGTGCTCTTGGTTGTCGCACAATCCGGTTCCGCCAGCGTCTGAGTCTATGAAGGTGGCCCTTCCACCGCTGGGAGAGATTGTTGTCCCATTCGCACGCCCACCGATACTCTCTGCCATGGCCGACCACCCGCTCGCCTGCCCGGCGTGTGCCGACCCGTTTCTTCCCGACGACGTGAACGTCGGGACCAACGTCGCATTCTGCCGTGCGTGCAGCAAGGCGCACGTGCTCTCCGCGCTGGCGGGTGCGCCGACTCCATCCCCGGTGGTCGTGTTCGCCGACCCTGAACAAGAGAGGCTTTCCCGCTTGGTCGCTCAGGTGGACACGACGCGGCCCCCCGATGGCGCGTGGGTGCGCGATGATGGAATCGAGACCGTGGTCGGCGCGTCCATGCGATCTATCGGCGGCGCGATCGCACTCACGTTTGCATGCCTCTTCTGGAACGGCATCGTTTCTGTGTTTGTCCTGGTCGCGATCGCCGGCTCCCTGCACCACGCAGGATTGAGCGTGCCAAGTTGGTTCCCTGCGCCGAACATGAATAGCAGCGGCGGTTCGCCCATGTCGCTTGGAATGGTCCTCTTCCTCTGGGTTTTTCTGATCCCGTTCCTGCTCGTGGGCTCGGTGCTCATCGCGTCGGTCTTCTGCATGCTTGCCGGGCGCGTCGAGGTCACCATCCGCGACAACGTGGGGCGTGTCTTCACGGGCATCGGCAGCATCGGCTGGTCGCGCCGTTTCGACGTGTCGCTCGTAAAGGCCGTGGACCTTGCGGAGAAACGCTGGCGCGACAGTGACGGCGATCCGGCCCACAAGCAGCAGATCGTGATCGACGCGGGCAAACCTCTTCGCTTCGGCTCCATGCTCACGGAAGAACGCAAGGTCTTTGTGACGGCGGCGTTGAGGAAGGTGCTGGTGGGATAGCGATGCTGCTTCCTCACCAAGTCCGTTCTCACTCGCTCTCGAACGCGCCACCGGACGGAGCGTGGTTCTATGACGATGGCGTCGTGCAGCGCGTTGGTGCCAAGTTCCAGTCGCCCCGAAAGGCACTTGCCTCGATCGTGATCGCGCTACTGCTTCTCGGCCTTGCGGTTTCGATGGCTCGTGGGTTCCTTTCCATGGCGACCTCGCGACAGTCTGGAACCCAGACAAACCTCTTTGTCATGCTCGTACCAGCCAGAATGGCCTTGCTACTGGCAATTGCGGCGATACTTGTCTTCTGGTTTGGGCTGAGCCAAGCATGGAAAGCCGCCGTCCTCATCGCTGGAAAGACGGAAGTCACGTTGAGCGAGCATCGCGTGAGCGTGTTCGCAGGCATCTGGCAACTCGGTTCTCGACGCACGTTCAATGCCGCGCTTGTAAACCAAGTGTTGCTGCAACCTCACGTTCCGAAGTCCGGCCCGCCAAGCAAGCACACTTCCATCTCGCTCGTCGGTCAAGGCGCCGTACATTTCGGCGACAATCTCTGCGACGAGCAAAAACTGTTCATCGCAGACACACTGTCTCACTTACTCGCCAAGTCGCCCGTCGCTGTGCGCCCATCGATCACCTAGCGTCGAACAACGCCGCGCAATCACTGCAACTTCACCGGCTCCGCTTTCTGCTCTTCTGCCTTCCACAACCCATCTCGTTTCGCGAGCCTTCGCGCGATGTCGGTGCCGCTTGTGAGCGCGCCTTCCATGTAGCCGACGAACTTGTAGCAGCAGTGCTCGCCTGCGATGTGGAGGTTCTTGGCGTGCGGCTTCGCGAGCATCGGGCCCACGGTGGTGACCTGCCCGGGCGCGGGGAAGGAGTAGCCGCCGCCGGTCCACTGTTCGGCTGGCCAATCCATGAAACGGACGTCGGGCTTGCCGTCGGGCACCATGTGCGGCCGTGCGTTGCGGGCCTGAAGCGTTTCGCTCATTCCCTTCGCCATCACGTTTGCCGCGTAGCCGGGGAGTGAGCGGTCGAGTTCGGTGGTGTAGGCCGCGTCGCGAGCGTCGCCCTGGCGCGCCCGAGCACGCTCGGCTGCGGGACCGCCGGAGAAAGTGGAGAGGCCGATGTTCGCGTCGCCTTCCTGTGAGTCGGTCGCGTCCCAGGCCCAGGTGACATCGCCATCACTGAGCGCGAAGGCGTTGGACTTGTTGTCCGCCCGGAAGCGCTTCTGCACGTGGGTCAAGTACTTCACGTTGGTGCCGATCTGCGGCATGAGGCCTCGCGGCAGCGTCGGCGTGATCTCGATCTTGCTCCACGTTGCGGCGGGCACCGCGAGGACGACGTC
>Ga0209174_10003079_pt1 | contig 10675 bp, 10 predicted proteins | sample JI91814BDNA_FD_187505 | JGI IMG/M metagenome (GOLD analysis project Ga0209174, IMG submission 187505) | Wastewater effluent complex algal communities from Wisconsin, to seasonally profile nutrient transformation and Carbon sequestration -... | ecosystem: Engineered > WWTP > Effluent > Algae...
AAAGGTTAACCACAAATATTCAATTGACTTATGAATTTTGAAGAATTTAAAAACTGTGGATTAAGACGAAGCCTTGATATTCTTTCGGGTAAATGGAAACCGTTGATCCTGCACAATCTTTTTGAAGAAGAACAGGTGCGTTTTGTGGAACTCTGGCGAAATATGCCCCGGGTTTCCAAGAAAGTACTGGCAGAGCAGCTGAAGCAGCTGGAAGAAGATCTTATTATTGAACGGATTGAAGTCTATAATTTCCCGTCTGAGGTGTATTATAGATTAACAGAGAAAGGACAAAAGCTGGGACCTATTCTTTCAGAATTGCATCTATGGGGAAATGGATTGGGTTAAAACCATTTTGGATAAATTCATCGAAGGTTTTCGATGCCACTGAGTATTTCTTTCCTCTTCTAAAATTTTATCATACATTTGGAAGCACTACCTAAAAACAGGTTTATGTAGAGGTTACATAAGATAATCTCAAATTTTAAAAAAACAAACCAATGAAAAAAAAATTATTATTTGTGCTTACTCTCGTAGCACAAGCTTCTTTTGCTCAAATTATTTCCAAAGATCCTACATTTGCTTCAAACGGAATTCACAGCCTTCAAACGGGAACCTCTTATTTAGGAGAGTTAACAGAAACAACCAATGCTGTATTTTATCACTCCTTTGATTCCAATACGAATCGGGTAATTATTTCTAAAGCGACAAGTTACAATGGCTCTCCGGATTTGACTTTTGGGACTAATGGTAAAATTGCATTGAATTATGCATCAGACGCTCTGGTTGGGTTTCTAAGGCACGGAAATGATAAATTGACTTTACTATTTAAGCGATATGACGCTACGAGCAGCATTAATTATTTAGATGTAATTCGGATGCTTCCCAACGGACAATTAGACCCCTCGTTTTCCAACGGCGGAATAAAGTCAATAGCCAATTTCTATCAGGACAATTTTGATATAAAAAGTAACCTTATAGAACAGGGAAATAAAATTATTGTTTCAGGAACCGGAATAGATACTAATGGATTTTTTGATGGATACACTCATACTTTTAGATTAAATTCTGATGGCACATCAGATAATAGCTTTGGGAGTAATGGAGAGTTGTTAACCAATGGAATTCCCCGCATCATTTTAGATAATCAGTTCAATCTTATTTTTTTAGAGCATAATACAATAAAAAAGTATACTTCTGACGGGCAGCTTATGACTGGTTTTGGTAATAATGGTGTAGCCTTATTTAATGGAGTAAATGTTAATGTTATAAAAGTAGATTCAGCTAATAGAATTATATATGCGCAGCTTGCATCATTTACCCCTGCTACGATAGGAAGACTAAATGCTGATGGGACGCAGGATAGTACATTCAGTTATAATGGTGCTCTCGGTCTTGAATTTTGGGATATCTATGAAAAAAACAATTCTTATTATATCGCTGGCTATGCTGATCTTAATAATGCACCGGCTTATTATATTGCTAAACTTAATCAAAACGGAGCTGTTGATACTGCATTTGGAGAATACATAGAAAACGATTCCACTTTGCTGTATCATATGATTCAGGCCATTAAAGTTTTTGATAATAGTATAATTGTTTACGGAGATGGTACAACAAAAGAGATTGTTAAATATCTTTTAAATGGTTCTGCTACATTATCAACAACAGAAACTGGAAAGAATAATACTGAAATTACTTTTGAAAGCCCTTTACAACAAGATTTAGTTTATCAATCAAAAGAAAAAATCGGTAAAATAGAGATCTATTCTGTTGATGGAAAGCTATTAAAGACGGTAAAAGAAAATAATTCTGATATTTCTGAACTTTCTAAAGGTGTTTATTTTGCAAAAGTAATTCTTGAAAATGGAAACATTTTAACAAAAAAACTTATTAAGAAGTAGAAAATTTATAATTTAAAAACTAATAACAATTCTATAAATGAAAAGAATCATTATTGTGATTTCCTGCGCATTAGGTACATGGACAACGGCCCAGATGACACCTCCTCCCACTCTTCAAAGATCAAATACCACATCCCGTGGACTTACCGTCAATTCAAGAAAAGGGATATTAATTGAGAAAAAAATCACTAATCTGGGCAAGTTTAAAAACCTGAATATTCAAAAAATTGTAACGAAAGATGTATCTGACAATTCATCGGATACTCTTCTGGCAATCATGTATGAATATGAGACGTTTGATGAAATATCAAAAAAAACACTTACCGTTGATAAAAATGAACTGGGAAAACTGATCCAGGCCCTTCAGACTGTGGAACAGAAAGAAAATGAAAAGGCGAATCAGGAAACCAAATATAAGTTTGTTACGATGAGTAATATGGAGTTTGGAAGCGTTTACCGGGAAAAGCTTTCTTCGTGGGTTAATTATATAAAGTTACCATCCAATCATTTTAATCAAAATCTGCTGGAGTTCAATAAAGATGAACTGAAAGAACTGATTAGTGTATTGAAGAAAGCAGACCAGGAACTTTAAAAAACACTAAAACTCGCATTAAATATAAAAACCTTATAGGTTAACAAAACCTATAAGGTGTATTAAAAAAAAATTAAAAATGATTATTACCGGAACGGATCGTTTATTCTTTAAACAGATCCAGAACTTCCATAATATTCTGATATACAAAGTCTAATTCTTCGGAAGTAATACAATATGGAGGAACCAGATAGATTACATTTCCCAACGGCCTCATGATAATCCCTCTCTGTAAGAATTCATTGTAAAGCTTCTTCCCTATTTCATTGAAATAAGAAGTATCATTCCCGGTTTTAAAATCGAACGCTAAAATAGTTCCGATTTGCCGAACCTTTTCTACATGAGGATGCAAAGCAAGCGCTTTCACAAACTCTGAATGTTGATGCGTAATGCGGTTGATATTCATTTGAGTTTCACTTGTCAATAGTAATTCCATACTGGCAAGAGCCGCTGTACAGGCTAAAGGATTAGCTGTAAACGAATGCCCGTGAAATAATGTTTTATAACGGTCTTCAGAAAGGAAAGCCTCATAAATTTCATTGGAACAGGTCGTAATTCCCATGGGCATCGTTCCTCCTGTCAATCCTTTTGAGAAACACATAATGTCTGGTTTTTCTGTAAGATAATCTGCAGCGAAAAGCTTACCTGTTCTTCCAAATCCTGTAAAAACTTCATCCTGAATCATAAGAACACCTTCTTCCCTGCAGTATTTCATCAGCTGGCTAAGATCTTCAGCTTTATACATCAGCATCCCGGCAGCCCCCTGAACTAATGGCTCATAGATAAAACAGGCTACTTCATCAGCAAGTTCTTTAATCTGTAACCGCAGGCTTTCTATATTTTCTGCATTAGGTATGTCTATAAAAACAACTTCAAACAGCATGCTTTCAAAAGGTCTTGTCCAGAAACTCTTTCCACTGACAGACATCGCCCCGAAAGTATCGCCGTGATAAGCATTTTTAAAAGCTAAGATCTTTGTTTTCTTCTGCCCTTTATTGTAGGCATATTGAATGCACATTTTCAAAGCAACTTCTACTGCTGTAGAACCGTTATCCGAATAAAAAACCTTTTCCTGACCAGCCGGAAGAAGTCTCAGTAAATTTTCTGAAAGCCGTATAGCAGGTTCATGCGTAAATCCTGCGAAAATAACCTGTTCCAGTGTATTTAACTGCTCAAAAACACGTTGTGCTATATAAGGATGTGAATGCCCGTGTAACGTCACCCACCATGATGAAACAACATCCAGATATTTTTTTCCTTCGTTATCATACAGGTAAATTCCTTTTCCTTTAACAATGGGAATAATATCGTCAGCTGTTTTCATCTGGGTATACGGATGCCAGTTGACCGCTTTATCTCTCTCCTGCAGGCTGATTTCTTTTGTTATTGTATTCATATTTTGATGTAAAAAGTAATAATGAGTGATGAAATTGGATCTAACAATAATTTAGTTAAATATGTTATGTTGAATGTTGGATTAATTTTGAAAACACGAAGATTTTCAGCAAATGATACGCTCGCAGATTTAGGAGATTTTGCAGATTTTTTTCATAGTTATCTGCTTAATTTGCATAATCTGCGTGAGGTTAAAATTTGCAAAATCCAATTTTATTGGAGATAAAATCCTTGTGCCTTTGTGTTTTCCAACTTATAGAGTAGTTTATAAAAATTTAAAAACCAATTTTATAATAAGCGCTATAATACCAGCAATCCAGCTCATCACTCATAATTTATCATTTATAATTCATAATTATCTAACAGCACGTTTCCTTTTTCATCATAGGTTTCAATCCTAATGTCTGAAGCATCTGCATATCTTCAGAAACTCCCGGATTAGGCGTCACCAGTAGGGTTTCTCTTTCTCCTGTGAAAATGGAATTGGCTCCTGCCATAAAGCACCACGCCTGTTCTGTTTCTGACATTTCTATACGCCCGGCACTTAGTCTTACCATAGAAGAAGGCATTACGATTCTTGCGGTGGCGATCATTCTCACCATTTCCCAGGTATCTACTTTTTCATTATCTTCTAACGGTGTTCCCGCAACTCTTGCCAACGCATTGATAGGAACAGATTCCGGATGTTTTGGCATCGTTGCCAAGGTTAAAAGCATTGAAATTCTGTCTCTGTGGGTTTCACCAAGCCCGATAATTCCTCCGGAACACACTGTGATCCCTGCTTTTCTTACATTATTTATCGTATTGATTCTGTTGTCAAAAGTTCTGGTAGAAATGATTTCTTCATAATACTGCTCAGATGTATCAAGGTTGTGATTATAAGCATATAATCCAGCTTCCTGAAGCCTTACAGCCTGTTCTTCGGTAAGCATTCCCAGTGTACAACAAACTTCCATACCAAGATCATTTACACCTTTTACCATATCGATTACCCTGTCAAAATCACGGTTATTACGAACTTCACGCCATGCCGCTGCCATACAGAATCTGGAAGATCCGGAATCTTTTGCTTTCTGAGCGTGGGCAATTACCGTTTCTGTAGGTAACAAAGCCTGTACTTTGATATTGGTGTGATAACGGGCTGCCTGTCCGCAGTATGAACAGTCTTCAGGGCATCCTCCGGTTTTGATAGATAATAGTGTTGAAATCTGCACTTCAGAAGGATCATGCCATTCGCGGTGTACGGTGGCTGCTTTATAGATCAGTTCCATGAGAGGAAGGTGATAAATTTCCTCAATTTCTTCTTTAGTCCAGTTGTTTCTTAATGTTGTTTTTGTATCCATTATCCTATTTTTGTTATTGTTAATTGCTTTGCAGCAAGTTGTATAGATTCCTTATCTGTACTGTTGATTTCGGGAATCTTTATAATTTTTGTTTCTTTTTCGATAAAACTGCAGATCACTCTTTCTGTATCTTCCGGAAAATCTCCGTTAAGAATTAAATATTCCAACTGAATCCCTCTCTGTTGTAAAGCCAGAATGGAGAGCAAACTATGATTGATGCAGCCTAAATAATTTCTGATCACCAATGCTGCCGGAAGACTTAGTTCTTCAATGAGATCAATCATAAAAATAGTGTCAGATATGGGTACCATAAGACCTCCGGCTCCTTCTACAATCAGTGGGTTTTCTGTTGCGGGTAATTGAAAATCATTCAGATTGATGGTAATATTTTCTTCTCTTGCAGACTGATGCGGTGATGCGGCCAGCTGTAAACGATAGGTTTCCGGATGACATACATTAGTATCAGTCCACGCTTCAATTTTATGACTGTCCGTATAATGCAGATCACCAGATTGTATCGGTTTCCAGTATTCTGTTTTAAAATGCTGAACCAAAACGGCTGAGCAGACTGTTTTTCCTATTTCGGTTCCTATTCCTGTTATAAATAATTTCATGTTTTCGGGATTCGTGTTACGGGTTTTGAATCTTTTTGCTTTAAATAAATTCTTTAATAATTCCTGTCAGTTTCACAATTTCCTCTTCTGTATTAAAGCTGTGGAGGCATATTCTCAGCCTTTCGCTTCCCTCTTTTACAGTAGGGCTGTAGATGGCATAGGTTAAAAATCCTTCTTCAGATAAAGTATTCTGTAATTCTTTCAGTCTTTGATTGTCCGGGATCACAATAGCCTGAACCGGACTTGTTTGTGCTGATGGAGACTGCAAGTTTCTGCTTCTGAAAACTTTAATATTGTCCTGAAGTTTTACTGCCAGTTCATGATTTTGATCTAAAAATTCATATCCTGTTTTGATACTCATCCACTGGAAATCCTGTGCTGATGTGGTATAAATAAACGGGCTTGCAAAATTGATCAGGTAAGATTTCACTGTTTCATTACAGAGAATTGCCGCTCCATGGGTACCCAGAGCTTTTCCATAGGTCACAACTGCTACCGAAACATAATTCTGTAATTGATATTTTTCAATCAATCCATATCCAAAAACGCCGAGGGCATGGGCTTCATCTACAATCAAGGATGCTTTATATTTACTGGCAAGCGCAGCTATTTCCTGAAGAGGAGCGAAATCTCCTTCCATGGAGTAAAGGCTTTCTATGGCGATATAACAATGTCCTTCCTGTCTTTTTAAAATATTTTCAAGATCTTCAGTATCATTATGCTTAAATTTCAGTTTCCTAGCATTGGAAAGTTTGCAACCATCATGCACTGAACGATGGATCTGTTCATCCACAATCACAGTATCATGGCGGCTGGGAAGCGTAGAAAGCAAAGCCAGATTTGCATTATATCCCGACGGAAAAAGCAATGCAGATTCAAACTGATGTTTCTGGGCAATTTCATTTTCTACAGAAACTGCAATTTCACTATTCCCGCTAATTAACCTTGAACCTGTACTTCCGGAAAGCAGCTGAGGATTATCCATAACCTTTCGCAGCAGTAAATATTGAAGTTCCTTACTTTTTGCAAGCCCCAGATAATCATTGGAATAAAAATCAATTCCTTCCCACCGGGGCTTTAAACTTCTTATTATTCCCTCCTCTTTTCTTTTGTCAAGAGATTCCTGAAAACGAAAGACATTGCTAAGCATAATTCAACTGAGCTACTTCCTGAGTAATCGCATTAATCCACTCTTTGTGCAGTTCTTTTTCTATGGTCAGAATATGGTCTCCATGGTGTTTCCAGTCTGGTGAAAATTCATTAAGCTGGTTGATCATTTCTTCCAAATGTCCTTCTTCCTCAAGAATAATAGATTTTACCATAATTTTAGAAGAAGCCTCCGTAAGTGCTTGTTGATAAACAGGATAAAGCTCGTCGGCACGAACCTCAATAGCATAGGTTACAAAAAGATAAGCTGCATATTTAATATCTACTTTATTAAGATTGAATGCTTTCTGAAGATAGCGGCAGGCTTTAATATCCAATGAGTGAAGATATTGGCTTGTGGCTATTGGAGCCAGAAGTTCTGTACTTTCGTAAGTTTTGCAGAGTTCAGGATTTATTTTCCCGATCTGCTTTTTTAAATAATAAGCGTGGCGGTGTTCTTCAGCAGCATGTTTCAGCTGGATCTGAGAAACTAAAGTAGGATGTTCACATTTTGATATTTTCCTTGCACCGGCATTTTCCATAAAAGAAAGTGTGTTGAGCCACTTGGCGTGGGTATTTCCTTCCTGTACAATTTTTTTTAACAGATGATGAAATTCCATAGATTTTTATTTTGATGTCAAAAGTAGTATATTGCCGGATGGTTACATGGTGCCAGTTTTGATATTATGGATAGTCCGGTTAAAATTCCTTATGAAAGTTTTATTAAGATTGATAGAAAATCAGAGACATCTATCTATCTGCAGATTGCCAATCAGCTGATCAATGCGATTCAGAGAGGATTTTTACCTTTTGGAATGAAGCTTCCCGGGACAAGAACTTTCAGTGAAATGCTGGAAATCCACAGAAATACGGCAGTTGCAGTGTATGATGAACTGTCGGCTCAGGGCTGGACAGAGAGTTTTCCAAACAAAGGAACTTTTGTGATCGGAAAAGATCAGGAAAAACCTGTTAAATTGAACGATTTTGAACAGAATAACCTTCAAAACTATCCTGTTTCCACTGGTTTTTCATTCAAAACATCCAATATTTTAGATAATCCTTTTGAACATTCGGACTGTGAATACGTCTTTAATGATGGCGTGCCGGATATCCGTTTAACCCAAATCGGTCAGCATTCACGGTTTTACAGTTCTATCCTGAAGCGTAAATCCAATCAGAAAGCTTTAGGACATTATAATCATGACGGAAGTGAATTTTTTAAAGAGCATTTATCCCAATACCTCAACCTTTCCCGGGGACTTCCTATTTCTAAGAACAATCTGCTCATCACCCGAAGTACAGAAATGAGTATTTATATTGTTTCCGAAATTCTTCTTTCGGCTGGTGACACAGTATTAGTAGGAGCTTTGAGTTACTTCTCTGTCAATATGATCTTTATGAAAGCTGGGGTTGATATTGTTTCTATTCCCATTGATGAGGAAGGAATTATGGTGGAAAGCGTACGGGAAGCCTGTAAAAAACAAAAAATACGGATGCTTTATCTGACCCCTCACCACCACTATCCTACTACGGTTGCTTTGAGTGCTCAGAGAAGATTTGAGTTATTGGAATTAGCAAATGAATACGGATTTATTATTCTGGAAGACGATTATGATTATGAGTTTCATTACGACAAAAGTCCTATTCTTCCTTTGGCCAGTGCTGATACAAACGGAATGGTAATTTATATTGGTTCTTTCGGGAAATCGTTGGCGCCAGGATTCAGGACAGGATTTATTGTTGCTCCGGAGAATCTGATGACGGAAATGCGTAAATATCTGGGAATTATTGACCGTCAAGGAGATATTCTGATGGAAAGAGCACTTGGAGAAATGATTGCAGAGGGAGAAATTAACCGTTATCTGAAAAAATCTTTAAAAGTCTATCAGGAAAGACGTGATCATTTTGCTTTGCTGCTGGAAGAAAATCTGGGTGATTTTATTACTTTTCAAAAGCCTTCCGGAGGGCTGGCAATATGGCTGGAATGGAATATTCCGCTGAATCTGATGCAGCTGAGCCGGAACTGTGCAAAAGACAATCTTTTCATTCCTAAAACCCTGTTGTATCAGAATAAAGGGCTTACTGCGATGCGTTTAGGGTTTGGAGATCTTAATTTTGAAGAAATGAATAAGGGGATTGAGGTCTTTTCAAAAAATGTGAAGGGATTGATTGGGTGATTAAATCTCTCACAGATTTAAGGGATTTTGCAGATTTTTTATTAGATTCTTGTAAAATTTGTGAGAAAATTATATCGTACATTGATTATTTTCAACCCTAAAAGACACAAAGTTTTTAAACACTTAAGTTTTTTTAAACCAAACTTTATAAATAATAAAGTACACCTAAGTTTTTGAAAATCTTTGATTTTCATCTTATGTGATCTTTTCTGCGTTATTATTTTAACCTTACTTAAGTGACTAAAGTGTTTAAATAAAATCGTTTATGCCTTTGTCGTTTTCTAAAAAGTAAAAGCCTCTTTAAAGAGGCTTTTATTAATGTTGAGAAGGAAAAACTACTTTGTTTTTCTTATGTTTTGGCTTCTTCTTTTTCTTATTCAAATAGATAATAAAACCTGTAATGGGAAGTGATGCTGCGATTACGGCTGCCAGAAAATAAATAATTCTGGTGGTCAATCCCAGGATGCTTCCGGTGTGAAGATCATAATTTCTTTCTCTTAATGCGGTTCCATATCCGATATTTTTGTTTTTATAAGATTGAGATTTTAAAATTTCTCCTGAATATTGATCAAAATTAAAATGGTCATTCCTGTATTGCCTTCCATCATCAGTAAGCTCAGCATAGTAGGTCCCTTCTTCCGATCTTGGAAAATTGACAAGCGCTGATTTTTTATCCTTAATTCTTTTTTCCATGGTATTTCCGATCAGATTGAGAATATCTTTACGGTTTGAAAATTCTTCGGAAGGGATTGTACTTTTGGCTTTCTTTTCTGTGGGGGTGTTACCATTCAGTGTGTTCTTTACCCATTTATCTACATCTTCAAAGCTCCATATCAATGCGGAATAAGAGATTAAAAGTAAAGGAATGATGGCATAGAATCCCAGCACATTATGAACATCATAGTTAATTCTTTTCCAATTGGCTGATGTTTTAATGAAAAACATCCCTTTCAGCATACTTTTGCTCATTTTTCGGGGATACCATATCACAAGCCCCGATAAAAGGATCACAGCAAATATCAAGGTGGAATATCCGGTAATCGTTTTTCCGATTTTTTCACCCAGCAGAAGTCTTCGGTGAAGATCCAGTACAATTTCAAAGAAATCCTTTTTGGCATCTTCTAATTCCTGTACTTTTCCGGTGTAAGGATCTACATAAATTCTATAATAATAAAGATAAGTTCCCCAATACGTCCATGCTTCGTTATCCATTTTTAAGGTACGAAATACATACGTTCGTGAGGGATCGGATGGCATGACTACCCTTTTGACTTTCAAATCTTTTGGAAGTGCTTTTTCTGCTTTTTCCGTAAGTTCAGCCAATGAAAGTTTCTTTCTTCCGATATTTTCAACGTAATATCTGTTGGGGTGAACAATATGTTTTAATTCTTCTTCAAAAGCCAGGATACATCCCGTAGCAGCCATGATAACAACTATAAGCCCGGACGCGAGTCCGAGCCATAGGTGTAACTGATATGCAATTTTTCTAAACTTCAGCTTCATTCTT
>Ga0209174_10003080_pt1 | contig 10675 bp, 5 predicted proteins | sample JI91814BDNA_FD_187505 | JGI IMG/M metagenome (GOLD analysis project Ga0209174, IMG submission 187505) | Wastewater effluent complex algal communities from Wisconsin, to seasonally profile nutrient transformation and Carbon sequestration -... | ecosystem: Engineered > WWTP > Effluent > Algae...
CCTGTGGCTTTTTCGATTTCGGCTTGGGCAGTGGCTTGTTTGGCTACTGCCTCTTTATAGTCAGCATTGGCTTTATCCACGTTGGCTTGAGCGCGCACTAGATCTGCTTTGGCTTGAGCAAGAGACTCATCGATGGTGGGGGTATCGATGCGAGCGAGCAGTTGCCCGGTTTTGACATGGTCGCCGATGTCCACCATACGGTCTCTGAGATAGCCGTCTACTCTGGCGTAAATGGTGGTGTACTGGATTGCTCCGATGTTACCTGGGAGTGTCAGTGACTCAGTCTCCACCGCTGGTTTGGCGATGATAGTACGCACCAGAGGTACGGCACCGGCTGTCTCAGTGTGCATCTTGTCCAGCTCTTTGGTGCGCGCCATGCGCGGTAAAAAGCCTACTGTAAGCAAGATCGCTGCCACTGCCACGACGATGATTATGACAATTATCAATTTGCCCATACCGCGACTTGAGCGACTTTGCGCTGGTCTTGTGGTTCTGTTCAACTTCATGTCTCAAGCCCGTCCTTGTTATCTGCTGCGTTATCTTTTACTTTGTCTATTGATTTATCAGTGTGATCTTTGTGCTTGCCTTTGCGCAATACACTAAATACTAAAGGTACAAAAAATAGTGTGCTAAATGTCGCGACGGTCAGTCCACCGATGACTGCTCTGCCGATTGGTGCGTTTTGCGAGCCGCCCTGACCAGCACCAATAGCCATAGGGATCATACCTATGATCATGGCTGTCGCTGTCATCATAACCGGTCTAAACCGCTCAAAGCCGGCTTCCAGTGCCGATGCTCTGCCGTCTTTGCCCTCTCTAAACTGCTCATTGGCAAATGTCACCATAAGTATGGAGTTAGCTGAGGCCACACCAACAGTCATGATCGTGCCCATGAGAGCGGGGATGCTAAAGGTTGTCTGCGTCACAAACAAACTCCAGAGGATGCCTGACAGTGCTCCGGGCGTGGCCATCAGGATGATGACAGGGTCGCTCCAGCTCTGGAAGTTGACCACAAGCAAGAGATAGACAAGTAGCAGTGCAAAGACTAGACCAAAAATCAGTCCGGCAAAGGCTGACTTCATACTCAATACCTGTCCACCCATGGTGAGCATGCTGGCTCTAGGTAGTTCAGCCTGGTAGCGGTCCATAATCTTTTGTATGTCACCGGATACGCCACCAAGGTCTCTGTCCTGGCAGGCGGCATAGATATCAAAAACAGGCTGGGCGTTAAAGTGATTGACCACACTGGGAGTTGCCTGTCTGGTAAAAGTCGAGACGTTGGTGAGCAGAGGTGGTTGTTTCTTTTTATCGGTGGTTGCCGATGTCAGTGGTGTCACTCTCATATCGTCGAGGCTGGCGATTTTGTATTGTGGTGCCTGGGCAGCCAGATTGTAGTTGACACCGTTTTGGTTATTGAGCCAAAAGTTAGGTGCTGTCTGGAAGCTCGAGCTTAGTGTCACCAAAAACGAATTGGAGACGTCTCTTTGTGATAGTCCCATTTCGTTTGCTCTGGTACGGTCCACATCAAACATTATTTGTGGTGCGTTGACGACCTGGTGCATACAGACATCTACAGCACCTCTGACTTTTTCCATGTCGCGTTTGATTTTTTGAGCAATCTCATAGTTTTTGGCTACATCGAGTCCTGAGATGCGCACATCGATAGGTGCAGGCAAACCGGCGTTGAGTATCTGTGTGACGATATCGGCTGGCTGGAAATAGTATGAGACCTCGGGAAAGTTAGCAGTCAGCATCGCTCTGATGCGCTTTTGATAAGCACCTGTGCTGGTTTTTCTGTCTTCACTGAGTGTGACCAGTATTTCGCCATCGGCCTCTGATATGGTCTGACTATCCGAAAAAGCATAGTTGACGCCGCTTACCGGCATACCGATATTGTCGGTGATGATTTCTACTTCGCCTGGTGTGATTAGCTCTCGGATAGCCTTTTCGATGCGTTTAAATACGCGCTCGGTCTCTTCTACTCTGGTGCCAGGTCTGGCGTTGACGTGGAGTCTAAGTTGACCGGCATCAATGGCTGGGAAAAAATCTTGACCAATCATCGGCAGAAGTGTCATAGAACAAGCGTAAAAGACTAAAAAGCCGCCGATGGCAAAAGCTGGAAAAGTGAGAGCTTGATCGAGAGTATGTTTGTAGACATTGCGCAAATATTCAAATCCACCATCTATTACTTTATAGATGGCACTAAAGGGTGCCAGGATTGGATTGCTCTTTTTGTGCGTTGCGCCATCACTACCAGCTTCTTTAGTGGCATGCTCGTGCTCGTGAGCCAATAGAGCCTTACTCATCAAAGGTACGATAGTACGCGATAGACCGTAAGATGCCATCATGGCAAAGACCACCGCCATGCCCAGTGGCACAAAGAGCGAGCGCGATGGCTCAGTCAAAAAGACCACTGGTACAAAGACTATGCAGATAGACATAGTCGATACTAGCGCTGGCATAGCTACTTGCTCAGCACCATCGAGGATGGCGCGGACTATGTCTTTACCCATGGCCATATTGCGGTGTACGTTTTCTACTTCTACGGTAGCGTCATCCACGAGCATGCCGACTGCCAGTGCCAGGCCGCCAAGAGTCATGGAGTTGATGGACTGTCCACAGATATGTAGTCCGATAATTGAGCAGAGCATGGCAAGTGGTATCGATGTAGCCACAATCAACGTGCTGCGCCAGCTACCTAGTAGAGCCAGCATCATGATGGCAGTGAGACCAGCGGCGGTGACAGCTTCTTTGACGACGTCGGCGACACATTCGCGCACAAAGATTGACTGGTCGGTTAAGACCTCTATATGGCAGGCTGGTGGCACTATGGACTGGATGCGGGGCAGGGCCTGTTTAATTGCTTCTACTACTGTGAGGGTAGAGGCAGTGCCGTTTTTGAGCAGGTTAAAGAGTACAGCGCGTCTGCCGTCTTGATTTACTATATTGAGCTGGGGTTGATAGCCGTCGTGGACATTGGCTACATCGGCGACATAGACTACTGCCCCTTTGATTGACTTAATCGGGATGCGATTGAGTTCTTCTATCTTTGTAGGGATATTGTTGAGGGTCATGATGTATTCATAGGGACCGAGCTTGGCTGTGCCGCTGGGTGCGATGATACTTTGCGAATTAATAGCACTGACCACATCGTTGGCCGAGACACCTAAAGCCACAAGTGCTTTGGGGTCCAGGTCGACCATGACCTGTCTGTATTTGCCCCCATAAGGAAAAGGTATCGTGGCACCCTGGATAGTGGCAAGCTGGTTGCGTACAAAGTTGTTTGCCACGTCAAAGAGTTCGGCTTCTGACATGGTTTTACTATTGATACCAAGCTGGATAACTGGCACGTCTGTGGCACTGGATACAGTGACAAAAGGCGGAGTGATAGCTGGCGGCAGATACTCCATCACAGCGTTGCCCATAGCTGTCACCATCGCTACAGCTTCGCCTATATCAGTCCCTTTGTGTAGATAGACTTTGATAATCGACATGCCTGATATCGATGTTGATTCGATTTTTTCGATGCCATTGACTGTTGATGTGAGCCAGCGCTCGGTTACTGTTGTTATGAGGTTTTCGATGTTGGCAGGAGACATACCTGTATAGGTAAAGATGGCGCTGACAATAGGCACATCAATGATGGGAAAAATATCCACAGCCATTTGTTTGAGCGACAACACGCCAAAAATGATAATGGCAAGAGCCATCACGATAAATGTGTGAGCCCGTTTTAGAGCTAACTCAACTATCCACATGGCGGACCTCTTTGTGTTGTTTGCGACGAATTAGATAAAAGACAAGGGGCACAAAAAATAGTGTAGAGAGCGTGGCAATCGATAGACCACCAATGACAGCGCGACCGATTGGTGCGTTTTGTGAGCCTTCGCCGCCACCTATTGCCATCGGGATCATGCCGATTATCATGGCTGTAGCGGTCATTATGACCGGTCTAAATCTTTCGTATCCAGCATTGAGTGCCGCTTGTCTGGCATCGCCCAGCTCCTCTATCTGAGAGCGAGCAAATGTCACCATCAATATAGAGTTAGCAGATGCTACACCCATGGTCATGATTGTCCCCATCAGTGCCGGGATACTAAAACTGGTCTGGGTGACAAAGAGACCAAGTACAATGCCTGATAATGCACCAGGTATAGCCATCAAGATAATCAGAGGATCTGACCAGCTCTGGAAGTTGACCACCAGTAGCAAATAGACAAGTAGCAGTGCAAATACAAGTCCAGCCAGCAGTGCTATAAAGGCTAAATTCATACTCAAGACCTGACCGGCCATGGCGATGCGTGTGCCGTGTGGTGCAGTCTTGCGTGCTTCGTCCAGGATGGCTTTGATATCGCCTGAGACACCGCCCAGGTCCCTATCCTGGCAGGCGGCATAGATATCGTAAACCGGCTGGACATTGATGTGATTGATTACCAGCGGTGTGCGCAGTCTCTCAAAAGTGGCTAAGTTAAGTAGCAATTGACCGCGCTCAGGGCTATTGCCCATTTTGATTCCACTATCGGGAGCCTGACTGCCAGAGACATCGGGATTAATTCCCTTGGTACCACTGGTGATTTCGGTATTGAGTATTTCATTCATATTGCTCAAATCTCTTTGAGCAGTTTGGGCTGCCAGGTTGTAACTTACACCAGTCTTTTTGTTGACCCAAAAGTTGGGATTAGTTTGGAAGCTAGAGCTTAAATTGATGAGAAATGAGTTGGACACATCAGCTTGTGTGATACCGGCTTCCTGAGCTTTGGTGCGGTCCACAGTAAAAGCTATATGTGGAGCATCGGTTATCTGGTGCAGACATACATCTACTGCTCCGCGTACTTTTTCTATTTTGCGTTTGAGTGTTTTGGCAATCTCGTAATTTTTTTGTTTGTTTAGACCCACTACTTTGACATCGATTGGCGCAGGCAGTCCAGCATTGAGTATCTGGGTGACAATATCGCCTGGCTGAAAGTACGCACCAAGAGCAGGATAGTCACGCTTCATCATTGCTCTTATCTGTTTTTGATAATAGGCAGTATCGTGCTTGCGATCTTCTTTGAGTGAGACAATGATTTCGCCATCGGCTTCACTCACTGTCTGGCTGTCGCTATAGGCGTAGTTGATGCCTGAGCAGGGTAAGCCCATGTTGTCTGATATAGAGGCTATTTCATCGGCTGGTATCAGCGCTCTGATTGATTTTTCGACTTGTTTAAAGAGTTTTTCGGTTAATTCTACTCTGGTGCCAGCGTGAGTAGCTACATGCAATCTCAATTGTCCGCCATCTATCTCTGGGAAATAATCCTCACCAATTAGAGGAATCATTGATAAAAGCCCGGTGTATAAGACTAAAAAGCACGACACTGCAATGATTGGATAGGTCAGCACATAATCGAGGGCACCGCGATAAGTGCGTCTGGCAAACTCAAAAGCACCGTCTATGGCGCCAAAGATTTTGCTGGCGATACTGGGCGCTTTTACTGGCGCAGTACCATCTGAGTGGCTGTGCTCGTGACCTAAGAGAGTCTTAGACATAAGCGGCACAATGGTGCGCGATAGTCCGTAGCTGGCGAGCATGGCAAAAGTGACCGATAGCCCTAGAGGGACAAATAGAGAGCGCGACGGCTCAGTCAAAAAGACCAGTGGGACAAAGACTATACAGATACTGAGGGTCGATACCAGAGCAGGCAGCGCCACTTGTCTGGCACCATCAAGGATGGCTGTCTCGACATCTTTGCCCATGGCCATATTGCGGTGCACATTTTCTACTTCTACTGTGGCATCATCCACGAGCATGCCCACTGCCAGAGCAAGTCCACCCAGAGTCATGCTGTTAATTGTTTGACCGGTGACAGCCAGTCCGATTATCGCTGCCAGGATGGCAAGGGGGATGGAAGTGGCGACAATCAGTGTGCTGCGCCAGCTGCCCAGTAGTGCCAGCATCATCAAAGCTGTGAGCAGAGCGGCTGTGAGAGCTTCTCTTATTACTTCGGCAACACACTCTTTGACAAAGAGCGATTGGTCGATAACTACATCGATATGACAGGCGGGAGGCACCATCGCTTTGAGCCGCGGCAAGATGTCTTTGACACCCTGTACGACCTTGAGTGTGGAGGCGTCACCGCTTTTGAGGATGTTAAGTAGCACCGACCTTTTGCCATCGACATTGACCACATTGAGCTGTGGTTGATAGCCGTCGTGCACATTGGCTACGTCTTTGAGCAATACCACTGCCGAAGTTTGGTTGCTGGTCAGGCTGGTTTTGATGGGCAGGTTATTGAGCTTTTTAATCTGGTCGGGCATGTTGTTGAGTACTACTGTGTACTCATATTGACCGAGCTTGGCTGTGCCAGTGGGCGCCACGATTGATTGGTCGTTGACTGCCTGCATGATGTCATAAGCAGAGAGTGCCTGCGAGCGCATGGCGATGGGATTGAGGTCAATCATCACCTGGCGGTATTTGCCACCATAAGGAAAAGGCGTGATAGCGCCCTGTACTGTGGCTAGCTGGGTGCGAATGAGATTGTTGGCGATATCAAAGAGTTTTTCTTCGGGGATGGTGTCGCTGCTAAGAGAGAGCTGCATCACCGGTACATCTGTTGCACTGGACTGTGTCACAAAGGGAGGGCTGATACCGCGCGGCAATTGCCGCAATATCGCTGTCCCCACCGACGATACCATGGCCACAGCCTCACCAATTGGTGTGCCTTTGCGCAAATAGACTTTGATTATGGACATACCAGATAGGGAGCTTGACTCCATCCGGTCGATGCCGTTAATTGTGGAGGTGAGCGCACGCTCGGTCACGGTGGTGACCAGGTTTTCCATAAAGTAGGGCGACATGCCCTGATAAGTCCAGATACAGCTGACTATCGGGGTATTAATCACCGGAAAAATATCGGTGGGCATTTTGATTATCGAGATGATGCCAAACATGGCTATAGCAATAGCCAGCACCACAAAAGTGTGCCCCTTCTTTAGAGCTAACTCGACAATCCACATATAGGCTCATTAGTTTAACACCGCAAAGGTTGTCGCAGTAGGCTTTAAGCTTGCTGCCAAGTGTTAACTGCTAGACTTTTTATGCAGTGATTCTAAAAGTTGGTCTTTGAGCATTTCGCGCTCCTCAATTAGAGCCTTTTTTACTCGCACCTGACCCTTGATACGGGCAAAGCCATAACTACTCAAAAACGAAACCTGCATGGCAAGGCCAACATTGCCAGCGACATAAGGTGCATTTTTTAGCACCTCTCCTTGCACAGTTTGTATATAGTCCGCGCGGTCCCAGGCTTTTTTGGCGAGGCGCTTTACAGACTTTTTAAGTTGTTTTTTACGGGCTTCTCTTTCTGACATTGGTTTGCCCCGGGCAAGTTGTGCCATCAATAATTACTAGATATGTTCCCCTTGATTAGCCCTTTTTACCCAGCAAATTAACTTCTATAAGCTCTTGGCAAAGAGGAGAGACAGAGAGCTTATTGATGCGCTATTGTTTAAGCCTGGAAGTTATTTTTTTGATTAACCGGGTCAACGAGCTTAAGAGCAAATTATTAGCGGTGCCTCTTTTAAAAAGTGCCGCGCGCAATTGTGCATTGTCTGCTTTGTTGACTTTAGCTCTTTGTCAAATGACACCAGCGGCAAACGCCCAGGTGTCGCCAAATCCAGCTGGAGCCACAGACCCGCTCAATTTAAGACCAAAGATGTCGCCTGTGCCCCCTGGCAAAGCGCCCAGCATAAACTCTGTAGTTGATGAGGAAATGCCCAAGCTGCGCGGATTGAGCAAAGACAATGACGCCAGTATGGCGACACTGGACCAGCTCGCTAACGAAGTCAGCAAGTCTCAAGGCAGTATCTTTGTCGATGCCGAAAACGTACTGGTCAAGCCGCCTTTGCTCAAGTCATTGATATCAATAAATGAGCAAGCTAACCCATATCAGCTCGATGCTACCAGCTCCAGACAAATTACTTTGCGCAGCGTCTTGCAGCAGGCCCTTTTGCAAAACCTGCCAATTAAAATCTCGCAAAGCCAGGCGATGAAAGAAAAGTGGGTCTATTACGGCGCGCTGAGCGGCTTTTTGCCCAGTCTTACTAATTCAATAAACTTCCAGGGTATCAAAGGCAACTATGTCTCGCCAGCTGGTCTGTCTATTCCCATATCTAATCCTTACTTTAATAGCACTGCTGGTTTTAATCAGTATCTTTTTAAAGGTGGTGGCATCCTGTTTACCGCCATGCAGGACAAGCATATCTATAAAGCGGCATCGGCTCAGCTCAAAGGCACCGTCAATGAGACTTTGCTTGACACTGCCTCGGACTATTATGATCTGGTCCGGGCTGATGTGCTTTTGCAAATCAGGATAAAAGCAGTAGAAGTCTCTCGCGCACTTTTGTTAGTCAATCAAGATCTTTTTGATAATGGCGTCAATACTCAGCTTGATGTTTTGCAAGCTAAGTATCAGCTCTCAGCCGATAGACAGCATTTGATCAAACAACAGGTCAAACGCCGTGAGCATGCCATCAAGCTCTCCACCATTTTAAACGCTGACAATGGTGTTGACCTCTCTGTGGGCAGTCGCATGGTCAGCAAGCAGCGGCTTGTAGATAAGAGTCTGAGACCAGCCGATTTATTGCAAATCGCTATCGACAAAAGACCCGAGCTAAAAAAATATGACGAGCTGAGATTGGCTGCTAAAGACGCTGTCAAAGTAGCACGGGCTGCACTGTTACCCTCAATTGCTGTAGCCGGTAATGTCATTGGTACAGGCTCTCATGCCACCAGCACTAGTGCCATAAGCTCCAATCAGCAAACACCAATGAGTAGCAGTGGATTGGGCGTAGGCTCCGTGGCATCGGCTGGCTCACTACCTCTAGCTGCCCCGCCATCTGGCAGCACAGCTGAGTCGCACTGGACAACGCGATCACTATTTGTTATCGGCGTTGGTGTCAACTATAACCTGGGCGGACTTGGTGTCGAGCAGGTAGCCGCTATCAAAGCCTCTAAGTATCAAGCCAGACAGGCTCAATTAGAGTTTCAACGAGAGCTTGAAAAAATCACCAAGCAAGTGCGCGACTCTTACCTGTCTAGCATGGCTGCCGAACAGTTGATAATCGAGACTACGGATGCTGTTAAGTACGCCGAAGAAGGTCTCAGGCTGGCTGAGGTGCGCTTCCAGGAGGGAGTAGGCACTTATCTTGATGTGATCAATGCCCAGCATGACTATACTAATTCGCTTATCGATAAAGCCAATGCCCTGATTGACTTTAATGTCTCACAAGTCAAACTAGTGCACGCAATAGGACTGCCCACAGTGGATACACTGACAGCGTCTGTGCCTCTAAAAAACGCACCGCTTAAATAATTAGCGGATAGTGTTTAAAATCTCAAGGAAGACAAAGGCAAAGGTAATGCCCATCAAAAATGTGGCCGAGAGTATGTGCCAAATAAGCACCGCTTGACGCTCATTTAGTGTGCGCATGATACCAACGCGCGATAGTACATAAAACATCACCGAGCAAAGAGCAATCAGTGCCACCACGAGCCTGGCCCAGCTCATGCAGATGCTGGCTGCCATAAGAGCCATACAGGTAACTGGCATGAGCAGACTGGAGAGTATGTCCGACTGTCTGGTTTTGCTGCCCTGGTTTTTGACTGATTTGCCTACGTGCAGGGCTGCTTCTTTGACGTTGTCGACCAGACCTAGCCTGGGCAAGGGCGCCTGCACACCGCTGGGTATTTCAGTAGGTATGCCAGCAGACTTGGCCAATTCGTCATTGGATTTGGGTTGCTCGCTCATTTGCTCTCCAGAATTACCGATGACTTAATCTTACCCGTAGATTTTGACGGATAAACTCAAAGGTAAGCCGCCACCCGCGGGCTTAAGCTTGGCGGGTGTCCGATAAAATCATGCCATAGCCGATGGGCAGAGTTCTTTGACTGGGCAATTGGGACAGTCGGGTTTACGGGCAAAGCAAATACGCCTGCCGTGCCAGATGATAGTGATTGAGTATTTAGTCCAGTCTTGTTTGGGAAAAAGTTTTTCTAAATCTTGCTCGATTTTGACTGGGTCTTCTTGTAGGCTAAAACCCAGACGCTTGGACAGTCTTTGTACATGGGTATCAACAGTCCAACCCGGTATGTTGTGTATTACACCCAATACCACATTGGCTGTTTTGCGCCCGACACCGGCTAAAGTCGTAAGCTCATCTCTGGTCTGAGGCGGTATGCCGTTAAAGCGCACCACCAGCTCCTGGGCGCAAGCCTGGATGTTTTTTGCCTTAGCGTTAAAAAAGCCGCTTGGCTTAATAAGCTCTTTGACATGCTCGATATCTGCCTCAGCTAGCGAGCGGGCATCTGGATAGTGTTTAAAGAGTGCCTTAGTCACTTTGTTGATAGTGACGTCAGTGCACTGCGCTGAGAGTATCACCGCTATAAGTAGCTGAAATGGACTGTCGTAAGTAAGCTCACAGTCAGCATCGGGATAGGTGGCACAAAGTGCGTCCAAGACTTTTTTTGCTACAGCGGGCTTGACCAGCACACCAACACCATGTTGTTTTTTGCCTGCGGGCTTGTTTGCTATTACTTTTGCTTTTGTGCTCGTTTTGACCGGCTTGCTTGCACCGGCTTTGGTACTTGCTTTAACAGGCTTGCTTACTTTGGCTTTTGTCTTGGTTTTAACTGCCGGGGCTGC
>Ga0209174_10003083_pt1 | contig 10660 bp, 8 predicted proteins | sample JI91814BDNA_FD_187505 | JGI IMG/M metagenome (GOLD analysis project Ga0209174, IMG submission 187505) | Wastewater effluent complex algal communities from Wisconsin, to seasonally profile nutrient transformation and Carbon sequestration -... | ecosystem: Engineered > WWTP > Effluent > Algae...
GCCGCCGGTAGCGCGCAGCAGGTGCACCTGCTCTGCGACGCCGCCGACCGCAAGGCCGCCGTGCCCCTCATCAAGCTTCTGCGCAGCCACGGGCTGGCAGTCAGCCTGCCGGTGTTCGTCGGTGACGCCGCCCAGGTTCGCGCGGCCAACCTCCAGCTCGCGCAGGATTGCGACGCCATCCTGCTTTACTACGGCGCCGGCGACGAAGCCTGGAAATACCACCAGCAAAACGATCTGCTCAAGCTCCGCGGCAGCCCGCGCCAGCGCCCCCTGCGCGCCAGCCTCACGCTGCTCGCGCCCCCCGCCAGCGACGACAAGGAAGTCCTCCAGGCCCTCTCCGAACCCGACGTGATCGACGCCCTGGGCAGCCTCGACGAGGCCACCCTCGCCCCCCTGTTCACAGCCCTCGCCGAAGGGGTCAGCTCATGAACCCAAAGCCCGGCGCGCCCTACCCCGGCATCCGCCCCTTCCGCGAAGACGAAGAGTTTCTCTTCTTCGGCCGCGAAGCCCAGGTGGACGCAATGGTGGACACCCTCGCCCGTGGCCGCTTCCTGGCCGTCATCGGCAGCTCCGGCTGCGGCAAATCCTCCCTCGTCAATTGCGGCCTGCGCCCGGCCCTGCACCGGGGCCTGCTCACCCGGGCCGGCAGCGCCTGGCGCATGGCCAGCTGCCGGCCCGGCGGCAACCCGCTGCGCGCCCTCGCCGCCGCACTGGCCGCGCCCGAAGCCCTCGGCAGCGCCGCCTCCAGCGGCCCCTTCAGCCAGGCCGAACTCCTCGAAGCCACCCTCGCCATGAGCCGCCGCGGCCTGGTCGAAGCCTGGCACCAGGCCGCGCTGCCCGCCGGCACCTGCCTGCTGCTCATCGTCGACCAGTTCGAAGAGCTCTTCCGCTACCGCAATCTCGCCGACCAGGCCGAAGACGGCGACCCCGCCACCGCCTTCGTCAACCTGCTGCTCGAAGCCCGCGCCCAGGACGTCCCGATCTACATCGTCCTCACCATGCGCTCCGATTTTCTCGGCGACTGCGCCCGCTTTGCCGGCCTGCCCGAAGCCATCAACGGCGGCCAGTACCTCGTGCCGCGCATGAGCCGCGACGAACGCCGCGCCGCCATCCAGGGCCCGGCGCGGGTGTGCGGCGCCGACATCGCCCCCACCCTGCTCACCCGCCTCGTCAACGACGTGGGCGACGACCCCGACCAGCTCTCGCTGCTCCAGCACGCCCTGGCCCGCTGCTGGGCCCACTGGCAGGCCAGCGGCGAGCCGAGCCCCATCGAGGCCCGCCACTACGACGCCATCGGCACCCTCACCCACGCCCTCAACCAGCACGCCGAAGAAATCTTCAGCACGCTCCCCGAAACCGGCCAGAAGCGCTGCGCCGCCGCCTTTCGCGCCCTCACCGACAAAAGCACCGACAGCCGCGGCATCCGCCGCCCCACCCGCTTCGCCGACCTGGCCGCCATCACCGCCAGCAGCGACGACGAACTCGCCGCCACCCTCGCCCCCTTCCGCGCGCCGGGAGCCGCCTTCCTGATGCCCCCGGCCGGCGACGCACTGTGCGCCGACACCATCGTCGACCTCTCCCACGAAAGCCTCATGCGCATCTGGGACCGCCTCTGCGAATGGGGCGAGCGCGAAGCCGACGCCGCCCGCATGCTGCGCCGCCTGGCCGACGCCGCCGAACTCCACGCCGCCGGCCAGGCCAGCCTGTGGCGCGACCCGGAACTCCAGTTCGCCCTCGACTGGCGCGAACGCAGCCAGCCCACCGCCGCCTGGGCCCGCCAGTACGGCCGCGAAGCGGCCCCCGCGCAAAGTTTTCTCGACGCCAGCCGCCAGGCCCGCGATGCCGCACAGGCCGCCGAAGAGGCCCGCCTGGAAGCCGAGCGCCGGGCACAATCCGACCGCAACCGCAACCGCCGCACCCTGCGCCTCACGATCATCGCGATCGTCGCCACCACCCTTTTCGCGGGCGTCACCAGCGTGCTCTGGAAGCGCGCCGAACACGCCGCCGAAGTGGCCATCTCGCGCCAGCTCGCCGCCCAGTCGTCCGCCGAGCTGAGCGGCGCCAAGCTCAACCGGGCCCTGCAACTGGCCGCCGCCGGCTTTGCCCACGCGCCCAGCTTCGAAGCCCACGACAGCCTGCTTGCCGCCCTCGTACGCGCCCCGCAAACCTGGACGCAGACCGGCCAGCAAGGCGTGCTCGCCCTGGCCAGCAGCCCCGACGGCGCCCTCACGGCCAGCGGCGGCAAGGACGGCAGCATCAAGCTGTGGCAGCCGGACGGCAGCCTGGCCGCCACGCTGCGCGGCCACACCGATCGCGTGCTCGGCCTCGCCTTCGCGCCGGACGGGCATCACCTCGCCTCGGCCAGCGCCGACGGCAGCGTACGGCTGTGGAACGTGACCACCCGCCAGCCCATCGGCAGGCCCCTCGACGAACACCAGGGCGCGGTACTCAGCGTCGCCTTCTCGCCCGACGGCCGCCTGCTGGCCAGCGCCGGCGCCGACCAGCGCGTGCTGCTGCGCGATGCCGACAGCGGCGCCCTGCGCGTCCCGCCGCTCGTCGGCCACCAGGACACCATCACCCAGATCGCCTTCAGCCCCGACGGCAGCACCCTCGCCTCGGTGGGCTACGACGGCGCCCTGATCCTGTGGAGCAGCGCCGACGGCGCAGCACGCCAGCACACCAGCCACCCGGCCGTGCTCCACGCCGTCGCCTTCTCGCCCGACGGCGCCCTCATCGCCACCGCCAGCGCCGACCGCCACGTGCAGCTCTGGAACAGCGCCAGGCTCAGCCCCGTCGGCGAGCCGCTCTCCGGCCACAGCGACGCCGTGCGCGCCGTCGCCTTCAGCCCCGACGGCCACCACCTCGTCTCGGCCGGCGACAAGCACGAGTTGCTGCTGTGGAACCTGCCCCCCGGCGACACCGCCCCCCGCCGCACAGACGGCCACAGCGGCGACATCAGCGCCGTGGCCTTCGCGCCGGACGGCCGCAGCCTGGTCAGCGGTGGCAGCGACGACGTGCTGATCCGCCACGCCCAGCCCCAACGCGGCCCCTTCATCCACACCCTGCCCGGCGTGGTCGACGCCGTCTGGGCCGTGGCCTGGAGCCCCGACGGGCGCCGCCTCGCTACGGTCGAAAAAGATGCCAGCCTGCGCCTCCGCGACGCCACCAGCGGCGCAGCCCTCGGCCCGCCGCTGAGCGGCCACACCGCCATCACCGCCAGCCTCGCCTTTACCCCGGACGGCCAGCAGCTGGCCAGCGCCGGCCAGGACGGCCGCCTCCTGCTCTGGAACCTGAACCCGCCGGCGGCTGCGCCCGCCCGCCTCCTCGACGCCGGCCCGCCGCTGCGCCGTGTCGCCATCCGCCCCGACGGCCGCCAGCTCGCCGCCGCCGGCCGCGACGGCCGCATCCGCCTGTGGTCCCTGCCCGACGGCACCCCGCTCGCCACCATGCCGGAACACGGCGGCCCGGTTGCCGACCTGGCCTGGACCCGCGACGGCAGGCTGCTCGCCAGCGCCGGCTTCGACGGCCGCCTGCGCCTGTGGCAGGGCAGCGACCTTCAAGCGGCCGGCCAGATCAGCCTGCCCCAGGCCGGCGCGCTCTACCGCATCGCCTGGACGGCCGACAGCCAGCACCTGGCCATCGCCAGCCAGCGCGCCGGCCTGCTGCTGTGGCAACCCGGCAGCGCCGAGCCCCAGGCCCTCGGCAAGGACACCAGCGCCCTCCTCGAACTCGCCCTCTCGCCCGACGGCCAGACCCTCGCCAGCGCCGACAAGGACGGCCACCTGCGCCTGTGGGACATGGCCACCCGCCAGCCCCTGCGCGACCCGCTGCTGCGCCACGCCGGGCCGGTGCTGGCCCTCGCGTGGGCCCCGGACGGCAGCCGCATCGCCTCGGCCGGCTGGGATCGCGGCATCATGATCGCGCGCACCCGCCCCGCCGACTGGGCCGCGCTGGCCTGCGCCCTCGTCGGCAACAACCCGCCCGCCGCCGACGCGGGCACGCCCACCGACGGCTGCCCCGCACCAAACCGTCCTTGACAACGGCAAGCCGCGATCTAGTCTGAGTAAGCAAGCCTGATTCCACGGCACAAGACAGGCTCCTGTCATACCAAATCCGCTTGCGCCGCAGCATCGTCAGCACATTCATCGCCGTCACTCAACACACAGATCGGGAGGCTTCCCATGGCACTGATCATCCCGGGCGTCGAAGTCAAGGTCGTCAAGGAAGTCCTCGCCCCCCAGCTCGCCCCCTCCGGCGTGCTCGGTTTGGTGGGCATCGTCGAAAACAGCGCCGACGGCCTCGGCCGGGCGGCCAGCTGGCGCAGCTTCATCGACGGCTTTGGGGGCGCCAGCGCCTTCAGCCTGCCGGAAGCCGCCCAGGCCCTCGGCAACGGCGTGTTCGAACTGGTGGTTTGCCCGGTCGCCTGCGACAGCTTCGCCAGCGTCAAGCTGCCGCCCGCCAGCGGCACCGGCAGCGCCTTCACCCTGGTCGCCAAGGCCCCCGGCCCGTGGGGCAACGCCATCCTGGTCAGCATCGCTTCGCGCCAGGTTGCCACCGGCAAGAAGCTCGACAGCGGCGAAGACGAAACCCGCAGCGTTTTCGACCTCACCGTGCGCTACGCCGGCAGCGACTACAAGGAAGTGCACCGCAACCTCTCCACCGACGCCGCCGACACGATCCGCAACGCCCGTGACGTGCTCGCCGTCCAGTCCCAGCTCGTGCGCATCGACGAAGCGCGCGACAAGCTCAAGATTCCCAAGGACAGCCCCGACACCACCGCCGCCGGCGCAGCCTATGCGCTTGCCGGCGCCACCGATGCCGACGCCGGCGCCTACCGCCAGGCCCTGGCCCTGCTCGAAAACGAAGCCGACGTGGACATGGTGCTGGTCTCGGTCCAGGACACCACTGACATCACCCGGGTCGGCGGCATCTACGCCGACGTGATCAGCCACTGCAACCGCCTCAGCGCTCTCAGCCAGGGCCGCATCGGCTTTGGCCAGGTGCCCGGCTCCACGCCCAAGGCCATCGCCACCGCGGCCGACAAGCTCATCGCCTCCCTCGTCTCCGACCGCTTCGTGCTGGTCGCCCCGGCCGGCGTGGTGGGCGCGGTGGCCGGCATGACCGGCAGCCTAGATTACTTCCAGTCGCCCACCTTCAAGCGCCTGTCGGGCCTTGGCGAGCCCTCCCCGGCCCTCGGCGTCGAATCCCAGCAAGAGCTTCTGCGCAAGAACGTCGTCCCCGTCGTCGCCCAGCGCGGCCGCGGCGTCATCGTCCTGCGCGGCCTCACCACCGACAACGACCAAATAAGCGTGCGCCGGGTGGCCGACCACGCCGTGCGCGGCGTCAAGACCATCGGCGAACTCTTCATCGGCCGCCTCAACAACGAGGAAGGCCGCGGCGCACTCAAGCAAAAACTGGTCGAGTTTCTGGTGCAGATGCAGAAGGAAGGCGCCATCGTGCCCTCCACCGACGGCACCGACCCGGCCTTCAAGGTGAACGTGTATTCCAGCCAGCAGGATTTCGCCCAGGGCATCGTGCGGGTCGACCTGGCGGTGCGCCCGGTACGCGCCATCGACTACATCTACGCCACCGTCCTCGTCCAGGTTTAAGCCGGGCCGTAACCGGATTCGCCAACCCAAGCCTCAACGGAGAAGCCCGCCATGCCGACCGTTTTTTCAGCCAACCGCTCCAGCGTGCTGGTCGATGGGGAAGCCATCGAAGGACTCCAGTCGCTGGCCTTCCGGGTTGTCACCGAGCGCGAGGACATTCGCGCCGTGGGCAGCGACGAGCGGGTCGCCGTCAGCTTCGGGCTGCGCACCGTGCAAGGCGAACTCGCCGTGCGCTCCGCCAGCTTCAAGCTCGACGGCCACCTCGACAAACAGGCCAAGTTCCAGCTCGTCGCCAACCTCAAGAAAGACGACGCCGCCGACTCCCCAAAGCGCACCCTCTCCTTCGACGATTGCTACATCGAAGACAAGGCCTTCGGGCTTGGCGCCGGCGGCACCGTGGTCACCACCTACACCTTCAGCGCCACCCGCGTTCGCGAGGAATGAGCCATGGGCCGGCTGGAGTTCGACCTCTCCGGCACGCCCAGCCTGCTGGCGTTCAGCGGCTTTCACCGCCCCCTGGGCATCGTCGCCGGCAGCCTCACGCTCACCCTGCCCCCCTGGACTTACCGCCGCCACCTGAACACCCTCCGCGCGTGCACCGCCGCCTCCGGAGCCAACGATCTGCAGCTCGACAGCCGGCAATTGTGCGATGCCGTGCTGGATGCGCCCAGCCTTGCCGACGACACCCGCCGCCTGCTGGCACCTCTCGCCCTGTGGTGGGCCGCCGGCGGTGACGACCCGCTGCCCCCGGCGCCGGCCGAAGGCGAATGGCTCACCCTCGGACCCAGCGACGACAGCGGCGGCGAGGCCCGCGCCCGCCTGCGCCCATGGAGCGAACGCCAACGCCTGAGTGCGCTCAACGCCAGCCTCGCCGCTGATGGCGACGCAAGCTGGTTCGACCCCGTCACCTACCTCGACGGCATGGTCCGCGCCAGCCTGCAAGCCCTTGACTCCTCCACCGGCCTTGACGATCTCGACGCCCGCGCCACCGCCGTGCTGCTCAACGCCACCGTCGCCCTCAACCTCTGCGACGACGAAGACGAGGCCCTGCTCCAGGGTGGCCCCGCCGCCCGCGAATGCGCCGCCCGCACCCTGCGCCTGTGCCAGGCCCTCGGCTGGACGCCCGCCCGCGTCTGGGCCACCCCGGCCATCGAAGTGGACCGCCTGCTGCGCATGCTCGATCTCGTCCAGCCCGCCGCCGCCCCGCGCCCCGCCGGCCGCCGCAGCCTGGCCGAGCACCCGGACGCCACCCTGATCCGCATCGACGACGACCCCCAGGAGCGTGCCTGATGCCCCCCATCGGCACCGCGGCCCCCGGCAACGCCGCCCTTCTTGTCGCCCGCATCCTCCAGCCGCTCGCCCGCAGCCTGGAAGACGCCCGCCGCCACCTGAACCTGGAAACCGTGGCAAGCGACGAAGCCGCCGACGACACCGCCCCTGCGCCCGCCCCGGCCCCGCCCTACTTTGCCGCCCCGGGCACCCGCCGCGCCTTCGACCGGATCGCCGCCCGCGAGGGCGACACCGCGCTCGTCACGCCCCCGGCCGTGCATCCGGACGCACCCGAAACCTGGCCGGACATGGCATCGGCAAGCACGCCGCAAACCGGCACAGCCGCGCCCGCCCGTGCCCCCGGCGCGCCCCCGGCGCCCCGCTTCATGCGCGTCGTCACAGAAAACCGGCTTACGCCTTCCCGTCACGACAACACCGCCGCCAGCGACGCCGACGCCAGCACCACCCGGCCCGGCCCGGCGCCAGCCAGCCGGCCCGCATTCTTCGCCCGCCACGCCACACGCTCTGCGGCAGCAGCCGGAGCCAACTCCGGCACACCGAACAGCCCACCGCCGGAGATCGCTGCCGCCGGAGTCGCCACTGGCAAGCCCCCGCCGGCATCCCTCCCGCCGCAACTCCGTGTGCTGGCCACCCCGGCGCAGGCCGCCCCCCACCTACCAGGCGACGAGACAGGGCCTGCCGCCACGCCCCTCACCCGCCCCACGCCCACCACGCCCACCACGCCCCACCTCGCACCGGTGCCACCGCAGCAGGCGTCGGCCATCGCGCCCGACGCAAATCCGCCAGGCCCAGCCTCCGCCGCCGCCCGGCAACCCCTGCAAGCTGCCGCCACGCCAACGGCGCCCCGTCACTGGCGCCTGCGCCCTGCCGCCCACGCCGACCTCACCACCCCGGCCACCCGCACGGCCCACGGCGATCCAGCCCGCCAGGCCGCCTTCGAAGCCGCCAACGAAACCCCGCGCCAGAGCCCCTCCGCCGCCCCCAGCCAGCTCCCCCGCAACCCCGCCCTGACCCGCGTGCTGCAGGCCATGGACCCGGTGCTCGACAAGGCCTGGCAACTCACCGACGCCGCGCTGAGCCCTGACCAAACCCCGGCCCCGGCCGGCCCCGACGCCCCCCGCGTCAACAACAATTTCAACGTCACCGTCGCCCTCGGCGATGCCTCCAGCGCCGCCGGCCGCGATCCGCAGCAACTTCAAGACGCCCTCGTCGCGCTCCTGCGTGACGCCGCCCGGCGCCAGGGGCTGGACGTATGAAAGCCGCCGCCAACCACACCGCCTTCAAGGTGCAGATCGGCAGCGCCCTGGCCAGCAGCACGGCCAGCGAATCGCAGCGCCAGTTGCTGCAACTGCGGGTGGACCTGGACATGGACGGCCCCTCCGCCCATTGCTTCATCGAGCTGGCCGACGGCACCCCGCCCGCCCCCGGCGATGCGGTCGAGGTCAAGCTCGATGCCGGCGACGGCATGCAGGCCGTGTTCACCGGCATCGTGGCCTGCGTCGAGGCCGGCGCCACCGGCCAGACCGTCCTCGCCCACGGCGCCTTCGCCCTTCTGGGGCAAAGCGAAGTGGAAGGCGCCTACGAAAGCGTGTCGGCCGACTTCATCGTCAAGGATCTGATCGGCAAGGCCGGCGCCACCCCCGGCACGGTAGCCAAGGGGCCCGATCTTGCCGCCTGGGCAGTGCACCGCGGCCCCACCGCCCTCGGCCACCTGCGCCAACTGGCCACGCTGTGCGGCGCCGGGCTGTTTGCCGACGGGGCCGGCAAAATTCACTGCGCCGTGCCCAAAACAGGCAGCGCCGACCACCGCTTCAAGTTCGGCGAAACCATCACCCACCTGGCGGTGCAAAAAATCGCCCCCGCCTTCGACAGCGTCGAGGTGTGGGGCGAAGGCGCTGCCAGCGCCAAGGGCGCCGACAAAGCCCACTGGCTGAGTACCGATCTTTCCGGCGTCAGCGCCAAGGCCTCCGTTGCGGCCGACGGCACGGTGCAGACCGGCAAGCTCGGCGCGCGCCCGCTGCGCCTTCGCGAAGGTGCGCTGCGCTCCGGCGAAGCCGTCGAAGCCGTCGCCAAGGCCTGGGCGGAGAGCCTGGCTGCGCGCCTCGTGCGCGGCAGCCTTGAAGTCTTTGCCGCGCCCAAGGTGCTTCCCGGCGATCTCGTGGCCATCACCGGCCTGCCCGACGGCCACCCCGCCGCCGCTCTGCTCAGGCAGGGGCAGGTGCTTCACGTGCGCGGCGTGCGCCACGTGCTCGATCGCCAGCGCGGGGCCCTCACCCGCCTGACTTTTTAAGCGGAGGCCGCCAACCATGAGCGTGCGCATCGGCAAGATCGAGCTCACCGGCGTGCAGGATCTGCACACCGAAGAAGCGCGCACCCTCGTCGAGCAACGCGTTCCCGAGCAGCAGGGCAGCGTCTTCCAGGATCTCGGCCGCGAGCCGCTCACCATCGTCATTGACGGCCTGCTCTTCGGAGCCGACGCCCTGTCATCCCTCGAAACCCTGCGCCAGGCCCACGCCAAGGCCGAGCCACAATCCTTCGCCGCCGATCTGGTGGTGGGCACCGACCTCACCGAAGTGGTGATCGAGGATTTTCGCGTTCGCCAGCTGGCCGGCTACCGGGATCGTTTCCGCTTCAGCCTGCGCCTGCGCGAACACATCGAGCCGCCCCAGGCCAGCGACGCGGCCATGGCCGACGTGAACGCCGGCGTGGCCACCGATGCCGCGGCGTGGGGCGACGGCAGCCTCGCCGCCGCCGGCGTGCTGCAGGATCCGGCCTCCCTCGCCGCGGCCCTTTCGGCCAACCCCGCGCTGCTCGACAGCCTCGACATGGACGCCCTCGGCGACGCCGTGGCCAACAACCTGGACAGCCTCGACGCCGGCCAGCTCGACGGCATGCTCAACAGCATCGCTGCGGCCGACCCGAGCAAGGCCGGCGGCCTTTTCAGCGCCCTCGGCAAGGCCGGCGCCCTCGGCAGCATGCTCGCCAAATATGCGCAGGAAGGCGCGGCCTTCCTCAAGCAGCTCGATCCGTCCAAGCTCAGCTCGCTGATGAAGGCCTTCTCGGGCGGGCTGGAATTTCTCAACCAGCTCAAGAAAGTGGCCGACGCCGCCGGCCGCCTTGCCGGCGACATCACTCAGCTTCAGCTTCCGCCCGAAATCGAACGCATCGTGAAGGGAGGCCCGAAATGAGCACCCCGGCCGATGTGGTCCGCGACCTCGCCGCGCTGGTGCGCGAACTGGCCGCCCTGCTCGAAACGCAAACCGCGAAGGAAATCCCCAACATCGCCCGCGACCTGGGCGCCCAGCCCCAGCTGGCCCAGGGCGTCGACGCCCTCGGGCGGGTGCTCGGTGAAATTCGCGCGGGCGCCGTGCCCCTGCGCCGCACCGCCCTCGACGCCGACGCCCTGGTCGCGCTGCTCGGCTGCGTGCCGGAGTTCGTGACCGGCGTGGGCGAGGCGGTCGATTCATCCGGCGCCTGGCTGGCCGGCATGGGCCTTGGCCTGGGCGATGCCGCCGGCGCCGCCCGCAATGTATCCGGCCCGCTCAAGCAGGTTTCCGGCGTGCTCGACATGGGCATCGACGTGGCCGAAGGCGCCGTTTCAATGCTCGCCCCCGGTGAGTGGCGCGGTCTCATCGCCGCCCTCGACCGCCTGTCCGCATCCCTCAAGGCGCTCAAGGCGCCCACTCCCCCCGCCAACCCCGCAGCGCCCACCGCCTCCAGCGCCGCCCTTTCTGAAGGATAACGATCATGGCTGACACACT
>Ga0209174_10003084_pt1 | contig 10652 bp, 6 predicted proteins | sample JI91814BDNA_FD_187505 | JGI IMG/M metagenome (GOLD analysis project Ga0209174, IMG submission 187505) | Wastewater effluent complex algal communities from Wisconsin, to seasonally profile nutrient transformation and Carbon sequestration -... | ecosystem: Engineered > WWTP > Effluent > Algae...
GCCAGCGCGTTGGTGAGCCACGACGCCTGCCGCTGCTCGGTCCACTCGCCACGCCAGAAGCCCGGCTCGTACGGGTCCTCAGCGGCCGACCCCTCGCGCGGCTGGTAGGGCGTGGGCGCGATCGGAGCGCTCGGTGCGCCGATGGCCGTCACCGCGAGGGGCTTCTCGAAGTGTGAGTAACGATCAAGGAGCGCAGAGAGTGAGAGCAGGTCGCGCGTGGAGAGGCCCGGCTGGGCGTGCCCCATCTGCAAGCGCAGGCCGATCGCGTCGACCGGCAGGCCCATCTGGATCATCGCCTCGGCATAGATCAAGGGCGGGATCGAGCGGCGGTTCGTCGCGTGGTACTCGCCCCAGGGCTGCGCGATCTCCACCTGGATCTTCGCCTGCGGGTGCAGTTTCTTCACGAGCACCGCGGCGACGCGCGTGAGGTCCATCACCTGCTCGATGGGGAGTTTGAAGTTGGTGTTGACGTTGAGGCCGCTCGCGACGGTCCAGCGTTGGATCGTGCGGCGGTACCGCGTCACGATGGATTGAATGTGCTCGATCACGAGGTCGCGCAATGTCTCGTAATCGTTCTCCCAGATGTACAGCCAATCGGGCGTGCACGGCGCGCGGAAATCGACCAAGGGCCCCGCGAACACCGGCAACTTCGCGACGCGGATCGCCCACTCGATCCAGCGGTCTGTGTTCGTGAAGTTGTACTTACCCTCTTTGGGCTCCATGTCCTGCCAGCGCATCGGCATGGTGACAAAGTCGAGGGACGTCATCGCGGCCCGCTGCAACCCTTCCGTGAACTGCGTTGGGCTGATGCTGCACCCGATCATCGCGGGGCCCGGGAGGATCGCGCCGTTGCCCGAGCCCGCCACCACCACCGGCGCGCCGGGGACGGGGGACTCCTGCGTGAGTTTCTTGTAGCGGGCGGACTCGGCCTGGTACGCCTGCCCGGTCGCGCGTTCCTTCAACTGACGCTCGGCCTGGATCAGCGTCAACTGCTCGCCCGCCTCGACGCCCTCGGCCAGACTCTTCACGGCAAGACGATCGGCCTCGGGGCTGTAGCCGTCGAGCGTTTCTCCCGAACGCTGCGCGATGAGTGCGCTCGTGAATGTCTGGCGCGCCGACTCGAAGCGGACCATCGTCGGGTGCGTCGTGGGCAGTTCCGAGAGTTGCCAATCCTCGAGTTTGTTGAGGAAGAGCATGATGCGATGGCGCGCGAGTTCGATGCCGAGGAGGTACGGCTGCGTCCGGTCGGGTAACAGGCACGTGGGCAGGGTGAGGAGGCCCAGCCCTTCGCCCTTGGCGTTGCCGTCGGTGGCGATCGAGATCTGGACGACAAGGGCCTTGGAGTGCGACCCGGCGTGTTGTGCGGCGACCATACCAGGCTTGAGGTGGACGTCGGCCTGCAGGGGGAGTTCGTCGGTGGCGTGGAGGTACGCGCGCCGGGGCGGGAAGTGCCTCGCGTCGATGCCATCGGCGTCAAAGACCACGAATGTCAGCATCGCGTGTGATCGCCCTCGCTGCGTGCCACGAATCGGTCCCGGAACAGCCCCCCCACCGAAGCCAACACGTCCGGCAAAGGGGGATTTTAAGGGTAGGCTGCGCGACGCTCGCATTGGCACCCGGGGCTGTCGGGACGGGGCTCAAATCTTGGGGCGACGCGTACGCTCTGCCGATGGTCAACACCTCCACTGCCGCCGTGTTCGAGACGCGCCTGTCGCTGCCGGGGCTCCGCACGGGGAAGGTGCGCGATGTGTATGACCTGCCCTCGGGGAGCGAGGGGCCACGCCTCCTCATCGTTGCGACGGACCGAATCTCGGCGTTTGACGTGGTCATGCCCACGCCGATTGCGGGGAAAGGGCGGCTGCTCACGGAACTGTCCCTCTTCTGGCTGCGGCTGATCGAGCGAAAGGGAATCTGCAAGACGCACCTGATTTCGGGTGACGTGAACGCGGTGCCTGGCTCGGCATTTCCGGCAGGCGGCACCACACGCGAGGAACTGACCGGCCGCATCACCATCGCCCGCAAGGCCAAGGTCATCCCCATCGAGTGTGTCGTGCGTGGATATCTCGAAGGGTCGGGTTGGAAGGAATATCAGGCCTCGGGCAGTGTCTGCGGCGTGCGGTTACCGAGCGAGCTGCGACAGTGCGACAAACTCCCCGAGCCGATCTTCACGCCTGCCACCAAGGAAGAACTGGGCAAGCACGACGAGAACATCTCGTTCGAGCGGGCGTGCGAGGTGGTGGGCAAGCCGACGATGGAAACACTGCGGCGGTTCTCGCTCGAGATCTACAAGGCCGCGTCGGAGCATGCAGCGGCACGCGGCGTCATCATCGCGGACACCAAGTTTGAGTTCGGGCACGTCGTGGACGCGAACGGCAATGTCGACACAAAGTCCGATCCGATCCTGATCGACGAGGCGCTCACGCCCGACAGTTCCCGCTTCTGGCCCAAGGTGTCGTACGCGCCGGGCAAGGCGCAACTCAGTTACGACAAGCAGTTCCTGCGTGAGCATCTCGAGTCGCTGGTCGCGAAGGGTGCGTGGAACAAGCAGGCGCCGGGGCCTGCGCTGCCCACCGACATCGCGAGCAAGACGCTGGCGAAGTATCAGGAAGCGCGAGACGCGTTGATCGCGTGACGGGCGAACGCTCAGCAATGCCGGACCGACGCCCGGATTACTTCACTTCAACGTCCTTGGAACGATCCTCTCGCAGGAGCAGGCGCTGGCGGATCTCCTCGGCGTAGGTTTCGAAGATGTCGGGCTTGGGGAAGACGCGATCAAAGGACTGGCCGCCGTTCTTTACGTCCTCGGCCGTCATCTGCACGAAGCGCGAGTTGCGGAGCGACTCGTACGCCCAGCAGCGGAGATTCTCCGGCGCGTTGAGGTACGCGGTCTGGGCGTTGTCCATGCTCAGGTTGGTGATGAATGAGCCGAAGATCTGACCGGCAAGGATCTCAAAGTCCGGGTCCATCTGGGCCATGCGTTCGTCAGCGCCGCCAGCGGGCGTGGGGCGAAGTTGCTCTTCCATGTAGTACTTGTGGAGTTTCTGGGCGTACTGGAACTGCCTTGTAAACAGGTTGGCATCGCCCGCGACGAGACCACTGGCGTAGGCAGCGATAAGGCTGCCGCGCGTCTGCGCCACCGCGATCGCGGGACGCGTGGCTTCGCCCTTGAGTTCGTTCTCGACAAACTCGTCAAGGGGGAGGTTCAGTTCTTCAAGGCGTTCTATGTTGCTGGTGTTCTTGCGCGTGTCCTCACGCAAACTCTTTTGCCACTCATTGGCTTCTTCGAACAGTCCCAGACGGTAGTAATAGGTGATTGCTTCGCGGATGAAGTTCTCGTACCCGTGCCACTGCATGGTGAACTGGCGTTTGGCCCGGTCGCCGAAGATGCCCGTGTAGAAGGGATCGAACATCGCGTTCAGAACGTCGGCGTATGCCTGCACGAAGTGGATGTTGGGCATCGCGAGGAAGAGCATGTTGGGGTCGTTGAACGAGGCGAGGAAATCGAAGTAGACCTCGCCGCCCCGGAAGAGGTCCTGGATCGCCTGGACCGTGACGCGATCGGTGTTGAGGAAGTCCATCTCGGGGCGGTCGATCTCGCCGCGATAGCGGGGTTTGGCAAGGTCGGACCCGCGCGCGGACCAGTACAGGGCGTGGGCGGCGGGATGGCGCCAGTCGATCGGGCCATATTTTTCCGTGTAGCGGACCATGCGGTCCGGCTCCATGTGGTAGTCGTCCATCAAGATACGCTTGCGAAGCCAGTTGTTGAACGCGTCCCACGCCTTCGCCATCGCGGGATCGTCCACGATCGCCTGGAACGCAAGGTCTGTCGGGCCTGCCCCTCGTTGAAGAATCGACTTTCTCGCGGACTTGCCTAGTGCCTTGGCGTACTCGTATCGGGCGAGCAGCAGTACGCTTGGCTGACCAATTTTCGCCTCGGTCATCAGGCGATCGCGGAGCGTCGCGACTGACGGTTCCTTCGCCACCAACTCCGAGATTCCTTCTGGAGAGTCGGCGATCCCTCGAAGGCGTGCCACGCACTTGGCAATCGCCTTCTTGCGATTGAGATCGTCCTGATCGCGTGGCGGGGGCACGCCCAGCACGACGGACCACTCCTGCGCGAAGCGTCGCTTGTAATAGCCGTTGGCGTCGTCGGTGTACCCGCCGATCTTGTGCAGGTAGATCCAGGCGAGTTCCTTGTGGATCAAGAGGTCGTTGGGGTTTGCGGCGAGGGCACGGTCGCGAAGAAGTGACACGCCGGCGGTGACCCAGTCCCAACGCTCCTTGGGCGTCTGCGTCGAGACGGAGATGTTGTACGACATGTTCCACGCGTGGAAGACCCACACGCGGGGGAAGCGCGGCTGCAGGCGTGTAATCACCTCGGCGAGTTGGTTCGCCTCGTAGAACTTGCCCTCTTCCTTGAGATTGTTCGCGCGGATCCAGAGCCAGTTCACGAAGATGCCGCGGAATGCGCCCATCGCGATGCCGGCCGTCACTTCCCAGGGCTGCCCCTCTTCGACCTGCTCGGTGTAGGTGAGTTTGTGCTTGCCCGCCAGCGCGGAGAGGCGCGTGGCGAGGGCGGACGAGGAGAGCAACGCCACGATGAGCACGATGCCCGCAAATCCCTGAACTTTGGTATCGCGCGTCATGAGCCCGCTCCGGTGGGAGGAAAGTGCAAAGGTGTTAGTGTCCTGAGTAGGTCGCGAGTTCGCGCTTGCGGAAGATCGCCGTCGCACCGGCGAAGAGGGTGCCCGTCCATGCCGTCAGCACGATGAGACCCTTGGCGACCTCTCCCCACGACATCAGGACCCCCTCCACCGCTCGGCGAGACGGATCAAGTTCGCTGTAGGTCGAGAAGAGCCACGAGACGCCCATCGAGATAGCGGCCATCACCGTGCGGATGTAGTAGATTTCCTTGCCATCGACGCTGGTGGTCGCGAAGGAATCGAGTGACGACCTGAGATACAACGCCGACTCGGCCGACAGGAACGCACCAAACGCGACGAGACATGCAACCGGGAACGAGAGGAACGTCGCGGCACAGATGCCCAGCATCGCGAGGAAAGCCAGTTTGACCCACAGGACAAACAGGACACGGGCAAAGTTCGCGGCGAACGTCGAGACGGCGTACGAAATCTCAAACCCATCGGGCGGGAACGAGAACGTCTTTGGATTGATGATCCCGCGCTGCGGATCGCCGTTGTGCACTGCGAACTGGACCGTGCCGTCCTCGTCAACGGCGGCGGGGAGGAGTTCCAGGATCTGGACCTGTCCCAGGATGACATCCTTGGTTTCGAGCATGCCATTGCCAAAGTCGAAGGTGACCTTGTACTGCTCGTTGGGCGCGTTGTTGCCGGTGTCGATCTTGTATCGCAGGAGGAGGAGTTGGTCGCTCTTGCGAGCCGCGCCGAGGCCCTTGAAGACGTAGACCTCGGACGCGCCCGGTTCGACTGAGCGGTAGAGACGCTGATACTCCTTGGTCAGTTCACCTCTGATCGCGGCGTACCTTTCCTCCAGGCTTCCTTCGAACATCGCTCGCTGGTTCGCGTCGAGGATGAAGTTACCCTTCTGGTCGATCTCCTGCGTTGCAATCTCCTCGATCGTTCTCTTGAGTTTCGCTTCGTCGAACTTCAGGCCTTCGGGCTGAACGGTCTTGCGTGCCGACAGGATCTGAGTTTCGAGGATGCGACGATCCTTGGACAAGCCGCCGCCTTCAACCGAATAGGCCTGATCCGCCCGTTCACCAAACGCTGGCTGGGAGCGAAGATGCTCGGTGAAGAGATAGATCCCCGAGCCCGCGACGGCAAGAAGGATTGCGGCGAGGCCTGAAACGCCCAGCCATTTGCCCAAGATGTACTGCCAGGACGCGACGGGCTTGGTCATCGTCTGCCAGATGACGCGATCACGCTGCTCGAAGCAGACGGTCGCGACGCTGAACAGGACCACGAGCGTCGCGATCAGCCAGAACGAGCCACCCATGCCGAACGACAGAAACGTCTGCACGCGGTAGCGGAGTTGATCGCTCGCGCCGATCGTCATCGGCAGGATCGCGAGCCCCACAATCAGTGCCACGATGAACACCTGTGAGATCTTCAGACGCGTCGCCTCATCCAGGACGTTCTTTGCGATCGCGAACGTTCGGCTCGGCATGCTGTACAGGACTCGCATGCCTCGCATGAGCGCCGAGAAGGCCGCCGTGAGGATGACGACGCCCCCCATGAGCCACGCGAAGGAGGTCCAACTCGCGGAAGCACCTGTCCAACGTGGCAGGAAACCCACCACCACCGCCGGGATCAGGCCGAACACGATGAGCACCAAATACGTCAGCCCGAGCCCAAGCCAAATGACCGCGAGTCCAAGCCCAAGCCCCGCACCCATGCCCACGAGGACGCTTGTGGAATCCTGCCGACCAGCGAGCACGGCCTCCACCACACGCCGCGTCGCGTCGACCGTTGTCTGACTCTCCGCACCGGACTCGACCAAGCCCGCCGGCATCGCCTCCGTCGCGTCGATCGGCTTGTTGGTCGCAACGACGTACGCGATGGCGGCCGCGATCATGGCGACTGTGAGCGCAATCGAAGCGATCACCTTGAAGAGGCGGCCCTTCTGTACGGCGTCGACCTTCGCTAGTCGTTCTCGCCAACTCAACGGTCAGACTCCGGCTTGTTCTCGCCACCCAGCAGCGAATCGATCACCGACCGATCAACATCGTCGGCCTTGGGTGCTGGCTTCTGCGTGCTTGCAGGTGATGCAGAACGTGAAGGCACCGACGCGGGCTTTGAGGCCTCGCCTGTACCGTCGAGCAACGAGCCGATGACCGAGGCCTGCGCCTGCGAAGGCGTGGGCTCCGCCGGCGCGACAGGCCTGACTTCTTCCTTGGCCTGCACTGCGGGAGTCGCCGAGACCAACTTCTCGATGAGCGCCTCGCCCTCGGCGGCGGCGAGGAACGACGCCGTCTTTCCGCCGCTCGTCGCGCCCGCCGTCGTCACCTGCTCGCTCTTCGCACGCTCCACGATGTCGAGGAAGAGGTCTTCGAGGCGCTGGCGTGGCTTCGCCACACGCACGATGGACTGCTCGCCCTGCGAACGCGAACGAATCACGCGATCGATCTCCGCGACCGTCGCGTCGTCCAGTGGCTCGGTCTCGATGGTCATGCGACTGCGGCTCTCCAGCAACTCGTCGCAGGTCCCCTCCGCGCGAATCTTGCCGCCGTAGAGAATCACCATGCGATCCACGCAATCTTCAACGTCGGACAGCAAGTGGCTGCAAAGGATGACCGTCTTCCCGCGACGACCCAACTCCAGAATCAGGTCCTTCACCTGGCGGCTGCCCAGCGGATCAAGGCCGGTCGTCGGCTCGTCGAGAATGAGCAGATCTGGGTCATTGATGAGCGCCTGCGCGATGCCGATGCGCCGCTGCATGCCCTTGGAGTATTCGCGCACGGGGCGAAACTGCGCGCCGGCGAGCCCAACCATGTCGAGCAGTTCATCGATGCGCTTCTCTCGGGTCTTGCGATCGAGTTCGAAGAGTTTACCGTAATAGTCGAGCGTTTCGCGGGCGTTGAGGAAACCGTAAAGATAGGACTCTTCGGGGAGGTATCCGATGCGCTTCTTGGTCACAACGTCCGTCGGCAGTTTCCCAAAGACGCTGACGCGCCCGCTGGTGGGTTTCAATAGCCCCAGGATCATCTTGATCGTGGTGCTCTTGCCAGAGCCGTTGGGACCAAGCAATCCGAAGATCTCGTGGCGATAGACCTGCAGGTCGAGCGAATCGACCGCGCGGGCGCGGTCACGCATCCAGAAGTCCTTGAAGACCTTGGAGAGGCGCTGGCACGAGACGATCGGATCGCCGCTGGGCTTGGCCTTGCCGCTGGCGGTCTGAACGGTGGCAAACGAACTCACGTCACCTTCTCGCATCCTCGTGCCCTTCCTCGAAGTCGCCCAACTGACCAGACGCTTCGACGATCACCGCTCGGCCTTGACCTCAATGTTGGTCTTGAACTGGCTGTTCTTCCACTCGGCGTCGCGAATCTCGCGTGACTTGTCCAGTTCTTTCTGCCGCATCTTCTTGACCTGATCGCGCGAGATCTCAGGATCGCGATTGAGTTTGAGCGCGAGCGTTCCGACGTTGGGATGGATCATGAAGATCTCGGTCGTGTCACGGCCGTAGAACTCCGCGAGTGAACCGGTCCACTCTCGCTGCACCATCACCGTCGGGTTTGCGTTGAACTGCTCGAGTTTCGCCTTGAACGCGTCGAGTTGTCCGCGGCGCTTGGTCACGATCTCCGCCCGATACTGGCGAGCCGTGCTCATAAAGCGAGATGCATCACCAGTCAACAGGACCTCCTGATCGCCGACGCGTGCGTGCCCTGCGTCGAGGATCGCGTTCACTTTGGCGAGCGCGGCGTCCGCTTCGGCTCCCTGGTTCGTCGTGATCTTGGCCTCATATTCGTCGATCGCGCGAACAAGTAGCGGAGCCGCGGCACCCGCCGCCACGTTCAACTCCCGCTGCGCCTCGAGGCGAGCCTCTTCGGTGATGCGCGACGCGTTCGACACGGCGGCCTGCACCTTTGCGAACTCCGCGCGTAAGAGCGTCGGGCCGATCACTTGCAGCGTCAGGGAATCGATCGTGATCCCCGCGTCGAGAGAGTCGAGCATGTCCTGCGCCCCCTTGCGAGCGACGGTCGACGCGGTGCCCTCGCTGCCCGCTGTCTGCTTGAGCAGTTCATCGATGCTCACGCGGGCCGCCGCCAGCACGATGCCGCGCTGGGTCGCCAGTTTCACAAGGCGGCGTTCTTCCTCGCGGATCGCCTCAATCCCAGGATACAGGTTCTTCGCATTGTCGCGTGGCGTGCTGCGCCGATAGGTGAGGGTCGCGCGAGCGTGGGCAATGTTGCCGTCCGCTGTCAACACCGAGCCGTGCTGCTGGCTTGGCTTGAGCGAGGTCTTCGCCGCGAGTTGATCGACCGACGCGCCCTGCGCCTGCCCGGCGTCCATCTCCACCCAGAACACATCGTTCACGGCGAGTTCGTTCGCACCCGTCTCGACGCGTTCCATCGCGCCCAGGGGATAAGGCCAACTGTACCGAAAGCCCGGCTCGACGTTCGCATCTTCGATCTTTCCAAAGAGAAGTCGAATGCCCTGCTCACCTTCCTTGACGAACTGAAACCCACTGAGCGCGTAGAGCACACCCAGGGCCAACATGCCGATCTTCAGGAGGAAGAACGAAATCTTGAGCGCGTCTGCAATCGACTGGTTCGCGGGATCGCTGCCACCGCCGCCGCCCAAAGACGGCGCGGCTTCGCGCAACTGCACCGAACCCGCTCGGCGTTCGGCTGGCGCTCCGCCCCCATCTCCCTCGGGAGACAGGTTCTGTGCCGGGTCCATACTCATTGACCACCCCCACCGCTCGTCCCGCCCGCACCACTCGCGGCCTTCGGGGCCGGCGTCGCGATCCTGGGGAACCCGCCCTCGGTCTTGGAACTATCGAGCGCGTCAGGGAAGAAGACAGAGATGCCCGGCATGGACGAACTGAGCACGAGCGTCGCACGCTTCGCCATGGCGTTGCGGACAAACGCCATGTTCTCGAGGAAGACCGCGAGGTCGGGGTGCTGGCCCATCTGGCGGAGGAACGGCGCCGACTCAAGATCGCCCTGCGTCATCAGTTCCTGCGCCCGCGCATCGGCGAACGTGCGAATGCGGCTTGCCTGCGTCGCGCCGTCGAGACGGATCGTTGCGGCCTCCGCTTCGCCGCGGCTCTCGGTCTCCTTCGCGAGCGTCAGACGCCGCTGCTTCATCGCCTCGAACACCGCCGTCGTCACAGACTCTGGGAGCACGATGCGGCTGATGCCGACGGAGGTGACCTCAACTCCATAATCCGCGAGCGAAGCCCCAGTGGCGTCCTTGGATTGGAGCGATTGGAGCATCGAAGACTCGAGTTCGGGAATCTTCGAGCCACCGGGAGCCGCGTTGAACAGGTCGTTCATCTTGTAACGACTCACCATGGAGGACATTGCCCGAAGGTTGGCCTCGATCTGTGAGCGGGCTTTGTCGAGGTGTTCCGCCGCTCGCGCACCGGAGTTGCTGAAACGCTGGAAGAACTTGAGCGGGTCAACAACCTTCCACGTCGCAAAGCACTCAACGGCGATGACCTGAGCATCCAAAGTCTGCTGCTGCTCGAGTTTCCCCTGAGCCACGCGCTGGCGCGTGTCGTAGGTCGTGACGGTCTGGATCGGGTAGGGCCACTTGAAGTAAAGCCCCGCCTCAGTCTTGATGTCCCCCTCCGCGGCTCGCCCGAAGGTCGTGAGCACGGCGGACTCGGTGTATCGCACCGAGAACGTGGCGGTATAGCCGAGCAACATCGCCAGGAACACGGTCGTCAACAGGATAATCAGCGTTCGTCGCACTCCAGAATCTCCATAGCGGCCTTCGTCGGCCGGATTGTCACATTCTTCCGATGCCTAGCACGTCGCAAAACTCAACCAAAAGTTGCTACTACTTGTCCTGCTCGCTGGCCCTGAACATGTCCGCACCCACCATGATGTCCATCAGATCCAGGTCGATCCGCGGATCACGAACGCTGTCGCTCACGATGTACACGCGAGAGTCGGCCATCGCAGCAGACAAACTCGCAAAGTACTCCGACGCATAGAACAG
>Ga0209174_10003085_pt1 | contig 10651 bp, 7 predicted proteins | sample JI91814BDNA_FD_187505 | JGI IMG/M metagenome (GOLD analysis project Ga0209174, IMG submission 187505) | Wastewater effluent complex algal communities from Wisconsin, to seasonally profile nutrient transformation and Carbon sequestration -... | ecosystem: Engineered > WWTP > Effluent > Algae...
CCAATTGCACAGCAAAATGCTTATTTTCCTAAGTTTCTAGCCAATCTAATCAAAGTGTATATGAACCGAGACAATTGTAGAACTCCCATGCAATGGGACACGACGGCTAATGCTGGTTTTACTTCCCCTACTGCAAAACCATGGCTTGCTGTTTCTAAGAATTATCCACAGGTCAATGTAGAAACTGAACTCGCAGATGAAAACTCTATTCTAAATACTTATAGAGAAATTTTAAAACTCAGAAACGACCATTCTGCGTTTCAAGAGGGAAGTCTTGAAATAGTAGCGGATTATAAAGAGTATCCGGACTTGCTAGTCTTTCGCAGATACGCAGGAGGTAAGAGTCTCACGGTCTTCCTAAACTTTGGTTCCGAGAAAATAGAAATAAAGCTACCTGTTACTCAAAAAATTATCTTTGCTCTAACAGGTGCTCGTATCACTTCCGATTCAAAATTAGAACTAGCGGCTTACAGTGGCATTGTGCTTGGATTGTAATTCGGACTGTTTGCCACAGAGGCACGGAGACACAGAGAGCAATGGAACTGTTCCAGCTTTATTCATGTGCATCGAGTGAAAGAGAGCTTCGCATTCAAATTTCGTGTTGTAACTGAATAATAACCCAGAATTCTGAAAACAAACAATATTCTATGGCGATGGCTCTCTCGAAAACTCTCTGTGTCTTTGTGCCTCTGTGGCAGCAGGCATTATGCAGGTCGCTTAATTAGTTCCATGAAGAAATGCTGAATCTTCTTCATATAGGTTTTATACCATGGATCTTTAGGCGGCTCCGGTGGAAGCTGACTTAGAATCTTTTGTGTCTCTGTATCTGATTTTCTAGAATGTGAAACCTTATCTACCAACTGGAATATTTCTGGATGTTCTTTTAAGAGTGGCTCAAAGTCTTCACGGGTAATTTCGATTAACCTCGTTTGCGTAAGAGCGATAATATCTGCTGTTCGAATCGCTCCTGTTAAAAGAGCCATTTCCCCAAAGAAATTACCAGCACCAAGAGAAGCTACTTCTAACACCTTTCCGTTTTCCAATTTGGCTTGCACACTTACTACACCTTCCGCAATGATAAAGAGAGATTGATTGGTGTCACCCGTATGCACGACTGCATCACCTGGCTTAAAGTGGTGAGTGGTAGAATGAGCACTGAGGTATTTCTTTTCTTTCTCCGTAAACGTTGAAAAGATATCCAACTCCTGCAATACTGTGAGCGGCGAAGCAGCCTTTTCCCCTCGCGCCTTAACTCCACGGAACATATGAATTTCGTGACGTTGTGTGGCAGGCTGAATTCCTGCCCGATAGAGATGCGTCCAAATACTAGTAAATACTGCTTTGCGAACAGCATTCTTTCTTCCGTAATCTTTCCAACAATAACCAATGATATAATCAGCAGACCAATCTGTAAATTCGTTTAACCTTGTATACGGTGCTGGATTTTTTAGAACACCCTCAGCGGATAACAACGCATCAAGTAAAATCTTTTGCACGCGCTTCGTATTTACATTTGGATCAACATGAATTGTAAACCAGAACTCGGTCACATCTTCCTTAGAGCCAAAATTCTGAATTGGCGACTCGGATGCTTTACTATTTGGAATGCTTAGAATAATCATATTTCTAGTTTGAATTCGAGTGGTTCGCCAGGTAATATCGATTACCTTCCCTTCATCTAAAGTTCCTATCTTAACCCAATCCCCTACTCTAAATGGACGCTCTAAGTTAATTGCAATTCCCGAAAATACGTTTGAAATATTTACCTGAATCGCAAGACCGATAATCATCGCGACCACGCCAGATGTAGCTAAAAGAGAGGTAATCTTTTGATCAAATACAAACGCCACGATTCCAAAGAAGGTGAGAATGTAAATGAAGATACCAAGGAATAGCCGCACAACGGTAGGAATCTTATTTCCTGTTTTAATTTCGAGAGGATCCCAGATAAATCTTTCAATTGCCTGATTCAAGCGCATAGCAGGGATTACCCACCAGAGTAAATCAAAACTCAGAGTGACCATCTTAATAGAATACGTATTTAGATCATCCAGTAAATAATCTACTGCTTCAATCTCGCAGGCAATTAAGAATAAAAATACAAATAAAGTGGTAGATACCCAGTTTAAGTTAGTATACTTTTGAAACATCTTAAGTCTACCGGCAATTCCAAGTCCCAGAATGACAAGGATACTGAGGCTTAAATAATAACTAGCGTGGTGACCCGGTATTAGCCCTCGAATAGTAAATTCATTTTTGCGAATTCTAACTCCTAAATTAAAACGGGAATATTCTGCTTTTGCATCCCTGGAATTGAGATACTTTGGAGCACCAAGAGAAGCACGAGAAAGTGTATCTTGAAAAGACCAGAAATTTGCAATCGACCAACCGGTTACTGGACTTAGGATATTTTGGTATTTCTTTTTGTTTCCTTCGCCCTTCTTGGAATTTAACCCCATTCCAATTACGTCGATTACATAGATTAAATTATTTCTAGTTAATGATTTGTGTTTAAAGTTTACGCCTAATGCATGATAGCCCAACTCATAACGAACAGGTAAGCTATCAGCTTTAAAATTTGCTTTTACATGATAAGCTCTGTATTTCATTTGCTCACTTTCATCATGATCTACTAACTCGCCTAGAGAGACAGGTTCGATATTATTTAGAAATTCAATTTCTTCAGGATGAATATCTCCTTTAAATCGAAACCAAATATAAAAATCCATCATATAGGTTAATGTATTTACATCTAGCTTTGTAATTTCATTGATTTCAATTCCTGTATATACAACGTTTGTTCTATACAGATAACTATTATCTATCTTGATAATCTTCTCTTCTTTTAACGATTTTTCAATATCAGTAATCTCTTTTAGATTTTTAACTGCCTGCAATTGAATCAGCGAGGAGATAACATCATTATTCTTGTAAGAACCAATCGAAATTGGTTTAGGAGAATCTCGATTTTCGTCGTAGTAGTTATACCCTGTTACACCCTCCACAGCCTCGTCAATATTGACTAATGATTGCAAAGCATCTTTTACAATTTTTCTATCTGCGGCGAGATTTGCTTTTCCACCATTTAATTCGGCTCTATGAATCACATCGACTAATACGAGGGCAGAATCATACGCATAGGCAGCTCTCCAATCAGGCTCTGCTTTATACGCCGCTTTGTATTTGTCTTTAAAGCTTTGCGCTTTTTCACTTGCATTGTCAAAGATGAGAGGGCTAGTCACCATTACCTCATTCGTGTAATAACCCGGTGACTGTGTTTCTCTTTTTAATTTAGAAAAGGATTCTTTAAATGCGTTAGACGCAAAGGAATCCGGTGCTAGGATTAAATTAGAAAGTCCTGCGTCTTTAAATTTTTCTACGAACTTAGCTCCGTCCTTAGGAGAAGTAGCCAGAAAGATTAATCCTTTGTAGCCGTTTGACTTTAAGTTTTCTACAACTCCAATAATTTCTTGTTCTGGATTTTCTCCATTATTGGTTTTGATTTTCCATTTATATTTGGGAGACATTCCTTGAGCCACAAGTGTTTCTTCAAACACCTTGGCTAAATTCGAACCATAGTCTTTGTCATCGTGAAGGATAGCATAGGCAGGCTCTTTTAAAACCTTCTTGGTGTAGTTTGCTAAAAATCTTCCCTGTGAATTATCATTGAAAATACTCCTAAAATACCATTCATTCCCAATTGTCACTTTTGGATTTGTTGAAGAGGGAGAAATTGCCGGTATCCCCTGTTCTTGATAAACCGGACCTGCCGCTATAGAGCAAGAGCTACTATTATGACCGATAACCGCAAGAGCTACATTTTTTTTCGCAATTTCTTCTGCTCTTAATTTTGCCTTATCTTTATCATTTTCATCATCATATACATCGATTACAATTTTTCTTCCATCGACTCCACTTTTTTCGTTTATTGCATTTACGTAGAGTTTTACACCTTCTAGGTAGGATTTTCCGTTGGCAGAGTCTTTTCCAGACATAGGACCAACCACTGCGATATGAATATCTGTATCTGGCTTAACGAGGAGATAGATTCCCCATAAAAGTGGAATGGCTGCAAGTATGGAAATAATTTGTTTTCTATATTTGTATAGCATAAGCTTAACCATATCAAAAAATTTCGTTACCATAACAAGTGCAAAAAAATATTTTTAAGTTGAAAGAGAAACGAAAGTCCTAGACAGTGCTTAATGCTTGAAAGAGAATATTTTGTTAGAATTTAGCACTCACGAAAGAGGTTAATTTCTATCCAAGAAAGGTCTTTTTTACGATATATTATATAGTTTCCTGATTCAGGAAGGAGTTATTCATTTCATGACAAATAGCCCAGCAGTTAAAAAATCAAAGCCCGGTCTTATCTCTAAGATTATTAAAAAGTTCAATCAGTCTAGCTTTGAGATCATTTTCTTCAGTCTTACTTTTTTAGTGCTTTCGGTCATGGGAGTTACAGCATTCACCTATTACAAAAACTCTAGAGCAATCCTTTCTTTAACGGAAGACTTGATTGACCAAATTAACAACCGCGTTATCCAAAAAACAACTAGCTACCTATTCACAGCAGTTGATATGACAGAGCTATCTTCTAAAGTCGCCGGGGAAGGTGCCAATTCCATTTTAGACAACCAAGGTCTCAATTCCTTGATGATTAACATTCTAATCCTCCACCCACAACTCACTATGTTTAATATTGGAAATGAGCGCGGCGACTTTCTGATGCAAAAAAGAGGAACTGACGGAACCATTGCGACTAAGACAATAGACCGAGAAAAAAAAGAGCCAAAGGTAACCTGGAAATACAGAGACCAAAGCGGCAAAATTATTAAAGAAGAAACTGTGAAGGAAGACTACGATCCGAGAAAGCGACCTTGGTATATCGGAGCGAAGGAAAAGCAGGGATTATTTTGGAGTGACGTTTATATTTTTAGCACAGGAAAAATTCCAGGCATTACAGCATCGGCTCCTGTTCATGGTGCAGATGGAAACCTCATGGGAATATTTGGACTCGATATTCCCCTCATTGAAATTTCTAATTTCCTAGAAGACTTAAGAAAAGAAATTCAAGACAAGAAATTTGGCAAGACAGCCATTGCATTTATCGTCAACACAAAAGGTGATCTTGTGGCTTATCCCGATATAACGCAACCAATGATCAAAGAACCCAACGGAGATTTTCGTTCAAGAAAAGTCATTGAGTTAGAAGTCAATCCACCTATCGTTCAAAATTCCTATACGCATTTTTCTGAAACCAAAGAAACAAAGTTTACATTTGAAACAGACGGCAAACGATACATAGCCTCTTATAAAAAATTTCCAGATACGTTTGAGAAAGATTGGACAATTGGTCTTGTGGTTCCAGAAGACGATTACATCGGAGCTATCAAAGAAACAAATGATTTAATGCTTACCATATCCATTGTTATTTTGTGTATCGCAATGGGTCTTGCTTTAATTCTCAACAAAATTAAAAAAGCTTTAAACGCAAGAAACGAATTTATTAAAAATACATTTGGTCGTTATCTATCGGATGACGTTGTTACAAGTATATTAGAATCTCCTAAAGGAACTTCCCTCGGCGGAGAAAAGCGTGAAGTTACAATCATGATGACCGACTTACGGGGATTTACCTCTATCAGTGAAAGATTGCCTGCTGAGAAATGCGTCAATATGATAAACAATTACTTGGATGTAATGACGGACGTAATTTTAAAACACCAGGGCACAATTGACGAATTCATCGGGGATGCAATCCTTGTTATCTTCGGCGCCCCAATTCTACGAGAAGATGATGCACAGCGTGCAGTAGCCTGTGCCATTGAAATGCAGCTAGCAATGAAACAGGTTAACGAGAAAAATCGACAAGACGGACTTCCAGAAGTAGTAATGGGGATTGGTATTAACACAGGAGAAATCGTAGTAGGAAATATTGGCTCACATAAGAGAACTAAGTATGGAGTCGTCGGAAGCAATGTAAACTTGACTTCTCGAATTGAATCTTATACAGTCGGCGGACAAACTTTCGTTTCCCAAAGAACACTCGATGCCTGTGGACCAATCGTTCGAGTTGACGATCAATTAGAAGTAATGCCTAAGGGAGTTAAGAATCCTATCATCATCAGTGAAGTAGGCGGAATTGGCGGAGAGTATAATATCTATTTGCCGGAGAAAAAAGAAATCGTTCTACATCCAATCAAAAAGAAAATTCAATTCCTATTTACAATCCTCGCAGGTAAACATGCAAGCACTGATGTGCATTTGGGATACATTACCAAGATGAATGGAAAAGAAGCAGAAATCGAAGCTCCAATTTCTGTAGAGAAACTGAACAATGTAAAAGTAGCACTTGCAGATGAAAATGGAAAGGAAATTGCAAACGACTTATATGCCAAGGTAACTAAAAATATCTCAGAAGGTCCGCAAGTCATATTCCGTGTAAACTTTACGTCTGTCCCAACAGAGGTTGAAAATGTATTCAAGGAAATCCAAAAATGATTTTTTTTCGTTTACGATTTTTTATAGCAAGATAAAACGAAATAGTGAAGGAATTTTCGATGCAAGAAGAATATACCCCTGAAAAGATTATAGAAATTATCAATAGTGCAGCCAATGCCTCTTTGGAAGCAAGTCAAGCTTCCAAGGCAGAGGCAAAAAAAGTAAAGGAAGGATTTTCAGAAAATGAAATCGCCAAGCTGCTAGATAGCACATCAAACGAAATCGTGCGAAGAGAGGAGGTAGATTATTTAGCCAACCAAATCAAAAATCGGTTCACTAAAATCAAAGCAATCAGCAAAGAAAATTTTAACATGTTTGAAGTTGCCATGCAATGCCATCGACTAGTCAACGATTACCGCCAACTAGCCAAAGAAAAAGGATGGAAAGAAATTGAAGCAATGTTCTCTCGCAAAGAAAACAACTTCTAAAAAAAGAATCTTTTATTCAAAAATAAGAAGTCTTATTTACTTACTTCATCCCCGACATCAAATGGTGTAACAATCGGTTTTGTAAACGAAATACAATCCTTGAGAAGTCCTTCCAATTCCTTGCGCAAACGGACTGTTACATCCTCGACAGTCTTCTTTTTATTTTCTTTATAACTATCATAGTATTCAGCAAGACCAAATGGTTTTGCTATTACTACTCTTGCCCTTCTTGCGCGTGGTTTCGTTGTACCAAATAAAAGATTTTCAAAACGATAAAGCCATTCCATAAAACGCTCTGCACTCGGATAGGCTTGCAAGTATTCAGGCTTAATCACTAGAAACAAATAAGCTCTATCTACATCCTTTTGGACAAAATCTAAATCACGCTTAGAAATTTTTACAGTTTGCTTACCAAGACCAGAATAAATTCCATCGAGCACAGTAAACACTTCTCTGATTTTATGAATCGCATCTTCATTTGCTTCAAACTTAATTCCTAGTTTTTCGGCAGCACGATTTAGAGCAGCATGACGAATAGCCCCTACTCTATAATCATAGTCCTTATCTGTTATAGGAGAAATTCCATACTCTCTTTCTCCATCTTCAAGAAGAATACGACCAACAGTTAGAAAACGACGAAGTAGATTTTTATTATCAGGATTAATCTTGAGTTTGTGCTCGATTGTTTCAAGAGATGTTTCAATCTCACGATAAAGAGACTGCTCTGTTCCGGATAATATGTATTTGACGAATGCTGGCAATACTTTTACATCTGCATTGGGCTCTTTCTTTCTTGCATCTTCCAAACCCCAAAAGCCGATCTGAGCAATACCCGGCATAAATGGAACCAGGTTGTCATTTTCTCCAGAGCACATTCCTTCTGGATAAATAACTAATTTGCCTTTATCCCCTGCCAGAATTGACTTTGCCATCTTGACTGACTCTCTATCAGCTCCACCGGATAATACTGAGAATGCGCCAACTTTCTTAATCAATTCACCAACGATCCCGAAACCCCAATTGAACACATTACGCGACGCCATATAATAAAAACGTGATCCTATTACGTTTGCCACATAGTATGCTACCGGTGGTTCAATTGTAGATGGATGGTTACTAAAATAAAGAAGCCTTTCTTTGTTGAGGCTACGAAGAGTAATTTTGTCTTCATCTGAAATATCAACGCCATCTATATTTAACGCTGATTTTAATATGACTGGTAGGGATAAATCCATTCCCCAGAGAAATGGATAATTGATTTCATGCGATATAAAAAAGTTTTTATTGTCCATAGCTTTACTTAAGTAACTGTATATTTTTTGACAAGAATAAAAACTGTTTTTAGTTTATAGTTATTTTTTAAAATCAATCACAGGACAATCTTTTAAAAAGCCTAGTGGTTGAATACCGAGACCTTGCATCAACACAGTCCAATAACTGACTTGCGCAATAGTGGAAGCAATGATTAGAATTGCTCTCTCCGAAAATTCTTGTTTTAATTTTTGAATTGTTTCCGAATGAATATTACCCTTAGTTAATGTTAGTTCTTTTGCGTAATTTAAGGCTGCTTTTTCTTTTGCAGAAAAAGTAGAAACTTTTTCTATTTCCATTTTTCCCTGGAGAGTTTCAATTTCTTGAATGGAAATATTGTGCAACTGGTAGTCAGAAAAATTCATATCAATACAAAATGCGCAAGAGGAACTAATTGAAACTTGCATTCGGATTAGTTTCAATAGTCTTTTGTTGACTTCCCGATCATTGAACGTAATTAGGCTTTCTAATAAGATAGAACTCAAAGCAGCTTTCGGATACCAAAGCAATACTCTGGCAATTTCCAATTTTGCGCCCATATATTTTTCGATAGAACGAATGAGTATTTTTGAAAATAGATTCATTCGATCAGGTTCTTTTATGTATGCCATTATTCTCCAATCTTATAATATTCTAAACCGATTCCAACAAGTTCTTTTACAGGTCTGCAATTTGTAGAATGAATTTTTCCATTATTCTCATTGGCTGCAATTGTTGCACACCCACCGCCACAAGAAAGGCTCACAGAACAATCTTTACATTCTTCCATTGTTAAAACATCTCTTGTTTGCCATTCCAAAACTTTTTCTTGATTCAAAGGAGTGTCTTTCTCAAAATAATTTCCAAGTTGGTATTTGGAAACTCCTACAGTTGCAGTGCAACTATAGATTCCTCCATTTGCATCAAAAGCCCATTCCTTTTTACAGGCAGGACAGGAATCAAAAATAGGAACGGGAAGTTCTCCTGATTCTGCGAGCATTCTCATACCATGAAATCCAGGCTTATGATACTTTTTTAAAATAGGAAATTCTTCAGATAGTTTAAAATATTCCAACCACATATCATATCGACTAAATAATTGTTTTGTATCCTGACAGGAATGCAATTCATAATTTCTACCGATAGAAGTTTCAAAAAGATTTGCCGGATAATTTAAAAATCCTTTTTCATCACAATACTCTGCTAGTTTTACAAGGGATGCTATATTTCGTTTATCTAATATACTTCTAAGATTAATTCTATACCCATTTTTTAAAGCTAATTCAACGCCTTCCATGATTGTATCAAAGGTTGTTTCTTTTGAGCGAGTAAATCGTCTGCTATTGTGATTTTCTCTGTCTCCATCAACTGTCACTTGAATTTCTTTTATATTTACTCCGAGCGATTTAAAATCATGAATATAATTTTTTAATTCAAATCCGTTCGTAACAATAGCCACAGGTATATTCGAATTTACCGCTTTCGATAAAAAATACATTATATGATTCTTATGCTTTTCTCCTCCCAATAGAGGCTCGCCTCCAAACAAAGTGATATACACTCCGCCTGGTTCATTCGAAAATTTTTTATTAACATAATGAAAAAATTTATCTGTAGTTTCATTGTTCAAAGTTTTGGAATTTTGATTGTATTCTTCTTGAAAACAATACACACAACTAAAATTGCAAACATAGGATGTAGAAAATATTAATTGAGTAGCAGTCTTTTCATATTCATCCATGAACTCTAAGTATTTTTCATTGATCTTGTCATCCTCTGCTCCTTTATCAGAATAAAGATAACCTCTTTCTAACATATAATCACTGAGATGATAATTGTCCCAATCGTTTAAAGAAATTCTATTTTTTAATTCTTCCAATTCCTTTGTCTCAATCTTATCAATAGAACCGGAAAGATAATTTAGAATCAATGTATCATCTGAATTAATTCTATCTGCTAAAAATGTATGTTTGGATAATATCATGTAACCTCTTCCATGAAGGCAAGATGATAACTCACCTTCATGGTTCGTAAAAAATTAATCGTGGCAACCAGAGATGATTTTAGATTCTTTGGCGCAACATTGTGCTATAGTTTTTTCACTTTTCTTTTCGTTTTTTTTGTTAATTGGTTTCATACTTTACTCCTTACTTAAATGATCGTATTGTTAAGCTAATTACTATCACTCCACCTTTTTCATACGGCTTTGATTCTTCTAGGATTTCAATTTCCTTAAATCCTGCATCCATAATTGAATTGAAATAATCTTCTTTTGGAATTGCGCCGCCATAGCAACCAGCCCAGGCTTCTGGATTACCGGTTACTTCATCTGGAAGTTTTGATTCAGCTAACACATCTGAAACTATAAACCTCCCACCTGATTTTAATATTCTATAAATTTCTTTATACACTGCGGATTTATCTTTTGC
>Ga0209174_10003087_pt1 | contig 10648 bp, 16 predicted proteins | sample JI91814BDNA_FD_187505 | JGI IMG/M metagenome (GOLD analysis project Ga0209174, IMG submission 187505) | Wastewater effluent complex algal communities from Wisconsin, to seasonally profile nutrient transformation and Carbon sequestration -... | ecosystem: Engineered > WWTP > Effluent > Algae...
ATCCTATATTATAGGACGTAAACAGGAGATAATACAATGGCTGATACCAATACTGGTACCCCTTCGACCACAGCAACCGCTCAAGGTCAAACCCCCGAAACTAAAAATACACAAACCTCTAATATACCGACTGGTGCTCCGGGTAGTACTGCTAAGTCAAATCCGGCTCAAGCAGCTGCTGCTGAAGTTTTAAATAAGCTTCCTGGTCAAAATCAAGCTCCCGGTCAAGAAGAAGACGTTGAAGATGATGGTTCGGATCTAGAAACTGATCTTAAAAAAGCCGAAGCTGCTGCGGCTAAACTACGTAAAAAACTTAAAGTTGGCGGTAAAGAGATTGAAGTTGACGAAGATGAACTCGTTAAACGCGCTCAAATGGGCTATTCTGCTGAAGAAAAATGGCAAGAAGCTTCAAAAATGCGCAAACAAGTTGATACTTTTATTAATATGTTACAACAAGATCCAGCTAAAGCTCTAGAAAAGATGGGTTTTGATGTAGATGCTCTGGCTGAAGCTCGCATCCAACAACGTATTGAAGAAATGCAAAAGTCTCCCGAACAGCTCGAATTAGAACGAGTTCGTCGTGAAAATCAAGAAATTAAAGCTGAACGCGAAAAAGAGAAACAAGAATTACAAAATCGCGAAATTCAACGTATGCAAGAACAGTTTGCGGTACAGATTGAAAATGATATTACATCCGCTCTCGATTCTTCCGAATTTGGATTGCCCAAGTCGCCATATTTTGTAAAACGTATTGCTGATGTTATGATTTATGGTCTTAAAAATGGTAAGGAAATCTCTGCCAAACGTGCCGCTGAAATTGTTCGTGACGAAGTTAAAACTGAGTGGAACGAGATGTTCTCGGTATCGAGTGATGACGCATTTGAACGTTTGATCGGAAAAGATCGTCTTAATAAGTATCGTCGGTCGAAAATTAAGCCGAAAAGCCGTGAAGTTGCTACAGCTCCAGATATTAAGTCAACCGGAGCCAGAGAGTTACAACAACGTAATGCAGAACAAGCTCCACAACAGAAGTTACGCCAAAAAGACTTTTTTAGAAAACTTGGTTCTAAGTAAAAGTGTATTAAATAAAATTTAACATGTTAATTTAACGGATTAGTACGAATACTGATCTTTTTGTATAAACTATCAAGCCTTATTGGTAACCAGCGTTGGCCCAAAAGTAACTTAGGTTGAAGAAGAAGATTAATATAGTTTTAACTATCCAAAACTAATATTAACAATTCCCTAATGGAGGAATAAACTATGCAAACTCTTAAGAGTATGCCGTCTCATCAAGAGCACTTGATTCGTCAAGAGCGTCTTGTGTTTAATTGTTCCATCGGTGCCAACGCGACTCCCGCGAATAAAACACAGTCCCAGGATATTCCTGGTCTAGGTATTTTTCGCACTCAAGGACAAACGGCGGCTGCTGATGCAGTAGAAACTATCACCTGGACTTCTCCGGTTGATAACAGTGCAGGAAACTCGGTTTTCGGTCTGTTGTTGGATCTGGACTTGGACGTTGCTGATAAAGTCTACAGTGTTTCTGTAACCGAAGTCACTAGCTTGGCTGCTTCCCTCGCTGTTACTGGCCCGAATAACGCTGCTGGCGCTTATTTGACTGCTGCTGGTAATATCGCTATTGAAGTCGCTGCTACTGGCCTTAACCTCGCTTCGGAATCCCCGACCTTTTTGGTTGTTGTGGAATACCGCGAAGCACGATAATAGGAGATTATCTAAATGGCTCAATCAAGTTCAAATAATTTTGCTGATACACTGAATGCTAACTTCAAGATCGTGTATGCTGACAAAATTGAAAATCTTATTCCCGATGGCGTTAAGCTGTTGAACCGTATTGATTTCTCAGGTCGCGAAGCGCAACTTGGTAATCTTTACTCGCAACCCTTGATCCTTGGTCTGGAACACGGTGTTACTTTCGCTGGATCGACTGATGACGCGTTTGCTCTGCAATCGCCTATCGCAGGTCAATTGAAAGAAGCCCAAGTTCGCGGATCTCAGATGGTTCTTCGTTCGGTACTTGGATATGCCGCTGCTGCTCGCGCTGCTGGTGGAAATCCCCGTGCTTTCGAAGATTCAACTAAGTTCCTCGTTCAGAACATGATGCGCTCGATGGCTAAGAAATTAGAAATCGAAATGCTTTATGGTCAAATGGGTTATGCAACAGTTGCTTCGACTTCTGGTAACACTCTCACAGTAACAACTGCTGAGTGGGCTCCCGGTATCTGGGCTGGTGCTAACAACATGCCTATCGAAATTCGTTCGCCCGCAGGTGTACTGCGCGGTTCGGCCAACGTTCAGTCGGTTAACATGGACACTCGTGTAGTGACTGTTGACTTGCTCCCCGCTGGCGTACTCGCTTCCGATGTTATTTGGCATCGTGGCGCTTACAATAACGAATTTGCTGGTATCCATAAGATCCTCGTAAACACTGGCGTATTGTTCGGCATCGATGCTTCGCAATATGACTTGTTCCGTGGTAATACACTCACTATCTCTCCCGCTGCGGCTCTGTCGTTTGCTGTCATTCAAGACGCAATTGCTCGCGCTGTAGAAAAAGGTTTGGATAGCGATGTTGTTGTTATGGTTAATCCCCGTGCATGGTCGGATCTGCTTACTGAACAAGCTGCTCTTCGTCAATATGACTACAGCTATCGTTCGTCTGTTGCAGAAAACGGTATGCAGGAGATCATGTTCCATGGTCAAAACGGTAAAGTTGAAATCGTTCCCTCGATTTACGTAAAAGAAGGTTATGCTTACGTTCTTTGCATGGAAGATTTCATGCGCGTAGGTTCGACTGATATCACTTTCCGCCGTCCTGGTCAGGGTGATGACTTCTTCCGCGAGTTGGAAAACAACGCCGGTTACGAACTCCGTGCTTATACTGATCAAGCTGTATTCTGTATGGCTCCCGGTCGTAGCACAGTGATTGCTGGAATTCAAAATTCTTAATAGTTAATACGTTATCGCAATGATAATGTTTGAAAAGGCTGCTTAAAACGCGGCCTTTTCTTTTTTTATTCCCAGCTTACAAGATAAAATTTTACTTCTAAACCAAGACTATCAACATGTGTAGATATTTCTGTTTTTATCATAACTTTAAAACCCAACTCTTCTAAAAAAGGGATGTCATCTAAATCAAGTTGTTGATATTTTAAATAATCCGAGCTAAATCTCATTTCAAATAACCCTTGTTCGGTCGTTCTTCGAATACAATTTAATAAAAATTTTCTACGTTCAGCTTTATTAATTTCTTTAAATTGTAAAGATCTTTGTCGAGCTTGATCTGCATTTAAAGTATAATTGATCATTATTTCCTTTGAATTATTAGATAACCAACTCATCGAATTATTCCCAACTTACAGTATATCCAACCAATTGTTGGATTGGTTGACGAGTGTCATTATGAGTACCCATATCTTGAAATTTTTCAGTAACAGTATATCCCGCTTCTTTTAACGTATCTAATATATCTCGACTAATTGATATATTTCGGCTAGGTTCTTCATACCAATAATTACTATCCGGATGAGTTTTGATACTAGGATCAGATTTATATAAAATAGTTGAAAATAGTCCGTTATTAATTGCATTATCAATTTGTTGATAAATATCTGACATTTTTTGTTTTTTTAAAGCAAGTTGTTGTAGCTCAGTTCGTTTTTTGGCATCGATAGCGGAAAAGCCATCAATAACTTTTTTTGGAGCGCTCTTCTTTGAAGAAGTTGTGACCATGGCATCCATACTACCAACATTATATGTAAAACTATTTGGCATATTACTTATCTCCCAATTTCTTTAAGTTTATCGTAAATATAATCATTTAATTCTTCTTGCTTACTTCGACAATAATTGGATGGTGAATTCGGATTGAAATAATTACCCGGTTTACGATATTCTTCCGGATAGTTTATTCCTTCACGACAACCAGCCGAATACATATATTGCATTTCATCTAAAAGAGTTTTACGAACTTTATCGATATCAAATACAATTTTACCTCGAAAATCTTGTAAATTTTGATTAAAAGAACGCAATTCCAAGCCCACATGTAAACCAACCAACAATGTTGCAATATACATTATTGTTGTTAATTTAATTGTTTTTAAATAATTAAGGTAATTTAACATCAATATCTTCGTATATATTACGGTTAAAATAAAATTGATAATACTCAATAAAATCGTGACCAAAAACGCCAGATTTATATATTAAAATATTTTGATCAAAACCTAGTACTCGACCAAATATTTCACCTTTTTCAAAAAAAACTTGAATTGGTTTATTTAATAAATGAACACCGAAATAATCCGCATATAGAGGATTAACCTGAATTAAATTCCCAGGTTTAAATCGACAAGAAAGCGAATAGTCAACTTGTTGATTATAATAGTTGATTACATTCAAACCCATTATTACGCCTTTTTAATTACATATTGAATATGAAAGTGTTCTGCGCCACCGGCTACCGTATGATTGCGAGCAGTCCATGCCAATTGGTTTGTTGAATTATACTTTTCATTAATATGATTTTCAATTTTTTTAATCTCATCTTTAGTAAAAATTTTAGATCGAATATCTACTGATTGCCAAAATTGATGAGGAGATTTAAATGGCTTAACTTTATATTTTGCGTCATCTTTATAGATTGCAGCTTGTTCTTCCTGAGTTCGAAAAATCATAGTTAAAACTAACTCTTTTTTAAAAGAATCTTTAATATAATCGGCTAAATCAAAAACTAAATCATATAAAGGCTTATTAAATTTTAATAATTCTTTTAATTCAGCTGTTAGACGCTTACTATCGTCTTTAACTTTTACTATCGTCTGTCCGCTCATTTGTCTTTTCCTTGGCTTCATTTTCAGCTAATTTTTTAAATAAACTCTCATGTCTGCGCATTACTAATTCGCTAGTTTGGTGAATTAATTGTTGTCGTAGTTCACCATACGCAGCCTCAAGCTCAAGATAGCCTTTAGCTAATTGTTCAATTTCTTTAATATTACTATTTTGTAACATTAAAGCTAATTCAGTTATTTCAGAAAAATTGTGAGGCATCTTCATACTGTACCCAAGTTGGTTTAAAGGATAGTTTTTCAGGATCGGTAGTCCAATAAAGTTTAATTGCATGGAATGGGCCCGATGGATAAATATAAACGTATCCCCGGTCTCGACACATTTCAATATCAACAAATTTTAAAATTTGAATATATTTATCCCATAAGCGTAAATCAATGATAACTGAACTAAGAATTGTTTCATCTAAAAACTTTTGTAATTGAATTAGTTCAATACTCATATTTTAATATGTTCCGGGCTCTCTGCCACATTTAATACAAACTAAATAGCCTTTTTCATCTGGCTGTGTTTTTTGAACCCATTTATGAATCTTAGGTTGTCCGTATGGAGCAACAGAACAATCAATTGGCACAGATGTTGCACTACGTAATGTATTAAATACAAGATAAAGTCCAACACTAACAATTAAAATAAACACTAAAATCATATAAAATAACCCTACCATAAAATATAATCAAAGTCAAGAAGATAATATGTATTAAGTAAAAAATCAAAATTAACAAGTTAGATAGGATACATATCCTTTTATTCTACATAAAGGCCGGAATTAATGCCAGTAACGCTAATCGTGAATAATTTGCCTTTTGAATATCCTGTTCCGGGGGATGAGCCGGGATGGGGACAACCCGCCACCGACTGGGCAATTGAAGTTACCGACGTTTTAACGGATCTTTTAGGTCCTAATGACATCACCCAAACTTCTTTTACAATTCAAAATAATGTCTCAGTTCCCGCTGATATTACAGGTTTAGCCTTCAATACAGGCCAAGTTCGATCTGCTATTATTGAATATAGTATTTATCGAGTTTCTACTCCCGCTCCGAGCGGTCATGCCGAATCTGGCGTTTTAAATATTGTTTATGATAACTCAGCCGCTCCTGGCTCTCGATGGTCAGTAACTCAAGGTCTAATGAACGGTAATTCGGGCGTAACTTTAACAATTACAGATAATGGTCAATTTCAGTATGAAAGTACTGATATTGGTGCGACAGGGTATAACGGGATTATTAAGTTTCGAGCCCGCACTCTTTCTCAATAAAAGGTTTAAATGTCAATTTCTCTATTTACCGCAATTAAAGGTTTTCTGGCTCAAGATTCGGATGACCGGACTAAACAAGTTAGTCTCGAAGTTTCACCAAGTGCAACGACTGGAACTAGAACAAGTATTATTGCGACTCAAACGGCAGATCGCACAATCACACTTCCGAATAGTGATCTTGATCTAAATGATGTTGTAACAGATAATTCCGTTTCAACATTAACGAATAAAACAATTGATGCCGATCAGAATACTATCACAAATATTGAAAATGCTGATATTAAAGTTAATGCCGCAATTAATAGATCCAAAATTGCTAGTGGTTCTATAAACCAAGTTGTTATTAATGATGGATCGGGCGTTCTTTCTTCTGAAGCCCAATTAGCCATTAGTCGTGGTGGAACTGGTCAAACAACCGCTAATGCCGCATTAAATGCTTTACTACCAAATCAAGCAACGCATTCAGGTGAGTACCTAACGACTGATGGGACTAATGCTTCCTGGGTTGTCGGCTCTGGTGGCGGAGCAAATTTAACTTTATCAAATTTAAATAGTCCAGTCGCTTTAAATCAAGATTTACTCCCAAATGCAGGGGGAGCGCAGGATTTGGGTTCAACTTTGCTTCCTTTTGGAGCAGTGATTGCTCAATCGGCCTCTATCCCAATAGTTCAATTTGGCGGAGCCTTAAATGGACGTTTAATTAATGACACAACTCCGAGTGGAGCCAGCGCGCATGTTATTCAAAATAATGCAGCAAGTATTAATATTGGAGCGGTTACAACCGATCAAACGTCGGGCAATACCGGAACAATATATTTAGAATCTGGAAATAATAGTGTAACAGGGAATTCTGGTAATATTCAATTACGAACTGGAACAGTTGTTTCAGGAACACGAGGTAAAGTTAAATTAGCCGATGGTACAGAAGGTACGATTGGGCATGTGCTGACCTCATCCGCAATTGATGGAACTATGGGATGGGCCGCTCCAGCCGCTGTTACGGGAACTAGTAAACTTCGCAATTTAACTGCAAGTAATAATGGACTTAATCCAAATACACAATGGGATTTAAACGTATCGATTATTACTTTAGTTAATGCGAGTAATCAAACCGTCACAATGTCAGGTTCCGGATTAACTAATGATATAACTGTCGCCGGATCAACTGCTAACGGTAGAGATCAGGTAGGCGCTTTTTCAAACTCTAGCTGGGTTTACTTTTTTTACATTTGGAACGGCTCTACTCTAGCTACTTTATCAAGTGCTAGTTCTACTTCACCAACCCTTCCATCTGGCTATACACATTTTGCATTATGTTCTGCTGTTTATAAAAATTCATCCGGAAATTTAGAGCAAATGTATCAACGTGGAAATTGGATAACTCGCGCAGACAATAGTTCGGCTTATGCTAGCGGATTATCTGCAACATCAGCTACGACTGTAAATATTACTGACGCAATTCCACCCAATGCTTTAAGTTATAATTTAAGTTATTTAGGAATTACTGTTAGTACCGCCGGTGGAGTAGCAGATTCTCGAATTACAATTTATACATCTGGTTCTAATGTTTATGATCTAATTGACGGAACTTTTACTGGTCTTGGTGCAACGCAAGCAACAACAACTCAAAAAGGAAATATTGTTATTCCAAATAGATCACAATTTTTTAGATATTCGTGGTCGGTTGCTGGGGGATCTGGACAAACATTAGCAATTAGAATACTTGGATACCAAATTCCAAATGGTGCGGAATAATTAGGGGAGAATGAAAAAATGGCGATAGAGTTTAAAAATAGTTCGAGAGAAATCCTTGAAAATAAAGCAGTGGATGGCGGCTTAGCTGATGCTAGTCATTGGATCACTTTACCTAAAGGATCGACTTCGGATCTTGCTGATCAAAAACGTCGTGAAGGTGCCGTTGCTTATGATGTTGACCAATCGGCAATTGTAGTTGACGACGGTTCAGGATTTCAGCCTGTAGGTGGTGGCGGAGGACCTATTCCGCCAAATTCGGTTGGTGCAGCGGCAATACGATTAGAGAATGACGCTTACTTGCGTGGCCGTAATCTTGCTGATGATGGTGATATTGAGATTCTTAAAGTTAACACATCGGATCAAATTGAACTTGGAAGTTTGAATTCTAACGGTATCATTCTAGCTAATTTATTAAATATGAATAATAACGGAATCGGTAATTTAGCCGATCCATCTTCTGCACAGGATGCAGTAACTAAAGCCTATGTAGATCGAATTGCGCCAATTGCAGTTCGCGCTATGGCAATTGGAAACAAAAACGTAAATGCTCCCGGTACTAATTTTGATGGAATAACGGTTTCTTCGGGCAATTTAGTTCTATTAACGCAGCAATCCACTCCGGCTCAAAACGGTGTTTATGTTTTTGGTCTCAATGGTGGAACACCCATGTCCCGTTATAGTTTATTGAATACCTCAGATGAATTTACGGTTGGTAGGCAAGTATTAGTTCTTCAAGGCAATACTGTTGCAGATACTATGTGGGTACTCCAAGCAACTGTTCCTACTGTTGGAACATCTGCTGTTACATTTGAACAGCTTCAAGGCGGAGCTTCTTCGACTTTAAATAATCTCTCATCGCCGACAGCAATTAATCAAGATTTACTTCCCAATGCCGATAATGCTCGCAATTTAGGTAGCGCGGCAACTTCATGGAACGGCGTGTATAGTAATGCAATTATTGATTCAACTGGTAACGTTGCGGTTCAAGTTACTAATAGAGAATTAGTTGCTTTAACTGGCGAAACTCAATTTGAATGGAGTACTGCTGAAGTACTTAATCTAACTGGTCAATTAACTCCAACTCTAAATGATGAATGGAATATTGGTTCACCTTCAAATCAATTTTCAAATTTATACTTAGGCGGAAGTGCTTTTGCTAGCGGCGTTATTGGTAATGCTTCCTTATCTTTAAGTGCCGGTGGAGACATTGAAGTTGATCCAATTTCAATTGGTTCAGCTAATATTCTTTTATCTGATGGAGGCGCGACAATTGGTACATTTTTAATTAAATCAAATAATACTAATATGTCATCAGCTTCGATTAATTTAGCGACAGGTGATGCTGAATTAGGCTCTGGTCAAATTAGTATCTTTACTGGCGATGCAATTACTGGAAGTAATTCGGGTATCATTAGTTTAGCTCCAGGTGGAGCAGATACTCCAGATCTTGTTGGTGAAATTGAATTAAATGCCTTTCGCATTCGATTGAATCAAGGCGTAATTAGAATAACAAATCTTTCCGCTGATCCAACTGATTTAACAACTTATGAGCCCGGTGATATGTACTATAATGACACAACTAATAAAATGAAATTTTTTAATGGTACGACTTGGGAAACAATTACTTCTGTTTAAGATTGTAGGATAAATATATGATGACTAAATTAGATGCCAACCAAGTTATTAAATCAGTTTTTGATGAAACAACTGGTGCTCTAAAAACTGTTCCAGCTTCACAAACAAGTTTCGCCATTGAACTTAGTTCAGATGATGGTGATAGTGTTGAAACTCGATCTCAAGCAATTGATACTCAATCGATATTATCCGCAGTAACTGCTGGAAGCAATATAACTAGTTCGAATATAAATATTTTAAATTATCAAAATGTTTATGTTGCGTCTAATTGGTTAGGATTAAATGCAGTAAATGCTGAAATTCAAATTCAAGGAAGTTTAGATAATTTGGTATGGTTTAACGAAGGTTCTTCGATTGTTTTATCGTCTGCAAGTGGAAATCAATTAACTAAATTAACTAGTTGTGGTTATAAATTTATTCGTATTAATTATACAGCAAATTCAAATACAACTGGAACTGTTACTGTAAAATATGTCGCTAAAGGATAATTGTGGGTAAATTTCATATTGGTTCTGGCGAAATAAATACACAACTTAGTTCAAATTCAATTGAAAGCATTTCTTTGCCTATTGAACCCATTCGTGAAATTGTCTATGTTGATCGCGAAGTCATTATTGAAAAACCTGTTATTGAGACAGTTGAAAAAATTGTTGAAGTTATAGTTGAAAAACCTATTAAAGAGATTGAATATGTTATACCGCCTTATGTTATTCGTCAAATTAATGAAAATGAACAAATTAATCTAGCTCGAGAAAAAAACTTTAATGAAAAACTTAAAGTATATAGTGATGAACTTGAAGTCCAAGGACAAACTTTAGTTAGTCTAAGGCGTCGCCAAGCTATTTCTAAAACTCGTAAACAATCTTTACTTAAAAAAATACGTAAAGAAAAACTTAAAGCTAAAACAACATTGGCTACTTTAAAAATAGTTTGTGTTCTTAGTCCACTTTTAATTTTACTTGCCTATTTTAGGCACTAACGGAGGAAAAAATGTACGGTAAAGAAAAAATGCCAAAAATGGCAGATAAAGGACGTAAATCGTCTTTTGAAAGTATGAAAGATCCCGCTCATATGGACGCTAAAATGAGCGTTCTTGAAGAGCTAAGAGATATGGCTATGCAAATG
>Ga0209174_10003089_pt1 | contig 10646 bp, 11 predicted proteins | sample JI91814BDNA_FD_187505 | JGI IMG/M metagenome (GOLD analysis project Ga0209174, IMG submission 187505) | Wastewater effluent complex algal communities from Wisconsin, to seasonally profile nutrient transformation and Carbon sequestration -... | ecosystem: Engineered > WWTP > Effluent > Algae...
AGCGAATTTTTGGAATGGGAAATGGTATATGCGGGAAAATATTACGGCACCCTGAAATCTGAAATGAACCGGATCTGGGATACCGGCCGTTCCCCTCTGTTGGATGTAGATGTAAAAGGGGGGCTGAACGTTCAATCATTATACCCCAAGGAATCACTTTCTCTTTTTATAGAGCCGCCTTCACTGGAAGAACTGGATAGAAGATTGCAGGCCCGGGGCACCGAAACGGAGGAATCGCGGAAATCCCGGCTCAGCAAGGCTGCTTATGAAATGACTTTCAAACACAAATTCGACCATATCATCATCAACGATAAACTGGACCGGGCCTGTGCCGTAGCCGAAAGACTGGTCCGTGAGTTCCTTTCTTTAACTCACTGACACTGAATTCAAATCCTCCCGGGATTCCCCATTTCAACTTTCAATTTTCAACTTTCCACTTTCAATTTCTCCTGTGCTATCTTCGTACCATGTTTTCCGTGAATTCGATCATCTTTTTTATCCTGACCCTGCTCCTGATGGCATTTTTTGCCGGCATCGAAATGGCATTCTACAGTGCCAACCGGTTGAGCCTGGAAGTAAAGAAAAAACAGGGTGGCAGCAGTATGCTGATCCTCTCCCGTTTTATTGAATCCCCTGCCAAATTCCTGGGTACCACCCTGATTGGCTTTCATTTATTCCTGGTCTTTTTTTCCCTCCAGATCAGCACTTTCATGAGTCCGGTATGGGATTACCTGGGATTGCATCTTACTTATGTCCGACTGGTAGCCGAAATCACGCTGGCCACTTTTGTGGTATTGGTTTTTGCCGGTTTTATACCCCGTGCTTTCTTCCGGGCCAATAGTAATAACTGGCTCATCCGGCTTACTTATGTTTCCGATTTTTTCTACCAGATGTTTGCGCCGGTAGCCACCGGACTGATTGATTTATCTGAATGGTTACTCAAATATGTATTCAATATCCGGATTGATTCCAACAAAGAACCCATCAACCGGAGTGATCTGAAAAACCTGTTTCAGCCGGGAGAAGATGAAGAAAGACAGGAACGCAATACCCAGTTGCTGGAAAATGCACAGGAACTGCCGAAAGTAAAAATCAGGCAATGCCTGGTTCCGAGGAAAGAGATCATTGGTATTGAGAGCCATGCGGGCATGGAAGAGCTGAAGCAAAAATTCATTGAGACCAAACTCAGCAAGCTGCTGGTTTATGAAAACAATATTGACCATATCATCGGTTATGTACACCAGCTGGATCTCTTTAAAAAACCGGAATATATCCAGGATGTGCTGCTGCCCATACCAGCCGTACCGGAAAGTATGAGCGCCAGTGACCTGATCAGTAAATTCACCCGGGAAAGAAAAAGCATTGCCTGGGTAGTGGATGAGTTCGGGGGAACAGCCGGAATCATCACAATGGAAGATGTACTGGAAGAACTCTTTGGTGAAATTCAGGATGAATATGATACTGAGGAATTCGTGGAAAAACAACTTGCCGAAAATGAATTCATGTTCTCCGGCAGATTGGAGCTGGATTACCTGGAAGAAAAATACGGATTTGAATTTGGTGAAGAAGATTCAGAAACCCTTTCCGGCTATATCATCAACTACCATGAAACAATTCCCCACCTGAAAGAAAGAATCATTATTGATGATTACGAGTTTGATATCCTGAATGTAAGTGATACCCGGATCGAAACCGTCAAAATGAAGAAGCTGAAATAATCTGGCAAAAAGATGCTGTTCCGGCCGATGGCATTTGTGGAGGCCGGCCAGGTTCGGGCGACTTATCTGGTCTAAATAGCCTCTGTAACAATCCCTTAACCCCCTATCTTTGCTCACTTCAATCATTCCATGGCCCTTCTTGACTTTTTAGGAAAACGTAAACAAACCAACGATGCCGGTGGGGATATGTCATTTATTGACCACCTGGAGGAATTACGCTGGCATATCATCCGTTCCGTAATAGCGGTACTGATATTTTCTATCACGGCCTTTATCTTCATCAACAATGTAGTGGATGATATCATTTTTGCCCCGGCCAAACCTGATTTTATTACAGCACAATGGTTTTGTCAGATCGGCCGGAAAATCGGGATGGGCAACGGACTTTGCTTTGGGAATATAGAAGTGAAATTTCTGGAAACAACCATGACCGGACAGTTCATCTCTTCCTTTACCGTGGCCTTTGTCTGTGGCTTTATTGCCGCTTTTCCTTATATCTTCTGGGAGTTCTGGAAATTCGTTCGTCCCGCGCTTTCACCGGCAGAAAGGAAAAAAACCAGGGGAATCATTTTCTGGGTATCCCTGCTTTTCTTTATGGGTGTGAGCTTTGGTTATTTTATCCTCACTCCCTTCATGGTCAATTTCTACTTCAGTTATAAGCTGAGTGACCTGATTGAAATCAAACCCAGTTTTTCTGATTATCTCGAAAACCTGACCTATACTACCGTGGGGGTTGGTTTATTATTCCAGCTGCCCCTGCTGATCTATGTGCTCGCCAAGGTTGGATTTATCACGGCAGCCTTTCTCCGTAAATTCCGGAAACATGCCATCGTGGTCATCCTGATTGTGGCGGCCATCATTACTCCTACTACGGATCCTTTTAGTCTGGGTATCGTTACCATCCCCCTCTATCTCCTGTATGAAGCAGGTATCAACATTGCGGCAAGGGTTGATAAAGCCCGTGCGAAGAAAGATAAAGAATGGAGCTAACCCCATTGATCGGATAAATATTTTGTAATTTTGCATCTCAGACTGACGACTGACGACTGACGACTGACGACTGACGACTGACGACTGACGACTGAAGACTGAAGACTGAAGACTATCGACTAACGACTAAAGACTTCCCTCATGCATTCCCCATTTGACCTGAAGAAACCCATTGCCATCGGAAGTGATCATGCAGGTTATGAATATAAAGAAGACCTGATCTCTTTTCTGGAAGGCAAAGGATTGCACTTTAAAGATTTCGGAACACATAGTAAAGACTCGGTGGATTACCCTGATTTTGCCCATCCTGTGGCGCTGGCTGTTGAAAAAGGAGAAGCCGCCTGTGGCATCCTGCTTTGCGGAACGGCCAATGGTGTAGCCATGACGGCCAATAAACATGCAGGTGTCAGGGCCGCTATCTGCTGGGGTGAAGAAATTGCCAAAGTAGTCAGACAACATAATGACGCGAATATTATCTGTATTCCAGCCCGCTTTGTAAGGGAAGGAGATGCGGAAAAAATGGTTGCTCTCTTTATAACAACGGATTTTGAGGGCGGAAGGCACCAGGGCCGGGTGAATAAGATCGCCTGTAGCTGATTCCGCCTTTCATCAATTTTTTCAAACCCCTTTGCATAAAGGGGTTTATTTTTACCACTACCCCCGGCGTTTACCATCTGTGGGTACAATACCATACAAAAAACAAATATGACATTGAAAAAAACGATTGCCCTCGCCCTGATCTGTTTACCGGCGATGGTCACTGCCCAGAAAAAAGACAAAGCTGCTATGCAGGCCGCATCCAGCATTACAGCGGAAGACATGAAAAAACACCTGTACACCATCGCCAGTAAGGAAATGGAAGGCAGGGATACTCCTTCTCCCGGACTGGAAAAAGCGGCCAGTTATATTGAAGCGCATTTTAAAGCATTGGGTTTAACCCCGGGCAATAATGGCAGCTACCGGCAGTACTATACTTTATACAAAGACTCCCTGATTGGTGCATCTCTCAGCGTTAATGGTGCTTCACTGGAACTCAATAAAGATTTTCAACCTCAGGCCAACAGTTATGCTGCTGAAATGCGTTTTTCAGAAGCTGTTTTTGCAGGCTATGGAATTGTGGACGGAGAAGTAAGAAATGATTACAAGGACCTGAAAGTGGCGGGTAAACTCGTCATCATCCTCGATGCTTTACCAGCAGACTACAAACCAACTGTACAGGGAAGAAACTCCCCGGCCTCAGTATTTGGCAAACTCGAAGCCGCCATGAATAAAGGTGCTGCTGCAGTGATGATTGTCAATAGCGGATTTCCCCGCAGACCCGGAACTACCAACAGCAACTGGAGCATGAATGGTGGATACCGGCCCAGCCAGCCTCCATTTACATTCAATATCGGAACAGATGCAGTGGCAAAAATCATGGGAGAAGACGGAAAGGATATTTTCAACAAGATGAAAGCAGGATCCCTGAGCAATAAAATCTATCCGGCAGAAATTACCATGAACTATGCCAAGACCAGCACCACCACCCAGGTATCCAATGTACTGGCTGTATTGGAAGGAACAGATAAAAAAGATGAATTTGTGGTACTGACGGCCCACTATGATCACGTGGGAAAAAGAAATGATACCACCATTTATTATGGCGCCGACGATGATGGCAGCGGTACGACAGGTGTCCTGGAACTGGCAGAAGCATTTGTAAAAGCTAAAGCAGCCGGCAAAGGCCCCCGCCGTAGTATTTTATTCATGACCGTTAGCGGAGAAGAAAAAGGATTATGGGGAAGCCGTTATTATTCAGAACATCCTGTTTACCCGCTCGACAAAACCACGGTGGATCTGAACATTGATATGATCGGCAGGATTGGTACTGAATACCTGAAGGATAAAGATTCTACCAACTATGTTTATATCATTGGTGACGATAAACTGAGTTCTGATCTGACCCCGATTACTGACCAGATGAATAATATGTATGTCAAAATGAAACTGGACCGGAAATACAATGATCCCAGCGATCCCAACCGATTTTATTTCCGCAGCGATCATTACAATTTTGCACAAAAGGGCGTGCCGATCATTTTCTATTTCAATGGCACCCATGCCGATTATCACCGGCCAACAGACACACCCGATAAAATCAATTATCCCATGATGGCGAAAAGAGCCCAGCTGGTATTTTACACCGCCTGGGAAATGGCCAATCGCAATGAAATGCTGAAAAGAGATATCATTCTGGAAAAACCAAAAGGGTTTTAAGAGCCGATCAAAAACATATTGAAAATCAGCAGCCCCGGCCGAAAGGACCCGGGGCTTTTTCATCTTCAATTGAAAAGCTGGTCATGGTGGATTAAACTTTTCAAACAGGCCCCGGTCTATTCTCCTGTACCTGATTGAAAACATTAAATAGATAATCATGAAAAGGAATCAAATCGTAAAATCACTTGTACTGACCATTATGCTTTTTGTTGCTTTCTCTGCCACCCAAAACGCGAATGCCCAGGGGCGTCACGGGGTGCGTGACCGGGTTGAGGATGTAAGAGACAGAAGGGAAAATGTACGCGACCGCAGAGAAGATGTGCGTGATCGCAGAGAAGACGTACGCGACAGAAGGGAAGACCGCCGGGATGCCATGCACCAGGGTGGTGTACGCGACAGAATGGAGGATGTGCGTGACAGAAGAGAAGATGTGAGAGATCGCCGGGAAGATGTACGTGACCGCAGAGAAGATGTACGTGACAGAAGAGAGAACCGCCGGGATCGCCGGTTCTGATGTATTAGTCCTGTTTTTAATCCATCCCTTTTATATAAATCGACCCCGCCATTTGGCGGGGTTTATTATATTCCCTACCGCCGACTGTCGACTACTGACTGAAGACTGCTGACTGACGGCTGTCGACTGTTGACTGTCGACTGTCGCCTGACAGACTGAAAAGCCCGGGTCGGGAATTTTCAATATCTTAGAAATAAAAAAATATGTCAGACAACCAACACCCCACAACACCGGAAACGCCAAAGGAAAATGTGATTTCAGAGTATGTCGATGGTGTGAAGAAAATGGAAATGCAGGGATATGAATCAGGTATCAAAAAAGCGAGAACGGCTTTGTTTGTAACCGCTTTCCTTGTGCTGCTTGGCGAAGTGCTTACCATTTCCATGGCCGGATTAGAATGGACCCCTCTGATGATAGGAATTGTTGCCATTGAGGTCGGCATTTTTGTGGCACTGGCTTTTTGGACAAAAACAAAACCTTATACCGCTATTGTCGTTGGGCTTATTGTTTTTGTACTCTACTGGGTTGCCGCAATTGCGCTGAACGGATTGGAGAATGCCTACAAAGGCGTCATTGTAAAAGTGATCATTATTGTTACGCTGGTACAGGCCATCAAACCTGCCAAGGCCTGGGAGGATACGAAAAAGACATTGTAACAATAGCAGGAAAAAAATCAGAAACTTAAGCAAACAAAACTGTCACACTTCGACAAGCTCAATGTGACAGTTTTGTTTGCATGCTGGTCTTGCTATTAAGGAAGCAAACCGTCATAAAGTTGAACATTTTCATATCTATTACCAACCCAGCACCCATGCAAAGATCAGCGGGGCTACAATGGTGGCATCACTCTCTACAATAAACTTGGGTGTATTGATATCCAGTTTACCCCAGGTGATTTTTTCATTCGGCACTGCACCAGAATAAGAACCATAAGAGGTGGTGGAATCACTGATCTGACAGAAATAACTCCAGAAAGGCACATCATGCCATTCCAGATCCTGGTACATCATCGGCACTACACAAATCGGGAAATCACCGGCGATACCGCCTCCGATCTGGAAAAAACCAACTCCCTTACCGGCAGAGTTATTCCGGTACCATTCTGTCAGCCAAACCATGTATTCAATTCCGCTTTTCACCGTACTGGCCTGTAATTCTCCTTTCACCACATAGCTGGCGAAAATATTGCCGGTGGTACTGTCCTCCCAGCCTGGTACTACAATTGGAATATTTTTCTCTGCTGCGGCTACGATCCAGCTGTCTTTCGGATCAATTTCATAATACTGCTGCAGTTCACCGCTCAATACTACTTTATACAGGAACTCATGCGGGAAAAAACGTTCTCCCTTTGCTTCTGCATCCTTCCATTGCTTCACCAGGTGTTTTTGCAATCTGCGAAAAGCCTCTTCTTCGGGGATACAGGTATCCGTTACCCGGTTATAATGATTCTCCAGCAGATCCCATTCTTCCTGCGGAGTCAGATCCCGGTAATTGGGAATGCGTTTGTAATGGGAGTGAGCAACCAGGTTCATCACATCTTCTTCCAGGTTGGCACCGGTACAACTGATGATATCCACTTTTCCCTGGCGGATCATTTCGGCCAGTGAGATGCCCAGTTCGCCGGTACTCATGGCGCCGGCCAGGGTAATCATCATTTTTCCTCCTTCATTCAAATGTGTTTCATAGCCTTTGGCTGCATCCATCAGGGCAGCGGCATTAAAGTGACGGTAGTGATGCTGGATGAATTGTGAAACGGGTCCTTTGTTCATTTTAAACTTTTTAAAAGGTGACCGCCTTCTGATCCCGAATAAACGGGAGACTTTGCGAATACTCTACCGGAATAAAACAGGCTGAGCTGTAACCCGGGAAAGAGCCGCAAAAATACAGGTTTGTGAAATAAAAAAAGCCCTGCTATTAGCAGGGCATTCTCAGGTTTCTGATTATCCTTATTTTATTTTTTCCTTTTTGATCAGGTTCCCACCGGCATCCAGCTGTAATTTATACTGCCGCCCTGCATCAACAAGACGTAATATATAACTGGTCGTGCTGCCCATGGTTACTTCACATACTTCGAGTACATCAGGCTTTACAAAGCGCTTATCAACCGAGCGGGTAACAGCCAATGGAAGCTGGCTGTAAAAAATATTACGGGCGCTTCCCTGTAATTCCCCGTCTTCATTGAAATAAGCTTCCGAACGGTAGCCATCATAAATGAAAACTGCTTTGAGCATTTCCCCTGTGTTGACCCAGCTGATCAGCTCGGCACCGGGAAATTCTTTTTTGAAATTGGCTTTTGCCTGTTCGCCGGAGGGATCCGGATAAATAGAAGCGTTGGCTGATGTTGCGGCCATCGTCACAAAAAGTGAGAAGGCGAATACTGTTTTTTTCATGGCTTAAGGTTTAATGATTAATGCTATTTGATTTGCTGATTCAAAAATAGGTTCTCTTCAAAGTGAAGTCAAGTGATTTGTGATTGCCGGAGGGCTTTGTTAATGATATTAACCTGCAATAACATTACACAACAGTTTTACAAAAAGAAGGAGGGATAAAAAACCCCGTCCCTTACAAAAGGGAGCGGGGCTGTTTTTACCACACACCAAAACTTTCTTCGCTATAAAGAACTGACTGTTGAGTTCCCGTCAGGATTTTTTTACTTTTTTGTATTGATCCCAGTCCCTGGCATTATCTGATTTCAATACAAGCGACTGATCGGCATCTTCGATTGTGATATAATAGGTAGTTCCTTCACTGGTAGCTGCCTCAAAGAGATTACTGATCCAGTAGGGTTGGTAATTCTTTTTGAGATCCGCCTGCAGGGCCAATGGCAAATCCACCGGGCTGATAAAACGGGCTACACCCAGCAGCTCTCCTTCTGTATTGTAATACGCAGTAATATGCTGCTCGTGGTACACAAAGGAAGCCTGGTAATAATTGACGGCCAGGGTCCAGGTAATGTCTTTTGCCGTTGCAAATTCTTTTTTAAAAGCACCGAGTACTCGGGCGTCTACTTCTTCTGAACCGGGATTGGCATTAACGGCACCTAAACTCACTACCAATACACCCAGTAATAACATGATCTTTTTCATACAATTTAATTTTCTGTTCAATTTCTTTCAATGTCTGACGTGTCAAAGGTAGATTGGGTTACACCCGGCTACAAGCCAATTATGTCAAGTGGAATTTTGATGAGATCAACGGGTTGCATTGTTAACAGCATTTAACAGTGCAGCCATTCATCAGCCTTTTAACAGCCTACAACACGTGTTTCACTGCCGTTGGTATCAAAAAAAAGGATTCCATGCTTGCCGGATTGATTTTTATTTAGATATTTGTCTAAATATATAATTAAGAAAACCATGAACAGTGTTTTCAAGGCCCTGAACGACCCGACCCGCCGGGAGATTCTGCAATTACTGCGACAGCGGGATATGACCGCCGGTGAGATTGTGGAGCAATTCAATATATCCGGGCCCAGTATTTCCCATCACCTGGACCTGCTGAAACAGGCCAACCTGGTGCAGTCGGTGAAAGAGGGACAGTTTATTTATTATTCCCTTAACACAACCGTGGTTGATGATATCCTGAAATGGCTTATGCAATTCAAAACCAAAAAGAAATAAAAAGCTACTGATATGAACAGCTTATTAAAAAAAGGAGTCTGGCCCCTGATGGCCGCACCTGCCGTCTACCTCGCCATTGTCTGGAAAAACTTACCGGAAAAAGTGGCCATGCATTTTGATCTCAAAGGCAATCCTGACCGCTTCGGGAGTAAAAACGAATTGATCACAACCGTAATCATTATGATCCTGGTGAATATGGTGGTCTATCTGCTGCTCACCAATATCTGGCGGATTGACCCCAAAAAAAATGCTGCCGAAAACAGGAATCGGATTTCCACCATCGCTTTTGCAACCGCAGTGCTGCTTTCCGCAGTAATGTGTATGATCATTTACAGTGCTTCCAAAGGCAATATCCGGTTCAGCGCCGGACTGATCTTCAGCGCTGTGGGTTTATTCTTTGCCATCCTGGGCAATTATTTGCCCAATATGAAACCCAATTATTTTGCCGGCTTCAGACTGCCCTGGACACTCGAAAATGAAGAGAACTGGAGAAAGACCCATCAATTGGCCGGAAAACTTTGGTTTGGCGGCGGAATTTTGCTGGCTGTGATATGTCTATTTCTTCCTGCCGAGCTGGCCATCATTATATTTTTCACCATCATGGTAACCATTACCCTGATTCCCTGCGTCTATTCTTACCAATTATTCCGTCAACAGAAAAATAACCAGTCTTAATCAGTAAATTTAAAATATGCTACAAAGAATGTTTCTTGTCCTGCTGCTTGGTACTGCTTTTAGCAGTATTCACGGACAAAATTCCAAATTCACCGGCTCCTGGGAAGGGGTATTACAGGCAGGGATAGAAATCAGGATTGTATTTCATATCGAAGAAAACGGCAAAGTAAAAGCCGATAGTCCGGATCAGTCGGCCTTTGGCCTGACATGCAAAGACGCAATAATCAAGAATCAGGAAATTCAGATTGAGATCACCGCTGTAAAAGCTTCTTTTTCCGGCCGATTGATCAATGACAGTACCATCGAGGGGACTTTCACCCAGGGCGCTGACCTGCCCCTTACCCTGAAGAAAACAAGTAAAACAGACCAACCAAAGACCCCTGAAGCACTTAAAAGGCCGCAGCAGCCCCTTCCTCCATTTCCTTATCAATCAGAAGACCTGATTTATGCTAACGCCGATTCCAGTCTTCGTTTTGGTGCCACTATCACTATTCCCGAAGGAAAGGGACCCTTCCCTGCCGTTGTGCTGATCTCCGGTTCGGGTCCGCAAAACAGAAATGAAGAACTGATGGGCCATCAACCCTTTGCCGTACTGGCTGATTACCTGACCCGCAGAGGCTTTATTGTATTACGCGCCGATGACCGCGGTGTGGCAAAAAGCACGGGGGTTTTTGATAAAGCTACCAGCAGAGATTTTGCCGATGATGTGAACACCCATATCAACTACCTGTTGCAAAGAAAAGAAGTGAATAAAAAACAAATCGGATTGATCGGCCACAGTGAAGGTGGAATGATTGCACCCATGGTGGCAGCTGAGCGGAAAGACATTGCTTATATCGTATTAATGGCCGGGCCCGGTGTTCCATGCATGGA
>Ga0209174_10003092_pt1 | contig 10640 bp, 5 predicted proteins | sample JI91814BDNA_FD_187505 | JGI IMG/M metagenome (GOLD analysis project Ga0209174, IMG submission 187505) | Wastewater effluent complex algal communities from Wisconsin, to seasonally profile nutrient transformation and Carbon sequestration -... | ecosystem: Engineered > WWTP > Effluent > Algae...
CGTCGTCCACCGCTGGCTCGAAGCCTCGGCCAGCAGCTGCGCTTCTTCCTTCGCCACCGATAAGCGCCACCCCTTGGGTAGCACTCCCGCCACCGCTTCTCGCGACAGCAATAGGTGCGCGCCTTCGTGCCGAGTGCTCTCGGTCGCGGGAGGCAGGGGCATCCACGTCGTCTCGTACACGCAGGTGGCGGGCGTCGCTTGCTCCGCGGCGGACTTCGCCTTGACGCTCCCAAGCTTCGACACCGGCTTGTCCCAGCCCAGCGGCACGTGTCGGAACAGTCCAGGGCCGCGGCCCCATCGGAGCGCGTGACTCGACGCGATCCATTGCGGCCCCTCCTCTCCCACGATTCGCTTCGCCAGCGTGAGCAACGTCGACCCGGGCCCCAGCTCCACGACCGTCTTCGCGGCCCCCTCCGCCCACGCCGTCTCCACCGCTTTCAAGAAGCGCACTGGCTGTACAATTTGCTCGGCCCAGTACTCCGCTGTCTTCAGCCGAGCCGTCTCTACTCCGCCCGTCAGCGTTGAGATGAACCGCACGCCCTGCGGCTCCTGAAATGTCCTCCCTTCCAAGAGCCGTCGGAACTCTGCCGCCGCCGGTTCCATCATCGGTGAATGGAACGCATGTGACACTGCCAGCATCGTGTGCGCCACGTTCAGCGCTTCCGTGACGAACCGCTGCAGGGCCTCCTTCGAGCCCGCCACCACCGTCATCGCCCGCTCGTTCTCCGCAGCCACCACCAGCTCACCCGGCAGCAGCGCCTGGACCTGCTCTGTCGGCGCCTTAACCGCTGCCATACCTCCACGAGGGCACTGCGACATCAGACTGCCGCGTAGCGCGGCCAACTCCAGCGCCTCTTCCTCCGTCATCACGCCCGCGACCATCGCCGCGGCGAGCTCGCCCACCGAGTGACCCAGCACCACCGCCGGGCGCATTCCTCGAGCTCGCCACATGGCCACTTGAGCCAGTTGCAGCGCCACGATTGCCGGCTGCGCATACTGGGTCTCCTGCACCAACTCCGCGACGTCCTTCTCATCGGAGAGCAGCAGCTTCAGCAGGGGCACCTCCACCTTCGACTCCAGCACTGCTGCGTACCGGTCGAGCGCGTCTCGAAAGACGGCATTGGCCTCATAGAGCCCCTTTGCCGCCCCCGGCACCAGCGAGCCCTGTCCCGTGAACATCCATAGCGCGTCTGCGGGCGGAGCCCGCTCGCTGCCTGCGGGTGCCTCCCAGGACTCGAGCACGACGTGGGCATTGGTACCGCCGTACCCGAACGATGAGACCCCCGCGACGAGCGGACGCTTCTCCCCATGCCCCAGCGCTGTCGGCTGGGTCGGGATGACGGCGGCGAAGCCCGTCAGGTCGATCTTCGGGTTCAGCGTCTTGAAATGCACGTTGCCCGGCGCCTTGCGTCGGCGCAGAACCTCCACCGCCTTGATGAGACCCACCACCCCGGCGGCGCCCTCCAGGTGCCCGATGTTGCTCTTGATCGCGCCCAGCACCACGGGCTTGTCACGTCGCTCCCCCAGCACGTTCTTGAGCGCTTCGATTTCAATCGGGTCGCCCAGCGGTGTGCCAGTGCCATGGCATTCGATGTAGTCGACATCGCGCCCCTCCAGGCCCGCAACGCTCAGCGCCTGCTGGATGACAGCCTCCTGTGCCAGTCCATTGGGTGCCGTCAGCGAAGCGCTACGACCGTCCTGGTTCACCGCGGTGCCTCGGATCACCGCCAGCACCTCATCGCCGTCCGCCAGTGCATCGCTCAGGCGCTTGAGCACCACGACGCCAATGCCCTCGCCTCGGGCGATGCCGTTAGCGGCGCTGTCAAAGGTGGCGCAGCGGCTATCCACCGAAAGCATGCGTGCCTGACACGTGGTCACGTAAGGCGTGGCACATAGGATCATGTTCACGCCACCGGCCAGGGCCATACGGCAGGTGCCAGCGCGCAGCTTGGTGACGGCTGCGTCCACGGCGACCAACGACGATGAGCAGGCAGTGTCCAGCGTCATGCTCGGGCCGAAAAGGTCGAGCGCGAACGAGATGCGGTTGGAGGAGATTGACGGCGCTGCTCCGGTTCCAGCGTAGTCTGTGATGTGACCGAAGTCCGTCATCCAGTCGTAGTTCATCTGCCCGATGAAGACGCCAGTGAACGAGCCGCGCAGGCGCTCCTTGTCATAGCCGGCGGCGTGGAAGGCCTCATAGGCGACCTCTAGCAACAGGCGCTGCTGCGGATCCATCGCACGGGCTTCCGCCACCGGGATGCCAAAGAAGTCGTGGTCGAAGCTCTCGACCTCGCTCATGAAGGCCCCGCGTCGCGTGTAACTGCGACCCATCGCGTTCGGGTTGGGGTCGTAGATCTCGTTGATGTCAAAGCGCGACGAGGGCACCTCCGTCACGCAGTCCTGGCCAGCCAGCAACATTTCCCACAGGTCCTCAGGCGACAGGACGTCACCCGGCAGCCGAAACGCCCGAGCTATGATAGCGATGGGCTCCGCCGGGTTCACCGCAGGGCCGTTGCTGTGGACCGGGGTTCGCATCGCCACGCGGCCACTGCGATACGCCGCCAACTGCACTGCGCTCGGATAGTTAAACACGAGCGTGTAGGAGAGCCGGGTGTTCCAGGCTGCAGCCAGGAGATTGACAAGCCGCACGGCGAAGAGCGACGATAGTCCCTGCTCCGCCAGGTTCTGGGTGGCGGAGAGGGCGTCCGCAGGCACGCCGAGCACCTGTGCCACCAGTCGCAGGATGAGGGCAACCTCGCTGTTGTTCTCTGCAGCCTGGCTGTCCTGCCTGCGCGACTGGGACGACGTGGCCAGCTGGCGCAGCTTCTTCGTGTCGACCTTGCTATTGGCCGTCAGCGGCAGCGCATCCAGAACAATCCATGTCTGCGGAATCATGTAGTCCGGGAGGTACTTTTCGACGTGTAGGCGCAGCGCATCTTGCAGCCCCTGCACGCTGCCTCCCGGTTCACTGGCGGTCGCAAAGCCGACGAGCCGGGCACTGTCCCCCGGGATGTGAACGACGGCGGCCCGCTGCACCGCTTGTAGCCGCTCCGCGCAGTGCTCGATCTCCGCCAGTTCCACGCGGTGGCCGCCGACCTTAACCTGCGAATCCTTGCGGCCAATGATTTCGATCTCACCGTTAGGCAAATAGCGGCCCAGGTCCCCCGTCGCGTACAGCCGCTCATACGGCGCAACCGTGATGAACTTGCTGGCAGTAGTTTCCGGGTCGCGGAAATAGCCACGCGCCAAGCCCACACCGCCGATATAGATGTCGCCTACGACGCCAGTCGGCCGATACTCGAAGCGCGAGTCCAGCACGTGCATTGTCTGATTGGAGAGCGGCCGACCGTACGGAACCAGCTCGGTCCCCAGCTCGCGCGACTGGCGGGTGATAATGTGGAAGTTGGACCAGATGGAGGCTTCAGTCGCGCCGCCCAGCGCCACCAGATGGAGGTCCGGGAACAAAGCCAGCGCGTGGTCGGCCATTGTCATGCTGATGGCGTCACCGCTGAGCATTGCCACCTCCAGCGGCAGCGTCGCGTCCGGGGGACGGGACGCGATCAGCATTTCAAACGAGGTCGGGACGGTGTTCCAGACAGTCACTTGATGCTGGTGCAGTTGCTGCCACCAGTAGTCCGGATCGCGCGTCCCGTCAGGCTTGCAGACCACCACGGTGCCACCGGCGCCCAGCGTTCCGAAGATGTCCCAGACGGACAGGTCGAAGCTGAGCGACGAGATGGCAAACGTGACGGTCCGCGGCCCGAGCCCGAAGCGCGCATTGATGTCCAGGCAGGTGTTAACTGCGGGGCCGTGTGCGATCTCGACGCCCTTAGGCGCACCGGTCGAGCCGGACGTGAAGATGACGTAGGCCAAGGAGTCGGGGGCCACCTGAACCGGCGTTGGGACGCGTCCGCCAACCTCACCCACCAGAGCGCGATCCACGCGAATCGTCGGGGTTTCGGCGCCGCCCTCGTCTGGGCGGTGCCAGTGACGGTCGGAGCCCACGCACTTGTCCTGGACCAGCGCGATCTCACAGCCCGCCAGGGCGATGATACTCCGCAGCCTGTCATCTGGGTGGCTTGGGTTGAGCGGAAGGTAGTACGCACCGGTCAGCAGGGTGGCGATCGTGGCGACAACCTGCTCCCATCCCTTCTCCATGACGACAGCCACGCAGGCCCCTGGAGCGACGCCCGCGTCCTGCAAGCGGACGGCACAGGCGCGGGCCAGCGCCACAAGCTCTGCGTAGGTGAGCTGGACCTCCTGGTCAATGATTGCAGTGGCGTCGGGCGTCGCATGCGCGGCCCGCAGCACCAGCCCGTGAAGCAGGCGCGGCGCATCCGGGGCCAGTTCTACCTGGGTCTGGTTCATGCCTACGCGTAGCGCCAGCACCTCGGGCGGCAGGGTCGAGGTATTCAGGTCACCGGTGGCCACACGCTCCAGCATGTGCTGGAAGCAGGACAGCATATCGCGCATCAGGTCGCGGTCATGAACGTGGCTGTCGTAGTCCCAATTGATCCGCAGCTCACCGTCGACTTCGTAGACTTGGTGGTCTAAGGAGATCTGCGGGGTCTGCGTCTGCTGGAACTGTAGTTTCGTGCGGCAGCCGACGAACTCCACACCTGAGTCGACAATGCCGAGGAAGGATGTAAAGACAATGGGGAAGCTGAGGTGCGGGTCCGCGCGGTGCTTGCGTAGCATGCGCACCACTTCCAACCCGCTCAGGTCGCTATGCTCAAGCCCATGGCTGAGTTCGCGGTGGATGGCGATGGCACGCTCGTCGATGCCCGCGTGCCGACCGGTAATGGGACACAGCAGGATGTTGGTGAACTCGCCGACCGTACCGGTGAAGTCGTTGCCGCGCACCACCGGCCGCTCGGACATGGTGACGGTAACCGAGAACTCAGGCTCCTCAGCATAGAAACCGAGCACCTCGGAAAACACAGCAAGCAGCAGGGCGTTGGAGGTTACCTGCAGCGCGTTGGCTCGGGCCTTGAGTGCCGACCATCGTTCGGCACACAGGGTAATGCACTCCCGCTGGAAGTTGACGCCCACCCCTGCCGCGCTCCTACGGCGCGGGAGTTGTGGAGGGGCGGGCATGGCATGCAAGCGTGCTGTCCAATAATCGAGGGATGCTGCGGATATCTGCTTCGTCCTCAGTTGGTTGCAGTAATCGCGGAACGCCAGCCCGTGTCCTGACGACGCAGAAGTAGAGTCCTGCTGCACCAAGTCGCGGTAGTACCCAGCGACCTCGCGGCAGAGGAGCATGGCGCTGGTGGCGTCCATGAAGAGCATGTCCAGCAGGAGGTGGACGCGGACGGTGCGCTCGTCAAGCCTGCTCAACTGGATATCCCAGTGTAGATCGGGCCGAGACCGGAAAGCTGTCATGCACTCCCGGCGGCGCTGCTCCAGGCTAGCAACCGCACGCGCTTCGAGACGCACGGGCTCACGGCGCTTGGACTTTGGGAGAACTCGCTGCCGGGTGCCGTCGACAATGACGGCGTGCAGCATCGGATGCTGCGCAACGGCCCGGCGCACAGCCAGCTCGAAGCAGGCGACGTCGAGGTTCTCGATATCGAATTCGGAGTAGACCTGACAGGGACAGTCCTGGCTGGCGCCAATCACATAGGACACCTGCATGGGCGTCAGCTCAAATGCCCCATCCCCCCCGGGGACAGCGTCTTCAGTTCCGAGGAAGGAAGACGACGCCTCTTCCAGAGTAGGGATCGCTGACGCAGCCTGAGCCACGGTCAGCCCATAGAGCACCTGATAGGAAGGCATTGGGCTCAGTGCACCACGCACGCGAGTCGCCGTCAGAGAATCCATTCCCAGGTTCCCAAGCAAGACGCCCGATTGACGTTCGAGTACCGAAGGAGGGACGCCCAGAAGGGAAGCGAGGATTTCAAGGGGAGCCAAAGAGTGCGATGCTGTTTTCATTGGTTTAACCGATCTCTCCAAGCTCGGCCGCTCCACAACTCCTAGCTCACGCGCGTTCGTATGGTCAGTCAAGTCAGCAAACTTGCCCGCAACAACGACACCGACCGGTGAGCCATGACTGGTCCTGCTCCGCTTTCGTGGACACCGAGCTACACTGCATTCCGTGCTTCGATGTGCAGGGATGAGTACTCGACTGGGCTCCCGTAGTCTAGAGAGAAGTGAAGTCTCTCTCGGTTGTAGAAGACTTCGATGTACTCGAAGATCGCTTGGCGGGCTTCAGCGCGCGTAGCAAATCGGCGGTCGTGGCACAGCTCGATGTTGAGCGTTGCGAAGAAGCTTTCTGCGACGGCGTTATCCCAGCAGTTTCCCTTTCGACTCATGCTGCCGACCAGGCCAAACATCAACAGGGCCACCTGGTACTCGCCGCTGGCAAGCTGCCTGCCTCGTTCGGTGTGATGCACGAGGCCCAGCGGTACGTTTCGGCTCTGCAAGGCCATCTGCAACGCGGACAAGCACAGGTCGCGGTCGATCGTCTCGCTCATCGACCAGCCAATCACTCGACGGGAAAACATGTCGAACAGCACGGCCAGATAGAGCCATCCCTGCGCCGTCGGAATGAACGTAATGTCCCCGACCCACGCTTGATTGGGAGCCTGAGCCCAGAAGGCGCGCGCCAGCACGTTGGGAGCCACGGGCAACGCATGTCCAGAGTTTGTGGTGCTGCGATACCGCCGCCGCCGTCGTGCGTGCAGCCCCTGCTGTTTCATCAGGCGTCCGACGCGCTTGGAGTTGGTCTTGATGCCTTGCGAGCGCAGCACGGCCTGCACGCGCGGCCGGCCGTAGGTGCCACGGCTTTGCTGGTGGATGGCCTGGATGCGGTCTCCCAGCGCCTGGTCTTGCTGCCGGCGAGCGGAAGGCCGGCGATGGCAAAAGGCGTAGTAGCCGCTGCGCGACACGCCCAGGTGGTGACACATCATCTCGATCGCTCGTCATTGACCGCCCTTGATAAGTCGGTAGCGCGACCGTCAAGCACTGTCGCTGATGGCCTAACCGCAAATCCTGCCTGGGCCTCCCTCCCGTTGTTTGATCGCCGCACTTGGAAGCGTGTGCGCTTTGGTGATGTGGGTCCACTGGTTTGTCACCGTCAGCTGGTTCCTGCCGGCTGGGTGAAAGCCTACAAGGTGATCACCGACGACCTAAGCGAGCAGGACCGCGATGACCTCGCCAAGCGCGCTGCCAAGATGGCCGTGCTGGTAAAAAACCCCGAGCGCGTGCGGGCGGTGGTGGAGCAAATCGTCCGGCACTACCGATCCTGTCCCTCTCCCACCCTCAAATCACGACGGGGCTCGGCGAGGGGGTACTACAAACTCGGTACCGGAAAAAAGTCCAAGTTGACCTGAAGCGCAACAGGGCAGGTCACAAACCCCAGGATTCACTTAATTCGTGGATCAATCTTTGGGGGCGGGTCACGGAGCTCATCGCTTGACTTTGGATGATCAGCGCGTGGTGTTTAGGATTACTAAGACGACTCCAACTAAAATTGGACAATTTGTCACTCTTTGGAAAAGACCGAAACCTGATGAATTTCCTTCAGCAGCAGGAAATAAACCAGCAGCTCTCCATACTGATGATAGGATCGGGTTTGTTGTGGTTCATGTTCACGATGATTCACATAGCGGGCAATCTATTTTTAATCGTTCGATTTTGGTTGATAAAGGCACCATGGCGACTGGCAGCAAGAAAGGCAAAACCGCTTTTCGCATTTACCCACCTTGGACAAAACCAGTTGCTGACGAGGCCATTAAATCGCAGAGATGGCAAAATGTATATTTTGTTGCAGATAATGAAAATGAGGTTTCAAAGCTGGACAAGGTGCGCAAACTGTTTAACAAAACTAAGAACTAAGCTAGCGCCTGCTCATCCAAATTCTTTAAAAAATCCAGCTTTTGCAGGATTTTTTTCTCTAACCCGCGATCCAAAGGTTGGTAGAATTTTTGTGGACCTAATTCTTGTGGGAAATAATTTTCTCCAGCGCTATAGCCATAGGGTTCATTATGGGGATCGCGATAACCTTTGCCATAATCCAACCCGCGCAGTAACGCTGTTGGTGCATTGCGTAAATGCATTGGCACTTCGGCACTGCCTGTCGCTTTGACAAATTGCATGGCCTTTTCATAGGCCGAAAACACAGCATTGCTTTTTGCTACACAAGCAATATAAAGGATGGCCTGAGCAATAATCAGTTCTCCTTCGGGTGAACCCAGTCGTTCATAGGTTTGGGCAGCAGCTAAGGCTAAAGACAGAGCTGTTGGATCTGCATTGCCCACATCCTCGCTAGCCATGCGAATGACGCGGCGAGCGATGTAGCGAGGGTCACAGCCACCGTCAATCATACGACAAAACCAATAAAGGGCAGCATCCGGGTTTGACCCTCGCACCGAATCATGCAAGGCAGAGATCTGCTCATGAAAAATATCCTGACCGCGATCGAAACGTCGCCCTTGCTGTGTCTGCATAGAAGCAAAAGTCTCATTAGAAATCAAGCGTTGATGACCCTTAATCTCAGAAAAATCAACCAAGGTTTCTAAGCTATTCAATAAACGCCTAGCATCGCCATCTGCCGCAGTGACCAATAGATTGCGCATATCTTCAGGAATTTGCAAAGTCAGGGCACTTTCTTTATCTAACACTGCGATAGCCCGTTGCAAAATGCTCAGCAGCTCATCGCTCGTCAATGGCTTCAACACATAGATCCGCGCACGCGAGAGCAGAGCGTTATTCAGCGAAAATGATGGATTTTCGGTGGTAGCGCCAAGAAGGGTAATGGTACCATCTTCCATATGGGGTAGAAACGCATCTTGCTGAGCTTTATTAAAGCGATGGATTTCATCGACAAAAAGAATTGTAGGTTTTTTCAACCGCTTTGCTTGTTCAGCAACGTCACGAATTTCTTTTACACTGGAAAGTACTGCCGAAATACTGACAAACTCAGCACCCATATCATGAGAAAAAAGCTTAGCTAGAGTGGTTTTTCCCACACCTGGTGGTCCCCATAAAATAAAAGAATGTAGTTGCCGGTTGGTAAGAGCTACGCGTAAGGGCTTGCCAGCGCTCAGCAAATGCGTTTGCCCGATATATTCCGCTAAACAGAGAGGGCGCAGGCGGGACGCTAAGGGTTCGACTTGATTCATAGACCACCTACTGAAAAGCAAAGTTACCTTTTTGACCTTCACGCATACGAAATTGAATGAAATGACGGCGATCGGTAAGTTGCAGATATAAATTCATTTGCAAAAGATAGGAAAAATTTTGTCCTAACTCAGCATAGTAACGATGACCGGGATAAATGCGATCTTCGGGCTGTAGAATATGCGTTAGGCGATTGAGACTGTCAAACATAGCAGAAGGATCGCCGCCTTTCCCGGAACACAGACCGCAACCTTCGATAAACAAAGTGTCACCACTGAAAAGGCGCCCATCAATCAAGTAGCAAATAGATCCTACTGTATGCCCTGGGGTAAAGATGGGTTGTACCTCGATAGTCCCAATGACAATAGGAGTTTCGTTTCCAATGGAAATCAAATTCTTGCAGTTAAAGCCATAGAAAAGAATTTCTTTTGCGTGCATGTAAACCCGACTGTTGTATTGGGTCGCAAAATGTTCAGCTAAATTGACATGATCATAGTGATGATGAGTCAAAAACACATCGATAGTCTTAATTTGATGGCGATCAAAAATAGCAGCAAATGATTCAGGTTCCCAGGCAGGATCAATGCAAACTGCTAGGCGATTTTTTTCATCGATCGTAATATAACAGTAATTAATTAAATTTTGTCGCGAATGACGCAGCTGATAGAAAATCAGCTTTTGAGCGTTCGTCATATTCTACCCCAGAATCTGGGGGGCGAGTTTAGCAGGTTTGAGTCTGAGAAGAAAGAAGAATTAATAACTATTTACGGTAGGAAGCGGGTAGGAAAAACAACCGCTGTTTCGGCACCACGGTCCGGGAAGTGGGCGGCTGGATTGTTCCTGGCTCGGCGATGACAGCGGACATTCTACATTAGACTGCAGCCGATCTGTAGGAAAATAACAAGTTTCTTCTGCGATGGGTCGGCGGACAGGCCGATGGCAGGGGGCTCGTTGGCGAGGCTGAAGAGGTTGGCGGCGTTGTGGGTGGCGATCTGAAAAGGCTTGGCCGATCCTGAAGCGGCAGTCGGTCAACGACTCCGCCAGGCGGTCAGGTGGGGGCGAGGCGCTCGAATGGGGCAAATGTGGCGAAGCGATCTAACAGAGTTGGCCTCTTCTGAATCGGCAGCCGAGCAACGGCTTCGCCCGGTGGTCCGAAGGAGGCGAGCCGCTCGAATGGGGCGACCGCTTAGATGTGGCGAAGCGATCTGAAAAGACTTGGCCGCTTCCGAAGCGGCAGCCGCTCAGCCAGTCAGCCCCAAGGGCCGGTGGAGGCGAGCGGCTCGAATGGGGCAAATGTGGCGAAGCGATCTAACAGAGTTGGCCGCTTCTGAATCGGCAGCCGAGCAACGGTTTCGCCCGGTGGTGAGAAGGAGGCGAGCCGCTCGAATGGGGCAAATGTGGCGAAACGATCTAACAGACTTGGCCGCTTGCGAAGCGGCAGCCGCTCAATCAGCCAGCCCGACGGTCAGGTGGAGGCGAGCCGCTCGAATGGGGCCACCGCTCGGAGGGGGCGAAGC
>Ga0209174_10003093_pt1 | contig 10640 bp, 20 predicted proteins | sample JI91814BDNA_FD_187505 | JGI IMG/M metagenome (GOLD analysis project Ga0209174, IMG submission 187505) | Wastewater effluent complex algal communities from Wisconsin, to seasonally profile nutrient transformation and Carbon sequestration -... | ecosystem: Engineered > WWTP > Effluent > Algae...
GAGAGACCCACGTCCAACAGGGACTTGCCCTTCGGCTGTCCGACCTTGAGCTTCTTCCCGCACCTCGTGGTCACCTCCAGCAGAGCGTCTCCTCGACGCATCGTGGAGGTGATCGAAGTGGGGAAGTGGACAACGCTCATTCCCACCTACCTTAGTCACTGTCAAGCGAGCTTGCAAGTGAACCCTGCCTAACCCTGTCTCGCCTCACCTCGCCAAGCCACGCATCACCAAGCCCTGCCGTACCTCACCATGATTGGAGGTTCGACCCTCCACCGAGCTTCCTCACCTTGCCTAGCCCAGCACCACCAAGCCGCACTCTGCCATGCCGAACCCCGACCATGCCGGAACCAGCCGCGCCACACCATGATTCGTGCCCGAGAGAGTTCTGACGCTCTCCCGGGCTCCCCTGCGGTGCCTCGCATCGCCATGCCTCGCCTCGCAGCGCCGTACCGCGCCGTGCCAGACCTCGATAGTGCCCCCGAGGAGTTCGACGTCCTCGAAGGCTTCCCTGCGATACCTTGCCTTGCCACACCCAGCCCTACCGGACCGGACCCAGCTCTGCCATGATCGTGCCCCCGGGAGGTTCGACCCTCCCGAGAGCTTCCTCACCTTGCCTCACCCATCACCGCCATACCTCGCCCCGCCGTACCTCACCGTGCCTGACCACACCCAACCTCAGCCTCACCATGCCGCACCGGGCCATACCCCGCCCGACCAGGCCTTGCCCTGAAGATCTAGTCGTCGACCTCGGAGGGATCGGACACGGGGCTCGTCTCCTCCCGGGGCCACAGAGCGCGGACCTTGCGGTGCTCCTTCTTCGAGAGCGCGAGGAGCGCTCCCTGGGCAGCCGCTGCATCCGACGCACGGCGACGCTCGGCCACCGTTGCATCGGGGTGACGGATCCCCTTCTCGACCACACGCAGTGCACGCACCTGGGACGCTTCGGCCTGACGCATCCGGCTCAGGTTCTCCTGGCGGACGTCGACCATCGACGAGATCCGGTAGCCCTGGGTGACGACGTTGTACAGGTGTCGCCAGTCCCCGTCACGGTGCAGGCGCTTGTTCACCTCGTCGATCAGCCCGGAGAGCTTCGAGACGATGTCCCTGCGATCGAGACCCACCAGCGGCAGGTCGATGATCTCGCAGAGCTGCTCATAGGTGACGAGGTCGCCGGTCTCGTGCATCTGCTCCCGGACGTAGTCGAGGAGCTTCGATGCCCGCGAGTTCTCGTTCGGGAGGAACGTCACAGGGCCTCCAGCTCCACCTCGTAGCGGCCGAAGCGGGGACGGTAGTCGCCGAGCCCGGACATGAGACCGGCGTTGCGCACGATCATGCCCAGATCGTCCTCGCGGAGCACGTCGAGGTCGACCGTGAAGTCGGCGACGAGGCTCCAGTTGCGGAAGCTCGGCCGGGTCCGGGTGACCTTGGACATGCCGACCTTGACCGAGCGCGAGTCGACGTGACCGGCGTTCCACATGTCGACCGGCGACGACGGGCCGTTGTACTCGATCGGCAGGATGTCCGCGCCGGACATGAACACGCCACGCTCGACCGCACGGCCGAGCTTGTTGACCTTGGCACCCTCCTGCCACGAGCGGAACACGTTCCACGCCGGAATGCCGACCTTGCCGTCGTCGGTGAGGTACAGACCTCCCTCGAACTCCAGCTTGGCCAGCTCGGCGAAGTCCTCGTCGGTCTTCGTCCGCTTCGAGCTGATCGACTTCATCTGGCGAGCGATCGGATCGCGAGGATCGGCGAGCCGCTCGTTGTGGGTGAGCAGTGCGACTCCGGGGACGCCGGAGATGTGTGCACGGAACTTCTTCATGATGGTTGCCCTCCTGGGCTGTTTACTGACACGCCTGATTGCGTGCGGCGGGCGCTGCGGGGGTCGAACCCGAGTCCTTGCCAATCGCCCTATTTCCCCTGCGTTGCCTCGCCTCGCCTAGCCAGACCTAACCCCGCCATGATCGTGCCGATGGAGAGTTCGAGGTCTCCACCGGCTTCCTTGCCCTACCAGGCCAGACCCGGCCAGGCCCAACATCGCCATACCGCACCCGGACACGCCCTGGATCGTGCCGGTGGGGAGTTCGACGTCCCCACCAGCTTCCTCGCCTTGCCACGCATCGCCACGACTCGACCTACCCGGCCTAGCCATGCCGCGCCGTACCTCGCCACGAAGATCAGGTGGCGAATCGCCCCCGTTCAGCGATCGCCTCGATCATCTCAGGAGTGATCGGGATCAACACGGAAGCCTTCTCGGAATGAGGCCCGGAGTCGATGACGGCAGAGACCCATCCGAGACCTCCGTTGTGACTGAGATGGGTGCTGATGTACCTGGACGTCCAGACCTTCGGCTCGAAGCCCTTGGACTTGCACTTCGGCTTGTTGCTCATCCGAGCACCTCCAGGCAGTCCCTGTAGATCGCCGTGTCGAGGCCGCGGCCGTTGCCGACGACCGAGTCGGGCAGGTGCACCCGATGGGTGAACGAGCCACCAGCGAGGTAGCTCATCATCCCGGGCCGGGGGACATCCACGAGGACGAAGTCCCCAGCGCGACCGGAGCAGTTCTCCGGGCCGGGGTAGCCGTGCCACTGGATGTCCTTGCGGAGCCGCCCGAGCTTCCAGTCATCCCAGTGACCCTCGTACTGCGGAAGGTCTGCGTGGCGCTCGTTGGCCTCTTCGATGAGACGCTTCCGAGTTGCCTCGAAGGTCTCCGTGATCTGTGCCTGATCCATGGGCACGATATTGCCCTAGCGGAAAGGCGCTGTCAAGCTCTCTTGGAGGAAAGTTTCCGAGCTGCGATGAGCTGATGGTAGACGGCGATGAACCCACCCTTGCTCACATCGGGGGGCATGGCCTTGGCAGGGTTGTCCCGGAAGCTCTCGAACTCGATGAACAGGCGCTGGCGATCGGCGTCCTTCACCGACTGCGGCAGCGGGTGCACGAGGCCGAACTTCTCGGCGATGGCCGCCTCGGCTCGTGCCTCTGCCTCGCGGTACGGGGCCATCTCCGGCAGGTGCTTGATCGGTCGCGGCAGATCGCCGAGGTACGCCTCGCTGCCATCGTGGAGCAGCGCTTCGAGCGCATGGTCCGGGTCGGTCGTCATCACGATGCGAGCCACGGCGACGGAGTGCTCGGCCACGCTCATGAAGCCTGCGCAGTGCCCGGCGAAGCGGCACACCCGAGAGAGTCCGTGAGCGATGTCCTCGATGCAGATGTCCCCGGGCTTGAGGTTCATCGGGTAGACGAGCTTGCCGGTGAAGGTGCGAATCTCCCCGAGCTTGTTCTCGACGAGGTGCTGGAACCCGTCGTAGTACTCGGCGACAGAGTCGGTGGTCGAAGTCATCAGTGAGCCTTGATCTGGAAGTTGACGGCGAGATGGAGCGGTGTCGTGGTGAGCGCCGTGTTGGCGAAGCCGCCATCGCTGGTGGTGGAGGCGCTCTGCGAGTCGGTCGTGTGGGAGTGCGCGCCGCCGTCTCCGATCTCGGAGTCGTAGGTGCCATACGCCTGAATGGTGCCGCCGTTGCCGAGGGTGAAGCTGCTCGGGCCGGAAGCGGTGAGCATCACACCGTTGGCGTTGCCGCCCGCGCCGCCCGTGTAGCCGTGGCGGTGGGCGGCAGCCGTGGAGAGCCCGTGGGTATGTGCGAAGGTGTGGGTGTGCAATGGGAGGTTGCCACTCGCGATCGTTCGCGAGTTCGCGCCGCCTGTCGCTCCGAGCGAAGTCGTACCCGCCCCCATCGCTGCCTTGTCCACCATGCTGGGAAGCACGATGCTCGAACCTGATTGCCAGGACGCAGGGATTGCCAGCCACAGGTTTGGATAGAGCGTCTGACCGTTCGTGATCGTCTGGTTCATCAGGAGCCACCCTGGATCAGCCGTCGCCTTGGACGTCATCCTGATCGTTCCTGCCGGGGTCAGCAGATCACGGAGTGACTCGATGCTGAAGGGGATGCCATTGATCGTCCCCACGAGAACGGGGGCCTCGACGGGAGGGGTCGTGGTAGTGATCGAGATCGCCGGGGATGTGCCGCCCGTGAGACTCGACGTCGAGGTGATGGTCGCGACATTCTGACGAGCCAGCCTGCCTCCGAATGCGATCGAGACCGGAGACCCCGGGAGTGGACCACCTCCGCATGAGACCCCCGCCGTGTCGATCGAGGGAAGGGCCAGGAGAGCGGTCTGCACCGTCCCTGCCGAAGCGTTGTGGGCAATCGCCGAGGTGGTCATCCCACCGAAGGTCAGCGTGAACGTGCCTCCGGTGGGTGAGCCGGTGATCGTCAGGGACTGGACCTCAGAGGTGCCGAACGTTGCTCCCTCGGACGAGTACAGCGATGCAACAACGATCTGGCGAGTCATCGAGTAGCGACTCTACTCCAATCGAGGTCAGCCAGGCCAGGAGCGGCAGATGGCTCCACGCCGGAGCTGGGCGGTGTAGCACCACCCAGACGGCCCCGAACGCAGCACGAGGGCGATGAAGGCCACGGCGGAGTTCCACGGGGTCGCCGTCACATCTGCCGGAGTGCACAGCGCTCGCTCGGAGCACAACCACTTGTGGTGGACCTCCATGAGCACCTGTCCGTAGCCGGAGTCCGTGCCGAAGCCGGGAGACTTCAGCACACACCCCGCCCCCGAAGCGGTAGCGAAGGCTCCACCTCGCCGAAGGTTGTAGCACCCGGCGCTCTCGCGCAGGACGATCTTCATCATCCACGGGACGTACCGATCGACCCACGCCTGGTCGAGGTTGAACTCCGGGCTCATGGCCACGATGGAGATCACCTTGGCCGGGGTCTCCAGGTCGAGATAGTCGTGCTCGGGTGCGAGGGCATTGGCCTGTCGCTGCGCTTCGAGGAGGGCGAGTCGATCAGTGATGATCTTCGCCTCCTGGTCCTCGGGGATGTCGATCCCGAGGACCTCCTCCACCTGCCGGATGCCCTGCTCGATCTCCTCGGGCGTGTCGCACGCCGTGGCCGAGAGGGTGAGTGCACTCAGGATGAGCGCGCCGATGATACGGGTCTTCATGTTGGGGTCTCCTTACCGCCTGGTCGGGGTGCAGAGAACATAGCACACCCCGTAACACAACCGCAATAATCCTACGTTCGAGCGCCCCCGAAGTACGCCACGCCGAAGCCGCCCTTGATCATCTTGTCGGCCAGCGAGGAGCCGTCGGCGAGGAACACCTCGGCGAGGTAGCGCCCGTACTTCTCGCTCGACTGGATCGTGTGCACCGAGACGCGAGAGGTCGGGTTCGGGTTGCGTGAAGATGGTTTCATCTTGAGGAAGCGCTTCATGGCCGCCGTCGCCTCGGCGTACCCGGGCTGCCCACGCTCGGGGGTGTTGAGCCCGTAGATGCGCAGCGGCATCTTCATCAGCACCTCGAAGCCGAGGTCGATGATGGCCTCGATGGTGTCACCGTCGACCACCCGCACGATCTCCACGTTGGTGTAGCTGTACAGGGGCTTCGGGGTGGCATCCGTCATGGCCAGATGGTACATCAGCCCTTCTCGCTGGCACAGGGACAGTCCGGCGTGGTGCAGGTGTCGCAGAGGCAGTCGAGGTCACCACACCGCTTGCCCCGCTTCGGGTTCAGGCGCAGCCAGAGCCAGTGGAGGTGATAGCGGATCATCAGTCCTTCGACTCCTTCAGCTTCTTGATGACCGCCGTCGCCGCCGCCTCCATGAGCGTGGTCTCCCACTCCTCGTCCGGCAGCGCAGTGATGAACTGGCCGACGAGCGAGCGCACGGCCGTGTCGAAGCGAGGATCGGTGGTGACCACCTCGGTGGCGATCTGCCGGACGACCGCCGTGAGGGCCTGGGAGAAGATGTCCTGCAACGGCGAAGTCGTCGGGTTCGACCGCCAGCTCTCCGTCTTCGCAGGGGTGACGAGGTAGGAGATCGCATCGGCGATCAGCTTCTCCCTCGCCTCGTCGGTGAGCGAGTCGAGGATCGCCTTCTGTACGAGCGGTTCGAGCGCTCCGAGTTCGATGGCCATGGTGGTCAGTTCCCTTCCTGATGAACTCGAATGCGTCCTGCATGACCACAAGCACATCGAGCGTGGCCTGGCGTCGGTTCTTCACAGCGCACCACGAGCGACGGCGGCAGCCCATGGGGTCGGCGTACCGTTGGCATTCACGAGGCTCGGTGTGGTGAACCCCGGCGTGTTGGTCGGGGTGACGCCACCGAAGAGCAAGATCGAATCGCAGCCCGCATCACGGTGGTCCTGCATCTGCACCTCGATGCTCCAGGCGCTCGGGTGGAAGTTGTTGTGATCCAGACCATTCACGGCGCACATGAGATGCGACGCCTGGGGTGCGTAGCGCTCGGCCAGCGCCAACGAGGCGGGGACGTCGTAGGCGTCGTAGCTCAGGTGATTGCGCTGACTCGGCATATCGATCAGTGCCAGGTCGAGCACCCCAGCAGAGCCGAGGTGGTTGGTGTACGGCCCGACCCCGGTGACCGGGGTGACGTACTGCTCGACGATGTTCCAGCGGTGCACGAGCACCTGCCAGTCCGGGGTGTCCGGGTCGTACTCGTCCCCCATGTCCCATGCCCGAATGAACGCGGCGTATGGAGTCCACAGGTCGATGGCCTGCTGGCGAACAGACGGGTCGTCGCTCCACACACGAGCGTCATACACCACGACCTTCAGCCCACCGAGCGCCTCGACCTGCTGTACGAGCTTCAGGTACTCGCTCGTGTCCATGTAGCGCTGCCCCGGGTTGGCCGGAGTGTAGGTCGACCAGTCAGGGGGGAAGCAGTGACCGAAGATTGCGTCGATCCCCGCATCGTCTCGCAGCGAGCGCAACTGCGCCATGACGTTGAGAGAGCTGGGGTCAGGCCCGCAGAAGGCCCACACCTCCATCGGATCCCGAGGAGGGTGCGGCCTGGTGCACGAAATGGTGGTACCGACCACCATCAAGGGGACCAGTGCGGTGAGGATGAGTCGCTTCACAGCTCGATCGTCTCATGGATCGACTACGCGAGCCATGGAGTCCCTCTCGGGGGCTCGCTTCAACGTCGAGCTGGTCGATGTCGACGTCGAGGACGGGCACCTTGGCTGGAGTGAACTGGTTCGACACCACCATCTCGGGGCAGTCGCAGACCACCAGATCGTGCCTCATGCTGCGAACTGACGGCCGGTGGTGGCACGCAGCCACGCCAGGGACTCGTCCACGAGCCGCCTGACGGTCTCCACGGCCACGAGGGGCTGCGGATCGCTCCACTTGCCCACCGTCGTGCGCGAGGCCCGCCAGTTGCGGTCTGCGAGCACCACGAGGCGACCGAGGGGCAGGTGTCGCCCGACCTCGATCTCGGACCAGTGGCCGATCACGTCGGAGCGGTAGTCCCCGTACATCCACGAGTGGCACCACTCCTCCAGCCAGCGGCGTGCTTCGAGGCAGTGCTCGCAGGTGAGGATGGTGCTCTCGATCTCCGGCTTGGCGAAGTAGATCAGCTCGTAGAAGTCAGCGGGCCCGTCGTCGATCAGGTCGTCGATCGAGCGACTCAGATCCGGCACACCGTCGTTGAGCATCAGCCCATAGACGAACTCCTCGGCTGCACGGAGTTCTTGGAAGTCGGCCGGTCCGGTCTCCTCATAGAGCACCCGGGCGGTACGTCCGCAGTCCGAGCACTGGCCGATCCCCCACCACGAGGCGTACACCTCCCAGGCGTCATCAATCACATGGCACATTGTCCGTCTCCTTCCCACGACTCGCCTCTGACGATTCGGCTGATCTGCACCTGGCTGACCCCCATCTCGCGAGCCAGGTCGTCCTGGCGGATTCCTCCGGCTGCGTAACGGCGGCGGATCTCTGCAACCTGAGCATCGACCGGGATGCAGGAATCAGTCTGCTCTGGTGCGAGAAGGAACGCTTCGACCCACGCCCTGGCCTCACCAGGACGTGCACGCCTGCGTCCCTTCGATTCAACCTCGATCCAGCTCATGCGCCCTCCTCGGCGGTGAAGCCGAACTTGCGCGCGGCGTTGTCGAATCCATCGGGGTAACGCTTCGAGAGCTTGCCGTCGTTGAAGGCCATCGCGTCCTCCATCGTCCAGCCCAGCTCGCTGAGCATCCGGTCCATGTACCACAGCTCGTCGCCGCACTCGTTCAGGATCTTCACCGGATCGAGCGGCTTGCCGTGGAAGATGTGCTTCTTCACCTCTCCGGCGACCTCTCCGGCTTCCTCGGCCATCCCGAGTGCGTAGAGGGCCAGGCGAGCCTGGGCGAAGGTGAGCGTGGTGTCGTTCTTGCGCGACCGCTTCAGGCTGCGGTTGCGGAACTGGGTCGGGGTCATCTTCACTTCTGACCTCCAGCCGGAGAGATGATCACGCTTGTCTCCCCAGGAGGCCCCATCGGACCCATCGGACCTTCTGGTCCAGGAGGACCAGGAGGACCCTGGATCCCGGTCGCCCCGGTCGCTCCCTGTGGTCCGGGGATGCAGCCGTGCTCGCCGATGGTGCGAGCCGTCCACTCCTCGTCGTCACTCGGGACGCGGTTGGTGCAGACGTGCTCCTCGCGCCACTGGGCGAGCACCGCGCCAATACGCCGACGAGGGACGTCGATGCCGACGGAAGCGCCACAGGCGCAGGACTCTGATGCGTAGGCCATTCAGCCCACCTCCTTGGTGCAGTCGGCACACCACAGGGTGTACCGCTCGGATGTGCTTCGTGAGATGGTTCCATCTCGTGCCAGGCGTGCCACGGGCACCTCGGTGATCTCCACCATCCCCACCATCGCCTGGTCCTTGATCGGAGTCTTGCACGTCGAGCAGCGAGGCATGGAAGGCTTGCCCTCGACGCGGATCCGCCTCACAGGCGGCAGTTGTGGATCTTGTCCATGAGGTACCGGTGCTCCTCGACGAGCTGGGGGCACTGCTGCATCAGCCAGTCGGCCAGCAGCGTGCGGGACTCCTCGAAGCGGAGGATGTCGGCGGTGTTCTTCGGCGACTCGGGGTTGGCGAACTGGAGCTTGGCTTCCAGCTCGTCGGCTCCCTGTCGCTTCCAGCGCCACTGGAGCGAGAGGTGGTCGGGCGTGATGATCCCAGACGCCAACAACTCGGGCAGGCAGGTGTGCACGAGCTGCTCCATCTCCTTGCGGATCACCGTGGCGCGCTGACCCCAGGCGTCACGCTCGGCCTTGGCCATGCGGTAGTCGTCGTGGGCGAGGTCGAACATCTCCCACGGGTAGCACTGCCCCGGCTGAACCAGGTCCAGGACCCACTCCGTGTCGCGCTTGATCTCCACCGGCTCGGGGTAGCGACTGCTCCACTGCTTGAGGCTCGGCCGGAGCACGGCCACCTGGGTGGTGCCGAACGCGGTCTGGTGGACATCGACCTCGACGATCGAGGTGACCCCACACCAGCGCTGGTTCTGCGTCCGGTAGTTGCCCACGGCGAGCACGATCCCGGGCACTGCTCGGGTGCCATCTCGGATGGTCTTCGGGGTCGCTCCGCACATGCGCATGGCGACGATCGAACCGGGCTTGATCATGTCAGCCTTCATCAGGACTCCTTGCGAACTTGGGTGTCGTAGGGGCAGCTCATGCCTTCCGCTTTCGTCTCGGTGGTGAGGGCACATACCCGGGCACCCAGACCGAGTCGAGCGCCTCCATGGGGTCGAAGCTCGGAGCGCCCGGAGCGATCCCCTCGGGGATGCCGTGCGAGCGAGCATGGGGCTTGCGCTCGTGGAAGGTCAGTTCTCTCCCCTTGGGGACGGCCGAGTGACCCGAGTTCCAGCACGGGGAGCAAGTGCACCCTCGATCGAAGCGCTGGACGGTGCCGTGGGGCGGGAGTAGATCGTTCATGAGAGCGACGGACCGCGAAGGTCACGGTGGGGCCGGTGGCTCCGTTGGTCGCATGGACCCTTGATGGATTCATCTTGTGCCTGATTCGCCATGAGGGAGACGCTACTAGATAGCTTGCTAGCGGTCAAGCCTTCAGTCGCGCTCCATGTGGCGCTTGATCGCCTGGCGCTCGATCTTGTGGAGGTACCGCTTCCACCACTTCATCCCCCGCCTCGACACGGCTATCCCGGCGAGGGGACGCTTCCCCCACCAGTCCTTGCCCGGCCCCGGAGCGGCCTTGGCCGACTTGCCCATCATGTCACCGCGAGTGCGCTCAGGATCTTCGTGACGGCCGAGGGACCTGCCACGGGGTACTCGTGCAGGTTGACGGCGTCACCGAGCCCGGTGCTCGTTTCGAGGGCGGTGGCCCCGGACTGGAGGACGCAGACCCGCACGCTCTGGATCTGGTCGTCGGTCAGTGGCTTCGTCGCCTGGACAAACACCTTGCCGACGTTGGGCATCACGTCCATGCGAACCCACCCACGATCGAGGACCGTGGCGACATCGCCGACGTGGGCATGGGTGTAGCAGGCGGTGACCGTGCCGTTCGGTTGCACCCAGGCGGAGTTGAAGTCCGGGGCGAGCCAGCGCACGAACTTCTGGGCCGTCATGTCGGTGTTGGTCGTGATGGTGAAGGCGTGGTCCTCGCCCCAGGCCGTCTTCCACATCGAGCGCAGCAGCTCCATCAGCGGGACGCCGTGCGCTTCACGTTGACCGACTTCCACGAGCCCCAGATCCAGTGGACGTAGTAGCCCGCCTGCCGCCCCTCGATCCAGGCCGGATCGTCGAGCTTCTGCTCCCGCT
>Ga0209174_10003094_pt1 | contig 10638 bp, 21 predicted proteins | sample JI91814BDNA_FD_187505 | JGI IMG/M metagenome (GOLD analysis project Ga0209174, IMG submission 187505) | Wastewater effluent complex algal communities from Wisconsin, to seasonally profile nutrient transformation and Carbon sequestration -... | ecosystem: Engineered > WWTP > Effluent > Algae...
CAACGACTATTGCAGTACGAACTAGCGGGCAAGTATTGTGTTGTAAGGACTGCGAGTGATGATGTGTTGCCACAGGCCCGTTTGTATGTGGCCTTAAGCCTTTGTGCAAGTGCAAAGTTGAATTCGTTGGGCGTGTCCCACATAGTTGCAGCGTCTGGTAGTGCAGCCTCAGTTTTACGAGCAATTCAATAGTCCGCATAATGGGGTAATATAGAGGCCAAACTACCCCATTAAGTCGTTCATTACCCCATTATTTAAGCCGGGCAATTGCCTTGTGAACGGGCGGTTCGCCGGGCTGCGACCAAAAAGACTGAGCAGCAATGTTAGCATAGGGGGCCCAAAGGTCCCATCCATGACAACTGAATATTGTTGGCCAATACTTTGCAGCAAAATGAGTTGATAGGCTGAAGTTTCGCCGGTCGTGCGAAACAATGCGACCAGGCATGCTTGTGGGGCCAAGCACGTAGCCACAGTATTTAAGCATTACCAACAACCTTATAAGGCCTACTAAATTGTAAATGTCCAGCACAATGAGTAGTGGATAGAGTAGTGGTGCCAGAATTGGTGCATAATTAAGCACACCTCTGATATATATACACCAGATGTTGGGCCCACATAAGTCGGGCATTTTCCATTTATAGTTCCATGCCACATCAGGAGTGCTACGCTTTGTGTGCTCGATGTAGTCCTCATAAACAAAATTACGGCGCGTGTTCCATGCAAACAAAAACAGGTGTTTGGCGTGTTGGCGTAACAGGCGCCAGAAGTAGGTCCGCACAACGCCTGGAAGCACTTTGTTGGGGCTTGCTGTAAAGAGCAAGTAAGGAGTTAGTTGGTCTCTAGAAGTCCTATTAGTGGCACTATACCATTTTAGCTTGTCTGGATGGCGAATTGGGATGCCGTTGGCTGTAAGGGCTAATAAGGCCCTTGAAATGTCGTTGGAACGGTGGGGGGCACTATAGAGTACTGTGAAGACGTTTGCCGCCGTATCACCGCCGTCAAAAGTACCATCTTCGCCCTTGTAGCAAATTAAACCCCATTTATCTAGCCAGTCTTTAAGCAAAATCATTATTTCCATACCTATTGTCTATTGGTTAGCAGTACTTACGGTCCAACATCATTTTCTTGTTGACAAGCAATTCTAACGGGCATACAGTGTTAAATGTAGGTACCCACTCCTAAGGGATTTGTGTAAAAAGAAAAAGAGCATAAGTATTACTTATATAAGCCTATATAGCCATAACATTCTCTTATACCAGTTCAAATAGCTCAATAAAAACCAGTATATATCAAAATGGCTAAAAGATGGTAGATGGTCATCGAGCATCTTTTGGGCCGCCAACATGGCCTCAAAAACTCTTTACAAGTCTAAAAGCCCATGTTAGGCTGTACAAATGAAACACAAACCGTTGTCTAATGATGAAATGTTAAGAATCCTTAATGATTATCAAATACGCTATAGCCGTTCAGAGAGTCAGTATTATATTGGCAAACGAAAAGTAACATTGCAAACTTTGGCAATTGGCCTGCAAAATCTGGGGTTTAAGGTGCCTGAAGTGAGGAAAATGATAGCTAAATGCAAATTTGATTGTACTACCAAGTAGTTTTGTGCTAAATTAGTTCAAAAGGCGGCGTATGGCATTTCCTTTCATTTATATTACAGACAAAGACAAATATGTTGATACGGCTTCAGGCAAGGCAACCTACTTTGGTCGCAAGCAGCTAGAAGTGAAGCTACAAGCCCACGACGATAAGTATGCAAGTCCTGCGGCGTGTATGCAGGCAATTGCTGACATAACTTCGGCAGGCATTACTGACGAACAATTCCAATCTTCTCGTAAAAGCAAGAAAAAAGGTGTGAGTTTTGCCCAAATCTGGGAAGAACTACGCGAACTTGTCCCGCTGTATAAACGCACAAATAATAATGGGCAGTCACAAATTTTCTTCGTAGGCCACAACAACGAAGTAAGTAAGATTGACTACACTGACTCAGACGCACTAGTTGATGCAATCATGCACCGCAAAGACATATATGCTGGCATTCGGCAGTTTTATAACGAATCCTCAGTGTGCGAAGACGTGCGAGATAAATTAAGCCTCAAAACTTTCCTCATCAAAATGCTTACGGAGTTTTTGTTGGCGGACGAACGCCATTTAATTGACTACGAACCGTTGCAAATTTCTTGGGACCCAGACGATTATGCGTACAAGAAAATGGACTCAAGCCTGCTACGCGCCGGTCCCACGCCCACTTGGAATGAATTCACTTCACGCCTAGATTATCCAGCAGTATTCATGGCTTGGGTGTGGAGCATTTTTGAGCCTACCAATAATATTAGGCAAGTAATGTGGTTGAAGGGCGCAGGTAACGACGGCAAATCTAGTATTCAAAAGGCGATTGAGGGTGTGTTGGGCCGTGATTATTGCTACAGTATGAAGTATGGAGACGAAAATCAGCAGTGGTTTCAGAAAAACGTTTTCGGCAAAGTGCTGACAAACTATGCTGACTGCCGCAACGTCTACCTAATTGACTCAAACAGTATTAAGCAACTTACTGGCGGCGACACTACTAGTATTGAGGGCAAAGGTGAAAACTCCTTTACCGGCAAAATTTACTCAAAGTTATTGGTCACTAGTAATTACAATCCTCGCATAAACCCTGAGTTGCAGGCCCACACATCTCGCCTTATTAAGCTGGAGGTTGCGCCGCAGGCGGACACACGCAAAGACTCTGGCTTTGAAAAACGATTGCAAGATGAGATTTATCCTTTTTTGTGCCAGTGCCGAGACGCCTTCGAGGCCCTAATCAGCAAAGGTAATGAGAGATTGGAACTGCCTGAAGAGTTGGTCCAAAAAATGCGCGTGGATTGTGCAAGTGAAACGTATTTGAATGTGCAGGATTTTGTGCAAGCGCACGTGGAGTTTGGCGTTGAGCAAGTGTGCAATCCGGCAGACCTTAAAAAAACTTCCAAAGAGTATTTTCTGCTTGAAAAACGCTTGACAAATGAGCAGCTAAAATTCCACATGGCTGAATTAGAGGCAAAATTTTATTTGCAAGGATGCTCGTTGGTGCGGCTTGGGGCCGAAGGTGCCCAAACCACAATGTGGCGAGGATTAGTGCTTAAAACGCCTCAAAGCACCACACCGCAATAAAGGCACTTGCTTAATTTATCTGTATTAAAATGATATGGAGAAAAAAAGTAGTTGCAATCTGCAGGAGTGCAAAGTATATTGAGTATAAAGGTAGGTAAAGTATGAACAATTTTCCTTTAGTGTGTGTACAGGCGGCAGCGGCTGGTGTAAATTTTGGTTTTTATGTGCAAAACTTTAATGCAGGTTTATTTGTGGCTAGTTGTATTTTGGCGTTACATGCCATCGCGTTGGAGTTGAAATGAAAACAAACGAACGCATTGAGAGGCTGGAGAACGTGGTTTGCGAAATTCGCGAAGTCCTACGCTTCCTCGCTGGCGATGATACGTGGCAGAGCGTTTGGGATAAGTTGGACGAGATTGCGAAAGAGATTAACGAAGAGCGCAACGACACGGGGGAAGAATAGTGAACGAAGAAACTTGCGAATACTGCGATGGTAGGGGTTGGCTGGCAAATGAAACCGAAGACGAACCATGTCCTGTTTGTGGTGGGACGGGTTATTTGCCGGGCTGCGAAGATGCTGATTTTGGCCCACTAGAAGTTGTTGAGTTTGAAATTATGTCCCAAAAAAATGTTGACTAATTTAGCCCCATAGGATAGGCTGTGATTATGAAATATGAACAAGTAAAAAAGCCTCGCAAGCCTTCGCGTCCTCGGTTGGAGAAATCCGCACGCACAATGATTGTCGGCACAGTTGACGACGAGAATGACGATTACCCAATTCACGTCACCGACGCTGGAAACGGACACCAGATGATTTTGTTAAGCTTGCGCGAGTGCGTCCGCCTTCGCAAGTTCCTCGAGAAGTGTGAAGCCTACTTGAGCCAGCGCAAAGCGAAGCGGGGAGGACGTGGTGGGTGATTACGAAAAACTAATCGTGACTTGCACGGTTAAGGGTGAGGCTAAAAAAGAATTAGAATCAAAGATTGAAGAGTTGGGCCTTTGCACTTCTGCTTACCAGAGCCAAGAGTTTATCGTTAGCCTTGAGCCGGGCGACTGGCATCACCGCAAAGAGGACTTGAATGTAATTATAGTCGGGCAGACGAAATATGGACGCGGACAGCATGAGTTTTGTGAATGGTTAAGGCCACACGTGAGGCAAGCGTCTGGTAAAAACGATGTATATGCTATTTCGTTTAGCGAATATTCCGACACCCCGACAATGTGGAAACTAGGTTCAGATGAGGACCCGCCATGACTTCCCTCAAAGACCTCATCCTAGCCGCTGCGGCGTTTGATGAGCGAGCGTGGGACGCCGCTATCGCAGTGGCAGAGCCGCGTATAGATGAGTTTCTGCGTCTACAGAGAGATGCTGCGCAAGACGAGAACGCCCGCCTAACCCCCCTCCTCACCCGCCTCGTAGACGAGGTTGAAGTTTTGAAGGCGGCGCTATCGAGTGCAAGCAAGGGCTTTGAAAGTCACTGGTGCAACGACGGAGAGCCGTGCCCGTTATGCGACGCTAAAGAGGACGCCGAGGACGCCGTCAACGCGCACCAAAAGCGCTGGGAGGCTTTGAAGTGAATATATTCATGCGAGCCCGAATGAATAAAATGTATAACGTGGAAATCTCGATACTTACGGATTGGTTCTATTCAATTTATACTTCCAAGCGCCCCGCCTCCCGCAAGGGCGGTGAAGTATGAAAGAGCAATTCTTTATCTACATTTTGACTGTGAGTTTAGTTTTCGCTCTAGGCGCAGGCTTTGCGTTGGGGTTAGGCACTATACTGCGCTCGCGTTCTGAGCGAATAATCGCAATTTGCGTTGAGCGAGACATTCCGCCAGAGAAATGCGTGGCGATAGGGGATGCGATTTATGGCGAGTAATCACACAGAGGCTTGCGCGGCGATGCGCCCTGGCTGCGACGACGAGGGCGCATGTGACTGCGGGTATCTCGACGACGTAATGCGTGAGGGCTATCAGCGGGACTATTCCACACCCCCGCCCGACGAGAGGTGTCCGATGTGCGACAACCGAGGCAACCCATTTCCCGGTGGATGTATGGACTGTGGTCGATTGCGACCCGACACGCCCAAGAGCGCAGAGCCCGCCGCAGCGGAGGTGCAACGTTGGTGGCTAGATAAGTCTGATGGCAAATTCTACGAGCCTGGAACAGATGGCGTTGACGATTATATCGAAGTCATCGAGAAGTCCGCATACGACGCGCAAGTCGCAGGTCACGTAAAGACACTTAAGGAACTTGAGAAAGTCATAGAACAGCGCGACCGTTATAAAAAGCAATTACAAGATAACGAGTGGAAGGTTGAGGCGCAGCTGCAAAAGGAAATAGCAAAGCTCAAGGCCTCAACAGCGGGAGAGCGTGCGCTGAACGAAGAAAAGTGTAGATGCTTTTATGACAGAGCAATTAAAGCCGAGACCGAGCGAGATGAGTTGGGCGGCTTGCTCTCGATTGCGAACACTGCACATGCGAATGACGTTAAAAAGCTCCGCCGCGAACTCGAGGAGGCGGCTGTAGAGCGAGAAACTCTGCTAGCCCTGGTAGATGAGTGGAAGCGAGCCGACCACAACCTAAATATGTCTTCATCGCGGCAAATTGCGCTTGACGCAGAGGAAAAGTGCGAGCAATATAAGGCCATTGCAGCTCAACTAGCTGCAGCCTGCACTCGCAATCCTTCAAGTGGTAGTTGCATTGAGGCATTAAAAGAGTATAATAAGCTGATGGAGACTAAAAAATGACAAACGTGAGAGTGTTTACAGCTGAAGATTTTACGACGATACTGCCAAATGGAGAGCGCATATGCACAATATGGAATCATGCCGCCGCCGACATCGCCAACCGCCTCCTCCTCGAGCGTGGCGTGCGGGTGTACGGCGTGGGCTCTGGCACTGATTATTGGGACACAAAGCAAAGGTCCGACGACACTCACACCGCGCTCCTCATCAACGTCCAGCCCATCGTGAAGGAAAGCGCCGAGGATATTCTAGAGGCACTAGTAAACCTCTATGACCCGTACGAAGACAAGCAATATGGTTTGGACAAGCTTGTACTCCGCGCAGAGAAATTTTTGGAAACAAAGAAGAGATAAGTTACGCAGTGCCCCTAGGTGCTAAAAAATCAGTTGACAGGATAATTTTGGCTTGTTACAGTGGTTATAGACGAAAAGGAGACACTAATGGCATTAAAATTTAGCTCAGCACCCTGGCTCATAGAATATTTGCCCGCCCAAACCATTCCCACACCTACATCAATTGGTCCAATTCATGCAGACTATGCTCAAGGTTTGGCGTTTTTAAGTGTGTCGGAGGCCGATGCAGCACTGGCAGCTGCAGCCCCCACGATGTACGCGGCGCTTGAGGCGTTGGTCGCTGCGTATGACGCGCACACGGACGGTTTTGCGCGGCAGGTTTTGCGAGCGCATGCCGAGGCCGCGAGCGCAGCCCTCTCCCTCGCCCGAGGTGAGCACGATGAGTAACCGATGCGCAACGTGTGACGGTCTCGGTTGGCTTCCGAGGCCCGCGCCGACTGGCGTGTATAAGTGTCCCGACTGCCGCGAGGTACTGCCCGCGACAGAGTGCGCGGAGTGCAAAGAGCTAACGGAGCGCATTCGCGATTACGAACACGAAACGTACACCGTGAAGGAAGCGTTAGCCCTGCGCGACGAAGCGATTACGGCTCTGCGCGGAATAATCGAAATCGGCAAGCGCGACATGAGTAACCCGAAATACGACGGCTATTTCGAAAGCGCCAAAGCACTCCTCGCGAAAGCGAAAGGACGGGCGGAATGACGCAGGCAGAACGACTGCTAAAACTACTTTTTGAGCCGGGCGAAACTACTTGCTTCGCACCAAATCCCTATGGCATAGAAGTTAAAGCCGCGCCTAGTCCAGAAGACTTGTTTTTTAGCATTAATGCCCTCCACACGTCCAGATTAGATGCACTTGTTTGCAGTTACAGAAATTTTTTACTGGAATTGGATTCTGTGCCGCTTAAAGACCAAATCTCGCTAGTCCGAGATAGATTGCCTGTGTCAAGTATTGTATACAGTGGTGGAAAGTCGTACCATTTCATTATCTCCTTGCTGGTACCCCTATCTTCCGAATCCGAATATAGGCGCGTAGGCAGGGGCTTAATGGAGGCCGTACCCGAGGCCGACCGCACAACAAAAAATCCTTCTAGACTCTCCCGCCTACCAGGAGTTTTGAGGCCCGACACTGGCCTAATGCAAGAGTTGGTTTATGCCGGAAATCGAATTAATTTGGCAGAATTACCCAAGCCCAGTGAATATAGAGAGCCCCGTGAAGCGCCAACCAACGTAGTATTTGTGACTCAGCAACTACTAGAAGTGCTGGAGATTGGCGTAGACAACACAATTGCCAACCGATTTGGTGGACGCAATCAGTTTTTTTACTGGTTAGGCAAACGAGCCCAAGAATTGGGCCACACTCGTGAGCAAAAAAAGATTTTGGTGGACAAATTTTACGCTCGCCTTGAGCAGAAAAAAGGATTTAGTGTTATGGAAGCCTACGCTGCGGCCCGAGTTAAAACATAATGGAGCGCCTATTACAAAATATTACTATCTGGGAAGTGTTGGCCCTCATGTTGGCAATTTTGGCTATTTTAGTTTTAAGCTTGCCCGCACCGCCCACAAATCAATCGTGTACTGATGTTTGCTATCCGTTTGATATTGAAGCTATTACACCCAAAACTTGCGTGTGCAATCGCAATTTAATTATTAGAGAGCGACCACTTAAATGATAACTCTACAATCGGGCATTAATAGAGGCCTGACAAATGCCGAATACCACTCTGAACGCGACCACCTAAGTTCCAGCAACCTCAAAATGCTGCTGCAGTCGCCGTCTCAGTTCCACACTGAGAAAATTTTAGGCCAAAAAGAAGTGAAGACTTCACCTGCGTTGGAACTTGGGAGTTTTGTGCACACACTCGTGCTGGAGCCGGACCAAGTCGAGGTAGAGTATGCCATGTATGAAGGCTGGCGCAAGCAAGGTGCGGACTTCGAAGCCTTTAGAGAGACGAATGCTGGCAAAGTGATTATTAGCCAACCACAGCGGCACAACGGTACCCGGCTAGCAAATACTGTTAAGGCATGTCCTCCTGCGTTGCAATTATTTACTGGCGGCGAAGCCGAACTAAGCCTAGCCACCACTTTGTATGGTGTGCAAGTGAAAATGCGTGCTGACTATATTAATCCAGATGCAGGTTATCTAGTCGATTTAAAAACCACTAGATGGCCGTCTTCTCCCGACATTTTTCGCCGTACTGTGGGTGAGTTGGGCTATGAACTTTCGGCATCTCTGTATTGTGAAATTGCCTACCAAGTTTATGGTAAAATTTTCGACTACTACTGGGCAGTTATATCGAAGACTGATTATGAATGTCAAGTTTATAAGGCGTCCACGCACACTCTTTCGAATGGCTCTGCAATGGTTAGTAAGGCTCTTGTAACGTACAAAAAGTGCTTGCAAAACAACAATTGGCCTGATACATTAGACCTAGTTGGCACTGTAGATTTGCCCGACGGAATTGTGGAAATCTAAACATGGACAAACCCGCTTTAATTATTGTATTTTTGCTTGGATTTTGGTGGGGACTACTGTTGTCTGATTGGTTTGAAAGTTCAGACGAAGGTGAGGAATAATGAAACGTAGCGAAATGAAGCAAAAAATACGTGACATGCTTGAAGGCCAACTCATGGAACTGGATTATGCCGAACAAATGCTAACTATAGTTGAAGCAGCAGGTATGTTGCCGCCCACAATAACCGTCCTACCAGACAGCTACAATCGTCAAGAAGGCAAAATGGGATTTGATGCTAACGAATGGGAGCCTGAAAATGAATAGCCGCATTCTGACCAGCAGTATTGGCGAAATTATTGAATATACCGGCACACCGCCTAAACAACCCCTATTTACAAACGGAGTACCTATGTCTAATAATGCCATGCCAAATTCGCCCAAAACCACTCTACCAACTGACTCTGCAGAGCGAAAAAACTACCCACTTGCTTCTGGGTGTTTAAACTACTTTCCAGCAGCATTAGCGGGAGTGGCCAAAGTGTCTAAAATAGGCAATGACAAGCACAATCCCGGTATGCCGATGCATCATGCACGAGGAAAGTCTGGCGACCATAGCGACTGCATACTGCGCCACTTAGTGGACACTGAAGGATTGTTGGCGGCTCGTCGCAATGGTGATGTAAACAACGTGCTTGCAGAACAAATTTTACTAGAGGCTAGCCAACTTGCGTGGCGCACACTAGCATACTCCCAGGAGTTGCATGAGTTGTTGGGCGGAGCCCCGTTGGCTCCCGGAGCGCAAAAGTGAAAACAATCGTAAGTGAGCAAGTGATTATGTGGGACGTGGACGACACGCTTGTTATGCATGGCCTAATCAAAAAGGGCCAAAAAGCAGTCCACATAACGTGCCCTTATAGTGGCAAACAAGAAACACTTCGCGTACACGAGCCGCACATTAAAATCCTAAAAGACCGGCATGCACGCGGCGCAACAAACATTGTCTGGAGTGCAGGCGGCTATCAGTGGGCTGTAGCAGTGGTTAAAGCTTTAGAGTTGCAGCCGTATGTTGAGCTAGTTTTGTCCAAGCCAATTATAGCGGTAGACGATAAACCCCTGCACACAATCCTAGGCGAACACTTATATCTATCTCCAGACTCCACTTACGGCAATAATAAATCAAAAAGTAGTTGACATGCAGTTTAAAGTGTTGTAGGCTATAAACAGTCAATTAAGACTAAAAGACGGCCAGATGGCCTAACAGGAGAAATAAAATGTCAGAGAATAAATTTACCACACTTCGTGACGAAGACAAAGTAAGTGACTTGGGACCGTTGGTAGTTATTCGTAACTATAAACAGGGTGGAGCAATGATTACTTTCAATAAAGGTGAAAAGACAGAAGTGCCGCTTCAGTCTGGTCAAGTTATTGAAGGCATTTATGAAGGTGCTAAAGTTGAGCGTGACCCCAAAGGCAAAGAACGCATTGAATACAAAATTCGTTCAGAAGGTAATACCTTGGTCCTTATTAAGGCATGTAGTGCGCTGAATGACCGTAAAACGGGCCTCGCAGCAGTAAGTGAAGGCGATTTGGTGCAAGTTACATTCTTGGGAATGAAAACTACTAAGTCGGGCAACGATTACGCGCAATTCCAAGTTGCCACTGCTTCGCAAGCCTAATTAGTCACAGTTATGGGGGCCCGGCTTTGTCGGGCCTTTTAAAGCATCTAAAGGGGGCCATGTGATTATTGAAAACGAACTTGACTATAACAAAGCCCTTGAGTGGCTATCAAAACAGGATAAAGTAGCATATGACATCGAAACCAACGGCCTTAATCATCGATATGCTGAGAATGTTATTATTGGTATTGGAGTCAGCAATTTTAGTGGCGGGTATTACTTGCCTGTCCGCAGGTTTGATGTTGGGCTGGGCTGCCTCGTACAGCACCAAATGGCGCACCGTGCTGCGGATTTTGTCGCAGAAATTGCGCGT
>Ga0209174_10003096_pt1 | contig 10635 bp, 2 predicted proteins | sample JI91814BDNA_FD_187505 | JGI IMG/M metagenome (GOLD analysis project Ga0209174, IMG submission 187505) | Wastewater effluent complex algal communities from Wisconsin, to seasonally profile nutrient transformation and Carbon sequestration -... | ecosystem: Engineered > WWTP > Effluent > Algae...
ATATATAAATAAATATATATATATATATATATATATATATATATATATATATATGAGTGTGTAAATATATGTATATATATTATAGTTTCATTAAAATAATGTAAACACAAAAAATTATGTACCTTTAAAAAAAATTATTTAGATATATAAATTATAAGTTTTGTCGCCACAAAAAAAAATTAATTTTTTTTTGTGTGTATATATGTGTGTTAACAAAAAAAAATATATAACAATGTCAAGAATTTGAAAAAAACAAAAAAAAAGGGGCTGGTTAATAAAATTTTTTTTTGATTTTAATAAATAGGATTTTGCAATAATTTTGTGATGAAATTATATAAAAAAAAAAAAGCACCCTTACAGATGTAGTTATTTTTATGTGTGTATGTGTATGTATATATGTGTATATATATATATATATGTGCAACAAAACTATGTATGAAATTTTTCCAAAAAAAGAAACAAAGAAAAATTCTGACAAAAAATTAACCATTCATTTAATAAATTTCTTATTTATATTAATATAAAATAATTTTTTTTTTGTTTTTAAACACAAAACTTTATATATACATACATACATACATACATATATATATATATATATATATATAATGGATTCTTCAATGAGAAGTTCTTGTTATATGGCTAATTTAAACTCAGATTTTACCCATGCTAACCATCCAACAAGAGCAAATATTCGTCCTCATTCAGTTATGAGTATAAATGAATTAAAATATAAAGATAGATATAATGATAGAATATTTGGTGATGAATTTAGAGAATATGACGATGAAAAAGATAATGATGATGATGAAAAAGTAATTAATAATACAACAACAACAACAACAACAAATACTACTACAAGCTCTTTTATTAATGATAAAGAAAATAAAGTAAATAAAAAAATTAAAAAATATTTTTATAAATCTATTTATAGAGAAAATAGAATAAAAATTATTGATAATGTTGCTTATCTTCAAGATAAAGATAATATTAAAATTTCAACAATGGTTGCTTCATCTGCTAGACATATGGCACTTGTTGTACCAAAACATATTTTTGGACCAAATGCTAAATGTTTATATGATATTCCAACTAATTGTCAAGATATTGATATTCAAGCAAAAAATATTTTAATATTTCATAGTTTAATGAGTTCTCTTTTAGGTAGAACTGGAGGTGGTAGAGGTTATGATGGAATAGAAAATTGTTTTATTGTTGACACAGATCAAGAAGCTTCAGAAAGAATATTAAAATTAACAAAAAAAAAAAAATTTAAAAAAAAAAATAAAAATAAAAAAAAAAAAAAAAGTTGAAAAAAAAGAAAATGATGTTATTAATGAAAGTGACGATGATGATGATGATAGTGATGATGATGATGATGATGGTAATAATAATATTAATGATGAAATTAATAATAATATTAATAATAATGAAATTAATAATAATATTAATACTGATGAAATTAATAATAATGTCAATAATGATATTAATAACGATGAAATTAATAATAATTATATTAATAATGATATAGAAAATAATAACATAAAATTAAAAAGAAATCGTAAAAATGATCTAAATAGAAAAACAACAACAACAACAATTAATTCAACAAATAATAATAATTTTAATGATGATAATATTATTATTGATAATAATAATAATAATGAAAATATAAAAAGAAAAAATAATATTGTTACATCAAATGATATTGATAATTTTTTTTCTCCAAAAGTAAAAATAACAACAGTAAAGAGATCATTTTTAATATCATCATCATCATCATCATCATCAATTGTTAATAATGATAATAATAATAACAACAATAACAACAATGATGAATATATTAAATCATCACCAATATTATCATCAATAACAAAACATATTGGAAGTGGAAATTTTTCAATAAATATAAATAATAATAATAGAAATTTATTATCTTCATCGTTGTCATCATCATCATCAACATCACAAATATCTCCAATAACAACTTTAAATTTAGATGATTCTAAAATTATAAATAATGATAATAATAAAGATGATATAAAAAATGATAATAATGGAGATAATATAAAAAATGATAAAGAAAAAATTAATAATAATAAACCAAAAAAAAATTCTAAAAAGAGAAAAAGAGTTATATTAAATAATAATAATAACAATAACATTAGTGATAATAATAACATTAATGATAATAATAATAATAATAACATTAATGATGATAATAATAATATCAATAATGGTGAAACTTCCAATACTATTGATAATAACAATAAAAAGAAAAAAAAAGAAAGTAAAAAAAAAAAGACAAATAACCTTTTATCGTCACTTTTTAGAAAAACAAATAATTTTTTATTAGATATTAATGAATCATCAGAAAGAGAATTTAAAGGATTAGATAATTATGATTTAATTAATAATATGAGTAAAAATAAACAAATGGAATGTGCACAATTAATGTATGGAGATAGATTTAGAGTTGTTGGAAATAGAACAAATACAAGAACATTTTCTATTATTGATGTAAAAACAAATAAAAGACATATATTAGATAGATTTTTTATTGATATTGAATATATATCATCATCAAAAACAGGTAATGAATATTTTATATTTGATGATCCTGGTGTTATGATTATTCATTATTGGATATTTGATCCTAGAATAAGTATTTCAAAAGGTCTTACTAGATTAATGAAATTAAAAAAAGGAAATAATGATTCATTATTTGAAAGTTATCAATCAAAAAAAATGAAATCATTATATAATAATAATAATACAAATTCAAAAAAAGGATCCATGAATGGTTCATCATTAAATTCTACATCATTTCAAAATTCATCATCATTATCATCATCATCAAATGATGATGATAATAATATTCCAAAATATGATCCTTATACATTAAATGCTTTAGATCATATAACAAATTGGCAAGATTTTGCATATATATTAAGTATTGTATCATTTAATCCAAAAATGCATGAAGATTATCTTAATATAAGTAGTATGCATGGATTAGATGGTCCTTGTCCAAAATATTTAGATCCAACATTAGTTATGGATCCATTTAATTATTTATTTAAAAAGAATTTTAAATATTCTATGTTTATGAAAGAAGAAAATTTAAATTCATTAGGTCCAAATGATTTTAATGATGAATTATTTATGAAAATTTATATTGAACCACATTTAAAAAATCCACCATATTTACCTGTAAATTATTGTGATCCTAATTTTCTTAAAGGTAAAAATGAAAATAGTTTTTATTATAAAAAAATATATGATATTAAAAAATATACATTTAATGGAAATTATTTTAATAATGATAATAATAATTGTATTGATAATATTTTTATTGATGGTGATGAAATTTATTGTTATGATGATGGTTATTCATATGTTTTTTCAAAAGGATTATTTTTTAAACTTCCTAAAAAATGTTTAATTAAACATTCTAATGTAAGAAATATAAAATATAATGGATCTCTTACATATATTCAATATGATATGATAGAAGAAAAACATAAAAGACATGATAAAAATTGTATTAATCATAATAATAATAATGGACATCATCAACAACAACAACAAAATAAAGCGATAAATAAAAATATAATTAATTCAATAAATTTAAATAATATAATGGAATCTGAATTACATGGAAATAATGAAAATAAAAATATTGGATTATTTAAAAATTCTATTAAAGAATCAGATAGTATTATTACAAGTCATAATAATAATGATGATGATGATGATGATAATAATAGTAAAATAACAACAAATAATATTATTAATAATAATTATAAAAATAATAATGATGATGATGATAATAATTATATTGATAATAAAAAAAAATTATTAAAAGATTCAAAAAATTTATCATCATCATCTTCTTCATCAATTTTATTAAAAGTAAGATCTTTAAAAAATAATTTAGATGAATTTGTTATGAAAAATAAAAATAGAGAAGATGATGATGATGATGATGAAGAAGAAGATAATAAAAATAATTTAATTGGTAATTCTTCTAATAATAATAAAAACAATTTTGATGATATATTATTAAAATCATTAAATAATGATAATAATAATTTATTAAATAATAAATTAAATGAATCTAGTACAGAATATAATGAAAGTATTGATAGAAAAGCTGTTGATCAACATGGTAATAATGCTAATAATGATGATTTATATGATGATAAATTTTTTTTTTCAAAAAATAAAATTTATATATATAAATTTCCAAGAAAAACAATAAGAATACCAACATCGTGTATTGGTTCAATATTATCATTATCAATGGCATTTCCTTTTAGAAATAATAATACATTATTTCATGGTGCATCAAGTATTGATGGTACATTATTAGTACCATTTAGACCACAACCATATAGAATACAATTAGAAAATACATCACATATGTATAGTATTGAAAAAAAAATTATTATAAAAAATAATATTGAAAATGAAAATATACCTGTTTATGATTCAATATATAATACATATTTTGGTCAACCTATTGAAAGACCATCTGCTGATGAATTAGTTGGACAATTTATTGGTAAACATATTGGTTTAATAAGAATAAAAGAAATATTTCCAATTGCTTGGAGAGCATTTGATATATCAAATAGTAATTTACCAAAAATATTTATACAAGTTTGTAAATATTTAGATGGACAATTACAAACATATAAAGCATTTGAAAAAAAAAATAATGAAATAAAAAATAATAATAATTTTTTATTTAATGATAATAATAAAAAAGGTGAATCATCATCATCAACAACAACAAAAAATAATAATAATAATAATAATGAAAATCATTGTTTATATTGTTCAAAACCAAAAAAAACAGTATTTTTAAGATTTGTATCTGAAAAATGTTATCATTGTGGAAAAAAAATAAAAAATATATTTGAAGAATATGATTTTTTTAAAGATTCTTGGAATATTTATGAAAATTTATCAGCTCATGGTAATTTTCTTGTTAATTTTATTGAATTATTTGTAAAAGAACATTTAAATACATATTATCATTTTCAATTATATACATTAACAATGTTTATAATACCATTACAAACAAGATGTCAATTAGGTTATCAATTTCATTTATTTATATATGGTCCACCAGGTTCAGGTAAATCAAGAATAATATCAAAATTTATGAAAAAATTTTTATTAGATAAAAGTTTAACACCAATTGATTCACAATCAGGACAAGCACCAAATACAGATGATTGTAAAGATGGTAGATGTGTTGTTATTGATGATGCATCAAATAATAGTAATCCAATATTTGAAGGTATACCACCACCACAAGATTCATATTCATCATATATTAGAAATTTATCTCGTGGTATATTAACAATAAAAGGTCCTAATAATAATACTAATGGTCTTGGTGTTGAAAAATCAAGAATATCATCTGGTTTTGTTACAAGATCAATTACTGTTATGTCATCATCAGGTGGATCAGGTGATAAACGTTCAAGTAGAGTTATTGAAAGTTATATGAGATCAACAGGTATATATTTATCAAATTCAAATTGGCATTATTTAAATGATGCAATAAGATCAAGATTATATCCATATTATTTTGATTGTAATAATACTGAAGCACAATTACAACAACAACCAATAACAATAAAAAGTTTAGAAAAAAATAAAAAAAAAAATAAAGCTAAATTAAAAAAAAAAGGTAAAGCTAAATTAAAAAACACAACAACAACAACAACAACAGCATCAACAAAAAATATATTTAATCAAAATAATGATGATAATGATAATAATAATGATGATGATGATGATATTAAAGATTCAAGTAGTGTTTCTAGTGAAGAAAGAGATGAATCTGAAGAAAAAAAAATTGGTAATAAAGTTCTTAGTGAAATAATGAAAAAATATCAAAGTTTTTCAGCTATTCTTAATTATTTTATTGCATGTGGAGCAATTTCATATGATATAAATGAAATGACAAATGTATCAAATAAAATACTTTATAGAATAAGAAATATTATGAAAGAACAATTTCCAGATTATGTTGAATTAGATAATAGATCCATACAAGATTTATATCATGATATTTTAAGAGGTGTTACAACAAATAGATTATGGGTTAATATATGTTCTGGTTGTTTTAATGATAAAGATTTAAGACCAGAATCAGAATTATCAATTGATACATTTATAAAAATTCATCAATATGGATTAATGATTGCAACTGAAGAAGATGTTTATATGGCATTATCTTGTTTAGATGGTTTTTATCCAAAATCAGCAAGAGTTGCTATTATAGAATGGATATTTGATAAAGCTATTGAATCTGGTTATGATCCATATAAAGATAATAAATATCCAAGAAATTGGAATTGTTTTTATGAATCACAAAATAATTTTCAAAAAAATATTGAAAAACAAGATGATATTCTTAAAAATCTTAAAAATTTAAGAAATAAAAGAAATATAATTAAAAAAAAATTATTATTTGATAATAATATAAAATTTAATATCAATAATGATTATAGTAATGATTATATTTTAAATAATAATAATAAAAAAAAGAAGAAGAAGAAGAATAAAAAGGATAAAAACAAAAATAATAAAAAAAATTTATTATCATCAAATAAAAGTTTTATATCTGATACATCATCAATTATTTCAAATGGATCATCAATATCAAATATTAATAAAAATAAATGTAAAACATCATTTTTAACAACAACAACAACAACAACAAATGATAATAATATTTTAAAAAATAGAAATAATATTATTAATATTTTAAAAAATGTTGAAAAAAATAGCGACGACGATGATGATGATAATAATAATAATTATAATAAAAATGATGATGATGATAATGAAAATAATATTGATAAAAATATAAGTGATGATGATAATGAAAATAATATTGATAAAAATATAAGTGATGATGATAATTTTATTAATAATGATGATAATGATAGTGATGATAGTGATAATGATGATAATGATAGTGATAATGATGATTTAAATATTTTTTTAAAAAATGATATAAAAATAAAAGATAATGATAATATTATTATTCCAAATATAAAAAAAAAATATATTGAAATGTATAGGTATGATCATTTAATAAATAATAATATTAATAGATCTATTTTATCAAAAGATCATGATACAATTGAATTAAATTTTCAATTTTCATCATCATCATTATCTCAAAAAGATAATCTTGAATGTTTAGATGAAATTTGTAATGATATTATATCAAAAAATCCATCAATATCAAGAGATGGTATACAAATTGCATTAAAAGAATTTTTAAATGAAGATTTTACATATGAAGAACATTTTTTAATATATGATAAAAAAAATAAAAGAAATGGACTTATAAAATGGGATGAAACATTATATTATTCATATATATTAAAAAAAAAAGAATTAAAAGAAAATAATAATGATGATGATAATAATAATTCAAAAAATTATTATAAAATAAGTAATAAAACTGATGAATTAAAAAATAAAATGAAATATAGAACAAAAAAAATGTTTATTAAATCAGAAAATCAAATATTTAATAACTATGGAAATTCACATTATCAACAACAACAAAATAGTTATAATTCAAAATATACAAATAAAAATACAACATCCAATGTATTTGATTCATCATCTTCTTCATATCATCAACAACAACAACAACATCAAATGTTTCCTCCATTTTTACAAAAAAAAGAAAAAACAAATGGTAATAATAATAGTAAATATAAATTATGTATATCAAAAAATTGGTTAGATTATGCTTCAAGTTGTAATATTATAAATGAAAATAATAATTTAAATAAAAGACCTTATTTAAAAAACAAAGAAACTATTTGGAATTCAAATTATTTATCATCACCAATTGAAAATGCTATTATATCAAGTACTTATGAATATTGTAGAAATAAAGATATATTATTACCATTTATGATGTTTAATAGAAAAAAATCATTATCATCAAAAAATGAACGTAATAATGTTGATATTTCACATGTTATGAAAATTTTTAAAATGGATAATACTAATAAAGATTTATTAATTTATAAAGATTTTGAAGTTTTAGTTAAAAATAAAAATGGAGAAGAAAAAATGGTTTCATTTATACCATCAGATTCTTTTATTAATGAAAAAAATAATATAATAAGTGATGGATATGAAGGTTTTGCATATTCAAGAGTATTAGAATCACATATGAAAAATATGGATATTGTTAGAAAAAATGATGATGATTTTAATAATGATATTATATCAAAATTAAATATTAATAAACAAAATAATAATGATGAAAATGATGAAAATAATGAAAATAATGAACATAATAAAAATCATGAGAATAATGAAAATAATAGTGATGATGGATATAATTATATTAGAAATAATGATACATCAAAAATACCAATTTTTAATTTAGAATATGATTATTCTAAAAATAATTTAAAAAAAAAATATTATGATGATTATAATAATAATAATAAAAATATGGATAAAGATAATATTAATAAAAATATGGATGAAGATAATATTAATAAAAATATGGATAAAGATAATATTAATAAAAATATGGATAAAGATAATATTAATAATAATGAAAATATGGATGAAGATAATATTAACAATAATAATGGTGATAAAATAATATTTAAACCAGTTAATCCAGGATTTGATGATAATGATGATAATATAAATATAAATTTTGATAATGATAATGATGATTATTCAGTTAATGATGATAATGATGACGATGATGATGATAACAACAATAATATCATTAATAGTAATAATACATCCAATATTGATGATAATGAATTTTACAATAAAAAAAATAACAATATTAAATCATCAAAATCTATGAAATTATTTGAAGAAAATGAAAAAAAAAAGCAAAATGATCTTATTAGGATTGAAAAAATTAGAGATGAAAAATTTTTTGATGTAAATTCATGTGTCATATCTGATAATGTTATGCTTTATAAACATCCTAAAAATATTGATGAAAATTATAAAATAAATAATATTTTATTAAAAGAATTTGAATCAAGAGTTGAAGCTAGTTATAAAAAATATTCACCAGCATCACAAGATTTAAGATTTAAAAAAATTATTAAATCAAATTTATCTGGTAATAGTAAAAATGATGATGATGATGATGATCATGATATTTCTATTAAAAAAGAATATCCAATTTATTGTATTAAAAAAAGAAAAGAAAAAATGTTATCATCATTAAAAAACAATAAAATATATAGTAATAATAATGATTATGATGATGATAATAACAACAACAACAACTATGATGATGATGATGATGATAATGATATAAATGGTTTAGAAAATAAAAATACCAACAGAAAAAATAAAGATGATCAAATTATTTTTAAAGTTTATAATAAAAATATATAATTTAAAAAAAAAAAAAAAAAGAAAAAAAAAAAAAAAAAAAAAAAAAAAATAAAAAAAAATAAAAAATAAAAAAAAAAAAAAAATAATTTAAAAAAAAAAAAGAAGAGAAGAAAAAGAAGAAAATTATGCATGCACATAACTGTGTATAATAATGGTGACATCCAAAAAAAAAAAAAAAAAAATTTACATTGTTGTTCCCAAATAATAAATCATTCATTAAATTAAACCAATTAAAAATATAATAAATAATAATTAAAAATAAATAAATATTCAAATTCTTTTATATATACACATATATATATATATATATATATATATAATCAACCAAACTTAAAAAAAAACTTTACCATATTATAAATATAATATGGATGATTCACTCAATGAGTTATCTCCACCTCCATCAAATGATAATGATTTATATCATCATCATCATCATCTTTTAAAAAAGAATCAAATAAAAATAAAAATAACCCTTCTTTAACTTCTGAAAGTGAAGAAAAAGAACAATATCAACAACCTAAAAAAAAAGCTAAATTTTCATTATCTATTCCATCATCTGTAAGAGATGGATCTATTCAAAAAAAAGTATTTGATCAAGTTGGATCTGGTAAAGGATGTTCTATTAGTGGTATTATTACTAATATTACATCAAAAAATTTTAAAGCTGGTAATGGTTGTTGTAATTTTATAACAATTATATCTACATTACCATATACAGTAAAAATTCCTCATGTTTTATCAATTGAAGAAGATACTGAACGAGCTTTAATTGCTTCTTATTATTCATCTATTAAACCAGCTATTGAAAATTTTTTAGAAGATAATAAAGATAAATCAAAAAATCCATTAATTTCATCATTTTTTGATAAATGTTTATTTTATAAAGAAAATGAAGATAAAATTTCTTCACCATATTCACTTGAAGCATATGAAGTTCATCCTGGTGAAACATTTAGGTTTTCATGTTTTTCACATAAAAATGCATTAGATATTGATATATATAGGGGATCTTTTATTGAAGTTAAAGATTGTTCTTATAATATTTTTTATACAGATTTATCAAATTCAAAAGAAAATTCTATTGATAAAAATAATAATTTAAATGATGATGGATTATTATCTTATGATTCTAATATTATCCAAAATAATGGAATTAATAATATTGGTGGAAATAATGCTTCAAAAAAAAAAAAAAAAAAA
>Ga0209174_10003098_pt1 | contig 10629 bp, 10 predicted proteins | sample JI91814BDNA_FD_187505 | JGI IMG/M metagenome (GOLD analysis project Ga0209174, IMG submission 187505) | Wastewater effluent complex algal communities from Wisconsin, to seasonally profile nutrient transformation and Carbon sequestration -... | ecosystem: Engineered > WWTP > Effluent > Algae...
GAGGTGTATAGCTCAGATAAGAGCGCGTTGCCACAAGATGCGCTTTATCACGTGTTGGCCTGACGGCCTTGAATGGTTTTACAGTAAGCATTGCGCGCAGCGTGAACTTATTTCGTGATACCCATCACTCGTTTTACATTTTCTGCAATTTCCTGTCCTATGCGCTCTTGTGCTTCAACAGTGGAAGCGCCAATATGTGGTGTCGACAGCACTTTTGGATGTGCCAACAAGGTTGGATTCGGTTTTGGCTCACCCACAAATACATCGAGGCACGCATAAGCGATATGCCCACTGTCTAGATTTTCAATCAGGGCTGTTTCATCAATGACACCGCCGCGCGATGTGTTAATCAAGATTGCTCCTTTTTTGATGTGAGAAAATTCCTCGGCATCAATCACTGCAGCGCCATTGGGTTGTTTTGGCACATGCAATGAAATGAAATCAGATTGACTAAGAGTGGCATGAAATGGCATGATCGGCACATTTACGTTTACATCGTGTCCGGCAATATCCAAAGCAATGGTTTTGTGTGCATCAGAAGTTTGATCGCATGCTACAACGCGCATTCCACATCCGATAGCGTATCCCGCAAGCGCTTGGCCAATGCGGCCAAATCCAATGATGCCAAGTGTTTTTCCGCGAAGCTCAAATCCTTTCGCATACTTTTTCTTCAATGATTCGAACTCGGATGCTCCACTTATCGGCATGTGTGTGCCTGAGTCATACACTCCACGAGATGCTGCGAACATCAATGACATTACTAGTTCGGCAACTGCTTGAGAACTGGAGGCTGGTGTATTGAATACATCAATTCCTTTTTCCCTTGCGTAGGTTGCGTCGATATTGTCAATGCCTACACCTCCGCGGCCAATGAATTTTAATCCGGGACACGCATCTATAAGCTCTTTTCGTGCTGTGGTGGCACTTCGCACCAATAGTCCGATATACCCTTCTTTATTGATCGTTTCAGCAAGATTTTCCTGCAACACTTTTTCTGTTATAACAGTGAATCCAATCGATTCAAGTGCTTTTTTTCCCGTGGCATCAATGCCATCATTCGCTAGTATTTTCATGCTCTTTTTTTTTAATCTTCCACAATCATCTGTATTGAACAACAACGAAGTTCAACCTCTCACTTCTCACTTCTATCTTCTATTCTCTAACCTTTCGTTCTTTCAAACTCTTTCATCACGTCAACTAAGACTTGCACGCTTTCCAATGGCAGAGCATTGTACATGCTAGCGCGATAGCCACCTACTGAGCGATGGCCAGCAATACCACTCACTCCTGCTTCCTTCCACATTTTGTCAAAATCTGCTCCAAGTGTATCATCGTTTAATCTGAATGTCGGATTCATCCATGATCTTGAATCAGGAACACTGTGTCCATGAAACAATCCATTTCTATCCAATTCAGTATAGAAACAATCTTTTTTCGCACGATTGCGATCTTCCATGCCTTGCAAGCCGCCATTCGCTTTGATCCAACGCAATGTCAACATGCTTGCGTACACAGCAAAAACTGGCGGTGTATTCAACATGGAATCTTTTTCAATGTGCGCTAACAAATCCAAATAGGTTGGAAGTTTTCTTCCGGTTTTACCCAATTTTTCCTTGTCCATGATATAGAGAATCGTACCTGCTGGTCCCATGTTTTTCTGCGCACCGGCATAGATCAATGCGAATTCATTTGCATCGAATTTTTTCGAAAAAATATCCGAACTCATGTCGCACACCAATGGAACATCGGTTTTAGGAAACTCTTGGTACTGTGTTCCAAAAATGGTGTTGTTCGAAGTGAAATGGAAATAGTCCCAATCTCCCTTTACCTCAAACTTTGGAATGTAACTGTGATTTTTATCTGATGAGTCGGCTATGACATCAACTTGTCCTACAAGTTTGGCTTCTTTTATGGCACCTGAGGCCCACACTCCCGTGTTTGCATAGGCTGCTTTGCCGCCTTCTCGCATCAAGTTTAGTGCGATGGTATAAAAACCAAGTGTTGCTCCTCCTTGCAAAAACAGTACTTCGTAACGCGCATCAAGATTGAGAATTTCGCGAACCAGCGATCGTGCCTCATCCATAACGGCTTCGAAGTTTTTCGTGCGGTGGGAAATTTCAATGAGTGATAAACCCATGTTGTCAAACTCAAGGATTGACTGAGCGCTTTGTTCAATGACTTCGCGTGGAAGTATGCATGGACCAGCGCTGAAATTGTGTACTTTTTTCATAATGGAGAGTATTGTGTTTCCGCGCGCGAAAATACTGGTGCGGAGCGCTGTGCACACTATTTCCTTATGAATATCTGCCTAGGGGTTTTTCTTCGTGTTGGCAAGCAATTCGTTAACGCGTGCTTTGTTTTTCTCAAGAAAAAAGTCTGCTTCCGTGCGGTAAAGATTGGATGTGTCTGAAATGTGGTTAAGGCTTTCACGAAGGAGTATGAATTTGTTGTCCTCCATCGACAATTGGGACATCATATATCGAATTTGTTCAACACGGAGACATGAGTTTGAAATGAATTGTTTCATCACTTCAAGCTTCCGGGTTTCGAAGTAAGCATTGGTCACTTCGCTCAGCATCGATTTATAAGACTCCTGACTAGTCAATGAGTTACAGCCATCTGGATTCGTAGTTTCTACTATTGTTGTTGTGTCGATTGCTGCGGCGATCTTCGTTTCAGAAATCTGAGGCGATATAGGTTCGGAAACTGTGAGCGTCGATTCGGACTTTAAGACAAACTTGTAGGCACCTTTGCTTTTTTCAATTTCGTAAAATGCTGAACTGTTTTTTTTGAGTGTGATGGTCTGCAAAATGTCCAAGGGCTGACTCACACTGGAAGTAGCTCTCAATGTCACTTTACCTGCTGGAAGTTTATCTATGGTAAGCGAAATGCATGGAGTGTTATTCGCAGCCACTTCATTGATGTATAGAATAAAGTCTAAACTATCTGCAGCTTTCACCGAAAGTCTGGACTGACCAAGCACTTCTGCGTGGCTTGCAAGTAGCATGGTGAAAGCAAATATTCGTGTGAGAACGGGTTGCATTTTGTGTATTCGAACTTTTGTGTGCACTGTGATTGACTTTTAACGACACTTTATATCGGCAGGCGCTCTAGCATTTTTCTTACCAATGTTTTTGATTTCAATTTTACAGGTAGATAATAGAGCAGATTTATTTCTGAATCCCCCAATTGATCTGGCCTGAAGAATATCATGGCTGCAATTGCACCAAATACATAAGCGCCAGCAAATAGTAAAACAACCAAATGTGGAGCTTGAATTTTTTGTTGAATCTCATAAACGAGACCGGAAAGCAAGAGGGTTGCAACACCCAGTTTTAAAGCGGGAAGGAGGGACGTAAAGAGCCTTGTCCAAGAAATACCGATGAGTTGCGTGCATAAATACATATTCATGATATAGTGAATGAATGTTGCACAAACGATACCAAACGCTACCCAAGGCATGCCATAAGGAATGCCAATGTAAATGGCCAGAGCAATCAAAATAACATAGATCGCTTTGAACCACGAACCTTTGTAAACTGCGTCTCGGGCCCTCAATAATGAATCACCCAATTTGCTTAATGTGCGGAAAATGACAGCGAAAAAGAGCACTTTGAGAATGAGTGCAGTCTCTAGATACTCCAATCCAAGCCAGACAACGATAAGATCATCCGCAAAAAAGGCTATGAATACAGTGAATGGAATGACGACACAGGCCAACAAGTTTGTTGCAATCAGAATTGTTTTTCGCAGTTTTGCTGTTTCGTCCTGGTACTTCGACATTCCGCTGAAGAGAACGCTGTCGCTTAGTTTTCCCATGACTGTGATTGGCTGCGTCATGGCATAACTTGAGCGTTCATAGTATGAAGCCATGCTTTTCTGTACATCATTTAATTCGGCTCCACCTGTGCGAAGAAAGCGAGGAACCAACATGACGTCCATCTTTGTTGCCAAGTAATTCAGCGCATTAAAGAGTGTACTTCCGGCACCATAACGAATCAGTTCGCGTGTGTATTTCCACTCCCATCTGAAAGTCAGTTTTACCGGTTCGAAGTACCACAACGCAAGGGTCATCAATGCATTTTGTGCGAACAATGCCCAAACATAAGCCCATACATTCCATCCAAAGTAGGCGAGAATTAGCCCGACAATTACATTACCACCAATAATGGAAACCATGCTTGCTTTAAACATCGTTTTAAAGCGCATGTGTTTCATCATCATGCTTCGCGGAACTACAGCGATCGCTGAAATGGTAAAGCTGGATGCCACAACCATAATAATGTTTTTTAACTCCGGCAGCTCATAAAAGCTGGCAATGACTCCTGCGCTTCCAATAAACAAAAGTGTAAAAGTCAAACCTAGAATCACCGCAGTGTAAAATGCGCCATTGATATGTTGCTGATGCACTTCTTTGCGCTGTATCAGCGCTGGTCCAACTCCCACTTGCGAGAATATTTCTGCAAATCCCATAATGCCAAGGACAATGCCCATCAGCATAAAGGAATCTTTACTCACCAAACGGGCAAGCAAACCGGTATATGCCAATTGGATGATTACCTGTAACACTACCGTGAGTGTGTTCCAGCTAAAACTGGTTGCTAAATTTTGTTTGCCTGACAAGGGTCTTCCTTTGGTTGGATATGATACGCGAAGTTGAGACGTACTGGTGCGTTTTTGACAGCCCTTCAAATCATTCAGTTAAAACTGAATTGTTAGCTATCATATTCGCTTCGTTTTTCCATTTTTTGAAATTTTATAAGAACATTTGTGTCGGGTTGTCTATTTAGATTCGACAATTGATTCTTTCTTTATTTTCACGTCCAAATCATCACTATGCGCTTCACACTATTGATTGTTCTTGTTTTCGGCATCTTTGGATGTAAATCAAAACAGAACACTGCTGCACCAAAAAAGGAAGGACGTAAAAAAATTCTTGTTGGTGCTGTCATTGAAGGTATTTCCATTTCATCGTTTCCGAAGTATGGAAAAGATGGCGAAGCGTGGGATGCGTATGCTCCGTTTGCTTCCGATCCTGATTTATTCGCAGTGGTCGACTGGAATGGGAATCGGCTCTATAAAAGCGAAGTATATAATGAATGTATCGTCGGAACCACAGTCAATTTTACTTCCGGTTTTCCTTTGGTTGTAAAGCCGTTTGATCAACCTATTTCATTGGAAATTTTTGATGAAGACGGAATTAGCGCGAACGACAACGTTGGATATTTCGCTTTCACATTATTCGATTTCAAAGGACAAACAACGATAGAATTGATTTCCGGTGATCTCAAAGTTCAGTTGAAAATGAACTGGATTTACAATTGATGAAGTAATATAAAACGCTCCATGTTGAATCAAATAAAAAAGGGTCACAAGCATTGCGACCCTTTTAATTTATCTGTTTTTTTTATCGTGCAATTCCAACCGCGCGTTTCTCGCGAATAACCGTTACACGGACTTGACCCGGATAGGTCATCTCCGTTTCGATTTTGGCTGCCAGGCTGACAGCAAGTGCATCCGATTCAGCATCCGAAACGCGGTCAGCTTCCACCATGACACGCAATTCACGTCCTGCCTGAATAGCGAATGCTTTGCTAACCCCTACGTTTTCCAATGCGAGGTTTTCAAGATCGCGCAAACGTTGAATGTATGCTTCCACTACCTCTCTTCGTGCACCAGGACGCGCGCCGCTGATGGCATCACATACTTGTATAATTGGAGAGAGCAATGTTTTCATTTCAATCTCATCGTGGTGAGCTCCAATCGCATTGCAGATATCTGGTTTTTCGCCATACTTCTCAGCGATCTTCATTCCAAGGATTGCGTGCGGTAATTCACTTTCATCATCCGGCACTTTTCCTATGTCGTGCAACAGACCAGCACGTTTTGCTGCTTTTGCATTGAGGCCAAGTTCACTCGCCATAGTAGCGCATAAGTTTGCTACTTCACGCGAGTGCTGAAGCAAATTCTGACCATAAGACGAACGGTATTTCATTCTGCCGACCATTCTAACTAATTCACTGTGCAATCCATGAATGCCAAGCTCAATGGTGGTGCGCTTACCAATCTCAACTATTTCTTCGTTGATGTTTTTCGTCACTTTGGCAACAACTTCTTCAATGCGCGCAGGATGTATTCGGCCGTCGGTTACCAATTGATGAAGAGACAAACGCGCAATCTCACGTCTCACAGGATCGAAACAAGAAAGAATGATTGCTTCCGGCGTATCGTCTACAATAATTTCAACACCTGTCATTGCCTCCAAAGCGCGGATATTTCTTCCTTCACGTCCGATGATTCTGCCTTTGATTTCATCATTTTCAATATTGAAAACAGAAACACTATTTTCAACTGCATGTTCAACAGCAGTGCGCTGAATGGTTTGAATTACTATCTTCTTGGCTTCTTGATTTGCCTTCAATTTTGCCTCATCAACTATCCCTTGAATCTGACTTGCTGCTGCGTTTCGTGCGTCTTCTTTCAACTGTTCCATCAATTGTGCCTTCGCATCTTCTGCTGTCATTTTCGCCATTTCCTGAAGAAGTCCTATGGCTTTTTGATTGTTCTTTTCGAGGTCACTTTGTTTGCGTTGTGTAACTTCTAACTGTTTGTTCAGATTGTCTTTGTGAACATCAAGGTCTTTTTCTTTTTTCTTGTACTGCTCCAATTGCTGGGAAACTTCGCGTTCTCTGCTTTTTAGTTTGTCTTCACCTTGTTGCAGTTTTTTATTCCTTTCTCTCACTTCATTCTCGTGCTGATTTTTCATTTCAAAGAATTTCTCTTTGGCTTGAAGAATCTTCTTTTCCTTGATCGTCTCTCCTTCTTTTTCTGCTTCTGAAAGGATGCCTTCTTTTTTCGTCTTCAACACATTGTTAAAGATAAACCAGGTGATCAAACCACCTACGGCCACTCCTGCCAGCGCAGCTACGAGTACATACATAATTTCACTCATTGCTTTGCTTGTATTATAAATTAGTAAATAAAATTGCCCAGTCCGTGTGTGCGGATTGGTTCAGCAGAGAATCAAAAAAAGGAATTGGATGTGGTGATTAGGTCAGGTATTCGTCCAGTATGGCTTCAAGTTTTAGCAATTCAGAACTCATATCAGCCGGCACTTCCACTGTTTCTACAACGCGCTCAACAACACGTTCGATTCGTGGTTCATTATTTACCTGTGCTTTCGCCGACATCTGCAGGGCCGCCATTGCGAGCAGGTCCTGTTTATCTTTTACTGCATAATTCTTTTGAAATACCTGTATGCTCTCTTCAATTGCTTGTTCTGCTTGCCGAATTCCGGCTTCTTCAAGGCTCTTTACCGTTAGCGGATAAATTCGGCCTGCAATGTTTACTTTGATGGAAACTTCGCTCATGTTAGCAGTGCTTTATTTGTTGAGTAGCGTTAAACACTCATCTATTTCCTTTACCAGTTCATTGATTCTCTGCTTGGTTGCTCCTCTGAATTCATCTTCAGGCGGGGCAGTCAATGAACGGGCAGTTACCAATTCGTTTGTATTCGCAATCAATTCATCCACCTGAGCTTGCAGCTCTTTGTTGATCAAGTGCATAGCTGCATTTTCATCTTTGAGCCTGCTCACCTGTAGTTCCAGTTCTTTTTTGGCCATCCCTAGCGTGGCAATCTTGCCGGAAATGCGCTCCAATACCTGGTTTTGATCCATCCTGTTGGTTTTTGAAATATGTTGAAATCAACGATTGGTGGTCAAATGTAGCAGTTAATTTGGAATGGTCCATCTTCTTTTTTCCTTTCACCTCTGTTGATATTTCATTTTCAACCAATAAATGAGGTGAGGCACACTTGTTGACTTTCGCAGTGCATGTCATTTCTGTTGTTTCCCATTTCTTCAAACCCTATGCGCGGTTTTTTTGTGTTCGGCGAAAAATTCGCCATTTCCCTTGTGCTCTGTTTTTTACTCCAATTTTCAGCTGCTCAAAACTCTGTTCAGGAAAAATTGGTTCCTCAGGATTTTTTTAGATCTCCTCTGGAGATCCCTCTTAACCTCTCTGGAAATTTTGGCGAATTGCGCACAAACCACTTTCACGCCGGTCTCGATATCAAAACCGAACAACGAGAGGGTTTGAATGTGCTCGCTGCCGCTGCTGGTTATGTCAGTCGAATAAAAGTTTCGCCCGTAGGGTATGGTTATGCGATATACGTAACCCACCCGAATGGATATACTACTGTTTATGGTCATTTGAGTAAGTATGCGCCGAAGGTGGATGAGTACGTGAAGCGTGAACAATACAATGTAGAGTCATTTAGTGTCGATTTGTTTCCTGATTCTACACTGCTGCCTGTTGCGAAAGGTGAATTGGTAGGGCTTTCAGGAAACTCTGGAGGAAGCGGAGGTCCACATCTCCATTTCGAAGTGAGGGAAACTGTTACGGAAAAAGTGATGAATCCGTTGTTATTTGGTTTTGAAATTCGGGATAAAATTCCACCGTCAATCAGCGGGATTTGGATTGTGCCAATGAACGATTCTACTTGGGTAAATGGATCACAAGTTCCTGTCTCCTATGAAACGAAAGGCAGTTCGGGAAAATGTCTTCTCAAGAATCCTGCTCCGGCAACGCTTTATGGAGATTTTGGATTTGCAATTCACACCACAGATATGTTAGATGGAAACACCAATCGCTGTGGAATTTATCGCATCGAGTTTTTTGTCGATAGTGTGCAGGTGTATGGCCAAAGGATGGATCGACTTGATTTTTCTACCAATAGAGCCATGAATGCCCATACGATCTACGAACGTTTTAAAAAACACCGAAGTTCCATTCACGGTTCTTATCGCCTGCCAGGCAATCCTCTTGACATCTATGATAATCTCGTGAATGACGGAGTAGTTTCATTTCGGGATGGAAAAATGCATCATTGCGAGTATCGCATTATTGACATAAATGGGAATAAAAGCTCTGTAAATTTTAAAGTGCAGGCATTGAGTACGAAGAATGGAAAAACGCCTGCCGCCAAGTCGGCTCTTGCCCGCTGGAACTGGGAGGAAGATAACGAACTGATCACTGAAGATGTTGTGTTGTCGATGAAGGCGCGCACTTTATATGAGGATACAGATATCCACATCGAAAAGGTGAAAAAGATCACGAATGCAATCGGCCCAACCTATCATATTGTATCACCATATGAACCCGTCCACAATTCCTTTGATTTAAAAATAAAGGCGGACATAATCAAACCGGGCTTCGAATCAAAAGTGTTGATAGCCCGTTATGATCCTGATAAGGAAAGAATTATCAGCGAAGGTGGTAAATATGCTGATGGTTGGGTGCATGCACAACCACAATACCTCGGATATTTTGCTCTGATGATCGATTCGGTGAAGCCTTCACTGACAAACGTGGATTTTACGGCTACCATGAAAAACAGAAAGCAATTTTCGTTCAGCATATCGGATGCGTTGTCTGGAATCGATCAGATCATTCCAAAAATCGATGGCAATTGGGCGCTCATGGAGTATGATGCAAAAAACCATCGCATTACATATTACTTCGATGAGCGTTTTATAGCACATGGTAATCATACGTTCGAGTTGACCATCGTTGATGGCGTCGGAAATTCTAAAATGTTCAAATCGAATTTTGTTTGGTGATGCAACTTCGATGTTTCGGGCTTTAGAAATTGGCCGTATCATCGCTCCTGAAAAATTCTTCATTAGTCCCAATTGCGCAGCATATGAAAATTTCTGATTTACTTTTTGATTCCAAAAAAAGGAGCTTTGAAAGACTGTGTTCTGCAAATGGATTGAACTTAAGTTTTGATCAGAATCGGGAACATCTTGCTTTGATGAAACAAATTTTTGAAGAAAGAGAATATGCTGACTTTTTTCCATTTTATAAGAAAGCTACGATTCTGGATATTGGAGCACATTGCGGATTTTTTTCATTGTTTGCGGCGAAAAATTTGCAACCAAACTCGCGCATTATTTCCATCGAGCCCTCGCTAAAAAATTTTAGTCAACTAAAAATAAACGCTGCCACTTCCGGGTGTGAAAACATCGAATCACTTAACGTTGCAATCTCATCCAGCAATGGTGAAATGAGTCTGTATGAAGGCAGCAGTATCAATCATTCGTTGATTTCGAATTATGCATTGAATGCTGAGAACACCAATTCTGTTTTGGTGAAAACGCTTTCTCTTGAAACATTGTTTGAGAAACTGAGTCTAACACATATTGACTTTTTAAAGATCGATTGTGAAGGCGCAGAGTATGCAATTTTTGATGCATCGTCTGTTGCTTTGTTTGATAATGTAACCACGCTTTCTATGGAGTTTCACGATTTGAAAAGTGAACATTTTAACGGTAATTTTCTTGCGAAGAAGTTGGTTTCATTTGGGTTTTCTATTGTGAAATTTCAGTATGAAAGGTCAACACTCGGATTGAACTATGGAAAAATCATAGGCACGAAATTGCTAAAATGATCATGACTTGACTTTTTATTCCGCTACTATCTTCGTCACCATTTCTATTTTTTTGTATGAAAACATTCGCCAGTTCTTTACTCGTTTTTCTCATCTTTTTACTATCATCTTGTTCTGAAAAGAAAGATGAATTTGAAATCGCAGCGGACCTCACTGCTTCGGTATGGGGCGCAACCACA
>Ga0209174_10003107_pt1 | contig 10614 bp, 10 predicted proteins | sample JI91814BDNA_FD_187505 | JGI IMG/M metagenome (GOLD analysis project Ga0209174, IMG submission 187505) | Wastewater effluent complex algal communities from Wisconsin, to seasonally profile nutrient transformation and Carbon sequestration -... | ecosystem: Engineered > WWTP > Effluent > Algae...
GGATTTTATTTCGCTCGAGACAGGTGGATCGTTATATCGCATGAGCGGATTGAATTTAAAAGACCTTCCGTTTGAAAGCAAGGATCCACTGATCGGACCGAACTTCACGTTTTTTGTACCGGCTGAACTCGTTCTGATGTTAAAGGCGGGCAAGGTTGAGCTTGATTTGAAAGGTGGTGGATTCTTCTTTTACAGTTTCGAAAACAAACTCAACTATGGAAATTTTGATCGTGCAATCCGGGATCACGAAGATCTTGAAGTCGTTAATTCCGATCTCAAATTCAAAAGCAAACCCGGGTTTGGCTACCATGCAGGCGCTGAGCTGACCGTGTATGTCACCAGTCAGGTAGGCGTTTCTTTTGAAACAAATTATCTGGTAGGCCAGGCTGATTTTCCGCTTGAAGGGACGTACACCGGGAGTGACTCAGGAGGTAATCTTTCAACTTCAGAAGTTGATTATAAAGATGCAAAAATTGATTTCACCGGACTTGAGTTTGCAATCAGTCTGATATTTGATACGGGTGGCGGACCTAGTCCCGGTAAAAAGAGCAAAAAGCGAAGAAGATAACTATCGCGTGACTAACAAGCCCATCCAAACGGCTAAAAGTCCCGTTGCAACGCTGGCCACTATGTAAAGGATAGCAATTGTAGTGTTGCCTGAATTCATAAGTTTTACATTTTCCAACGCAAACGCTGAGAACGTTGTAAAGCCTCCGCAAAAGCCAGTGATCAACAGAAGTTTCAGATTTTCTGTTTCCGTTGTTTGCTGTGTAGTCAATCCAAAAATCAATCCTGCAATAAAACAACCTGCAACGTTTACTATAAAAGTTGCCAGCGGAAAAGTATCTGCATAATACTTTATCGTAATGAGATGGGTAAGGTAGCGTAGCACACTTCCAACCGCTCCGCCTAATCCAACAAAAAGAATCTGCTTCATTGTTCTTCTGGTTTTATCGCTTCCGCTTGTTTTGGGTGACGCGTAATCTCTTCCATATTGACATTATGCTTTTTAAAAAGCTTCCGCGAATCTTCTACAAAAGTTTTAAAGGCGAGCCGGGAAGCTTCATCCTCGATAAAGTGCGTTGAATCTTGTTCGAATGATGGCACTGGAAGTACATAATAATCTTTTTTGGCATCCGGTGTGCGATAAACCCATTCCAGAATATATCCAGCGGAATCAATTCGTGTTTCAGCAACGCTGTCCTGTACGACTTTCATCAAGTCGACTTTAAGCATCGCCCCGCCATTTTTGTAGCGATCACGCTGGCCACTAACAAAGTTACCGAGCGAGTATACGATCAGCTGATCACTTTCCTTCCTCCACTCCATAGGCTGCAGCACATGCGGATGCGCACCGATGACGAGCTTTACGCCTAACCTAAAACAAAATTCCGTTACATCTTTTTGCCATTTGTTCGGCAGCGATTGATACTCCTGCCCCCAGTGCATGAACACGATGATTGCATCGGGTGATGTTTTTTTTGCTTTTACAATATCTTTCCGGATAACAGCTGTATCGATCGTATTAACAACGTTAGGTTTCGTAACCGGAATTCCGTTGGTTCCGTATGTATAATTCAATAGCGCAAAGCTGAATCCATTCTTTTCGAAAAGCATCGGATAGTCATTCATCCGTTCCACCGTATCGCGAAACGTTCCTGTATGAATAATATCCAGGCTGTCAAGCATCAGGATGGTTCGTTCAAGACCTTTTCTGCCGCGATCGAGGCAATGATTGTTGGCGGTTACTAACACATCCATCCCGGCATCTTTTAACGTTAGCGCTAATTGATCGGGCGCGCTGAATTGCGGATAACCTTTGTAAGGCGGGCCGGCAAGTGTCACTTCGAGATTCCCGATAGCAAGATCAGCAGACGCTATATACGGCTTAACAAACTGAAAGCACGAAGTGTAATCATACTGCTTAGCGGAAAGATCATACGCGGCTTTAATCTGCGAGTCATGCTGCATCACATCACCCAAGAACAAGAGCGAAATACGCGTAGTATCCTGTGCAGAAGCTGAAGAAATTATACAGCCCGATACAATAAGCAGAACAAGTTTAATTTTCTTCACGCGTGGAGGATTTTTTAATATCTTGTTAGTATTCTTCCCGTTTCCATGACAAAAATATCATTTCTGATTGCTTTTGCATTAATAGCAATCTGTTCAAATGCTCAGGACGTCCTGGAATCCAACAAACTACAGTATAAAACTTCGACTGACACCCTGCTTTACCGATTGTTAAAGCCTGTATCACAAAATGAAAGCGAGCGCTATCCACTCGTTATCGTTTTGCATGGATCCGGAGAACGCGGTAATGATAATATCGTAACACTAACGCATATAGCACCGCTTTTTTTAACGAACAGTAACAGAACGAAGTATCCCTGCTTTGTTTTGGTTCCGCAGTGCCCTGCGAATGAAAACTGGGCTTATCCCGATGGTTGGCCACGACAGTTGGGTAAAAGCGCACGCTGAGCCGGATTTTCTGCCCTGGTTGTTTGCTGAAAAAGCTACACACTAAACTTTAAAAAGGTGTTAAAATACAACCTGTTGATAATCAAGTAGCTGTATTCTGACTTTTAGTTTTTCAAACAAAAGTTAACATTGGCATAACAACGCATCGGCATTTAACGGTTAGATTGCGGGCCCAATTTCAAGCGTCTATATGTTCGATCTGGAACTCTCCTACACTATCCTTCTCATTATTTGTCTTGTTGCTGCCTGCGGGTTCGAGTTTGTAAATGGGTTTCATGATACAGCCAACGCGGTGGCTACGGTAATCTATACAAATTCATTAAAGCCGTGGGCCGCAGTTATATGGTCCGGAATTTTCAACTTTTTAGGTGTTTTACTAGGGGGCATCGGGGTTGCCGTAGCGATTATTAACCTGCTTCCCGTTGAAACATTAATTGATCAAAACCTGGCACACAGCATTTCGATGATCATGGCCTTGCTGATCAGTGCTATCACGTGGAATTTACTGACCTGGTATTTCGGAATACCCTGTTCCAGCTCTCATACGTTATTGGGGTCCATTCTGGGTGTTGCGATTGCATATTCTTTGCTTCCGGGTGTAACCGAGGCCCCGGTGAATTGGGAAAAAGCTTCACAAACAGGTATGTCATTGTTGATATCTCCGATGTTTGGTTTCAGCATGACGATCATACTCATGTTTGTCCTGAAACGAGTTACAAGAAGAACTGAATATGGTGACAGTCTTTTTAAGGAACCTAAGAAAAATGCTCCGCCTCCAACCTGGATCAGAGGAATATTAATTTTAACCTGTACAAGTGTAAGCTTCTCGCATGGCTCGAATGATGGCCAGAAAGGTGTTGGCCTTGTTATGCTGATTCTTATTGGAATTGTGCCTGCATACTTTGCGCTGGATTCAAGTTTTACACCTGCATCCTTAGCTGCTCCAATTTCAAGGATTGAACAGATTCTTAAGTCAGTTGACGGTACACCGCTTTCCGATCCAGATCAGCAGAAACTAAATACGACTATAGCGTTGAATGATCAGCTAAAGGTATTGGTTGCATCAACGCCAACGGTTTCGGGTATTGCAAAAGAAAAGCGTTTTGAAGTTCGTAAAGATATTATGCTTATTGAACGCTACACCAAGGATCTTTTAAAGAAGCCTGAGCTTCGTATGAGTGAAGCAGAACGTACGGTTTTAGCGGATCAAACAAAGTCGCTTCGCAAGATGATCGATTACTCCCCTACCTGGGTTATTTTCATGATCGCAGTATCACTGGGTGTGGGCACAATGATAGGCTGGAAACGAATTGTAAAAACAATCGGGGAGAAAATTGGTAAAGAACACCTTACCTACGCGCAGGGTGCTAGTGCCGAGCTTGTAGCGGCAAGCACAATCGGAATTTCAACGTATTTAGGACTACCCGTAAGTACCACCCATGTTCTCTCTTCCGGTATTGCCGGTAGCATGGTCGCAAATAAAGGTATTAAAAACCTGCAGGCTGATACGGTAAGAAATATTCTCATTGCCTGGTTTCTGACGCTTCCGGTGGTGATGCTTATGGCAGGTGCGTTATTCCTGTTGTTCCGGGCTATCTTTTAGATCTCTTCCTTCCTAAAGTAATTCGTGTTAGGTGCCAATTTGGCGCTCAGGAACAATACGATTAATTTTCCCGGATCAACTACTCCACCCCCCATGAAAAGATTGTTACCCGTCACAATTCTGTTGATACTATTTTCTGTACCGGCAGTAGCTCAGCTCGGCTCACAAGTACCCTATTTCACGTATGGAAAAGGATTAGGGATCATGTCGCCCGATAGCCTGTTCCTCCTGAACATTCGCTTCAGAATGCAAAACCGGGTGGGCATGCAAACAACTAGTCCTACCGATTGGGAACCCGAGGTTATCGAAGGCAGGGTTCGCAGGCTACGTTTACGTTTTGACGGGTATGTTTACAGCCCAAAGCTTACCTATGTACTGCAACTCTCCTTCTCCCGGGGTGATATGGACTACGAAGACAGCGGCTTTCCAAACATCATCCGCGATGCGATGATTATCTATAACTTTAACAAGCATTTTGCGCTGGGTATCGGACAAACAAAACTTCCGGGTAACCGGCAACGTGTTAACTCATCCGGAGATTTGCAGCTGCCAGACCGATCAATTGTAAATACGGAATTTAATATCGACCGTGATTTTGGTGTACAACTATACTATCGAAACAACATAAAAGGTTTTAATTATGTCCTTCGCGGAGCCGTTAGCTCGGGTGACGGGCGGAACTTTAACAATGCCGGAACGTCTTCAACTACATCAGATGATATTGCTGTCAATGGTTTATGCTTCACTGGAAGAATAGAACTACTACCCTTTGGAGAATTCACCAACAACGGAGACTACTTCGAAGGTGACCTGGCACGTGAACCCAAACCAAAGGTTTCTTTTGGTGGTGGTTTTTCAAATAATGAAAATGCTAAACGTTCAGGCGGCCAGCTGGGAAAATACCTATATGAATCCAGGGATATTGAGACAACCATGTTCGATTTCCTTTACAAGCATAACGGCTGGGCCTTTGCCAGCGAATTTCTCTGGCGTAACACAAACGACCCCATAACCAGAAACCCGGATGATCTAACCGAAGAGCAACATGTATACGCGGGTCATGGACAAAACTACCAGGGAAGCTACTTGTTCAGGAGCAACTATGAGCTTGTGGCGCGGTACTCGATTGTTGTACCGGATTATGACATACAGCTTGTAGAACCCCAGCTTGAGCAGTACACCGTGGGCGCAACGAAGTACCTCCGGGGACATCGGGTAAAGCTTCAGACTGAATTTACCTATGCAAAAGATACCTGGTTGAGAGGCCTCGAGGAAAATGAAGAATATTTCATTATCCGGTTCCAGGTTGAACTTGGAATTTAATCTGCTGCACCCGCAATTTTTTGCATCAATTTTGAGTCAATCCCGTTAGACTCAAAAAAGCCCCCGATTGATCAGATTTTTGCTTCTGGTACTGTTATTAAGTGCATGCTCGTTCGGGACATTCGCGCGTGTTACCGATCCATCTTTAAACAGTACCGAGCCATCGTTGAAAAAAGAGCGGCCTACCTTTGATCTTTCAATTTTTTATTCGGGCGATACCTGCGATGATTTCAAGACATTGGTTATCCCGATCAAGCGTATCCAAAATTTGATTGTTGTTGAGGCCCGAATTGATAGCATCATCGGAAATTTTATCCTCGATACAGGTTCACCTATTCTTGTTCTTAATAGAACATATTTCCGGAAAGGTTGGGATGCCAATCTTTCAGCTGCAAATGCCACGGGTAACACAGTCACTCCGGTTATGCGAACAAAGGTGGAAGATCTTGCGATCCGGGAGTTATACTTCGAAAATCTTCCGGCTGACATCAATGATCTCGGGCATATTGAAAATCACCGGGGAATAAAAATTCTTGGATTGCTTGGAGTCAGCTTGTTCACATCTTTTGAAATGGTAATCGATGTTCATAAAAGCGTTATGTACCTGCATAAGCTCGATGAAAAAGGCATGGTACCGGAGAACGAGAAAATTGTCAAATCAGAACCTTCACTTAAAATACCCTTTAAGCTCATCCGAAATACCATTACTGTAGATGTAACGGTAGCCGGAAGAAAGCTTGTATTTTGCGTAGATACTGGTGCCGAGGCGAATGCGCTAAGCAGTCGTTTACCAGGCAAAATTCTGGAAGCATTTAGTGTTTCAAAACGTATGATATTGGTTGGAACTGGTGGTACTCAAACAGAAGTCCTGATGGGCACTGTGGATAATATGATTATCGGAGGCAAGTCGTTTAAAAACATGCATGCAGCCATTACCCGCCTCAACGACCTTGGAGAAGCCTACGGACGGCCAATTGATGGTATGTTGGGCAGTAATTTTTTGGTGAAAGGTATAATTAGCATCAACTTTGTTACAAAGGAGCTTCGGATGCATCCATTTGAAGTGAGTAAACCATGAGGATCCGGTTAACCATATTGATCACCCTTGCGACCTCATGGATGGGCTATGCGCAAACGCCAGACCTGAAAGAGTATAAAATTGAAGGCCACAACATTGTGCTTCAGCTGGAGCGCAGCATGCCCCGTAAAGATCAGGAGGAGCTTTTGAGGAAGACCGGCATGGAAGGCTTTTCGCTCGATACACTCTGGCGATTTGGAAGTATTGGTAACTGGATAAAAGAAGGCTGGAAGCTGGGCAAGACAACTACAGGTTACAAGATTTATAAATCGATAACCGATCTCTCGGACGATTTGAAATGGACTAAAGCCACTATCCATTACAGTACCGAGCTGGCCACAACCATTCGCTCGCAGGTTGACGCTACGTTTGGTGCAAACAACCTTAGAAACAATTCGGTGGTTACCACAAAAACCGGTACACATTTCTTTCTGAAAGGTAAAAGTACAGCGAAAGATGTTTACCTGTCAGGAACGTTTAACGAATGGAGCACACTTAAAACCCGTATGTTAAAAGTTGATTCAGGATGGGTAGCAACGGTGCAACTTCATCCGGGTAAGCATCAGTATAAGTTTATTATCGATGGGCACTGGATGGAAGATCCTGATAACAAGACTCGTGAAGATGACGGCCAGGGTGGATACAATTCAGTTTACTACGTTACCAACTATGAATTTAAACTCAACGGAAATACACATGCAAAACGTGTAGTCCTTTCCGGCAGCTTCAATAACTGGAATGAAGTTGATTTTAAAATGCTAAGGACCTCCACAGGATGGAGACTTCCGATTTACCTGAAGGACGGGACATACGAATATAAATTTATAGTGGATGGCACCTGGATTGCAGATCCTGGCAACGCGAACATCCGCGATGATGGTAAAGGCAATACAAACTCATACCTGCAGTTGGGCGGAGCAGTAATGTTTAAGCTACCGGGTTATGCCAATGCAAGGAAAGTCATCCTGGCCGGAGAATTTAATAACTGGAATGAGGAACAGCTGGTCATGAAAAAAACACCGGATGGCTGGGAAATTCCCTACGTACTGGCCGCGGGAAATTACCAGTATAAATTTATTATAGACGGACAATGGATGACTGATCCGCTGAATCCACATTTAGCAAGTCAGCATGAGCATATTAATTCGGTAGTAACGGTTAAGCCTAATCACACATTTGTATTAAAGAAATATCAGAACGCTTTAAGTGTTTCTGTTGCGGGGAGTTTTAACGATTGGGGAGTTGGATATTCTATGAAACGAACTCCTGATGGCTGGGTATATGATGCCTGGTTACCACCCGGCAAATGCCTGTACAAATTTATCGTTGACGGCAAATGGATTATCGATCCAGGCAATGAACAATGGGAACAAAATGAATTTGGCAATGGCAATTCAGTTCTTTGGATTGGCGCAGGTGAAGAATAAATCACGCTTTACATCAAGATGGGTGAGGTTAAGCGGTTATCTTTATCGCACTCAATATTAATTTTTATCCTTCATGGAATTTAATCTCACCACAGCCATTATCGTTATCACTTCAGCTGTAAGCCTGTATGCCATGAATCAACGGGAAGTTCTTTCCAGGTTGATGATGAACCCATACCTGGTTACACAACGCGGCCAGTATTACCGCATGCTGACGTCAGGGCTTATTCATGCGGATTTCGCGCACCTGCTTTTCAATATGTTTTCGTTCTATTTCTTTGGCAGAAATTTAGAATACATTTTCAGCGCAATCTTTGGGAGCCTCGGGCCGGTCTATTTTATCGTTTTATATGTGCTGGGGATTATCATTTCCGATCTTCCCACCCTCTTCAAGCACAAAAACAATCCCGGATATAATTCATTGGGGGCCTCAGGCGCAGTGTCGGCCGTAATTTTTGCCTGCATTCTTTTTGATCCGTTAGCCGATCTGCTGATCTATTTTATCCCTGTGAAAGGTTTTATTTTCGCTGCCATTTATCTGATCTACTCCTACATCAGCTCTAAGCGTTCGCGCGATGGCATTAACCACGATGCACATTTATACGGGGCGTTGTTCGGGATGTTGTTTTGTATTGTTTTATATCCGGATTCAATCCGGATTTTCATTGAGCAAATTTCAGCGTGGCAGATATTCTAATATTAGCTCACCTCTATTCTAATATTAGCTCACCTCTACGCTAGCCCAAACAGCGCCTGAATATGTGACGGCTATGGCAGTTCGAATAGAGCACCTATTACCGTGAGTGGCTGAGCTATCTATGATGTGTATAATTTTCCCCAACATTATCATTAATAAACGCTAAAACCCTACCTATCTCCGCTGGCATAACGATTGACTTATCAAAGGCAGGCTTAACCCCCTCCTCTTTGAAAACAATTTTACAACGCTCGGTCATCATCCTGTTTACTGCCGTGTTGCTATTGGTGGCAGCTTTCAGTGCCTATCGGGTTTATGATCTCTCCAATGAACGCGCTGAGATCAAACGCGACTACAGTCTTATCAACAACATCTCCTACGGCCTGCTGTCGGTAAATGCCTGGCGTGATCACATGGTTCGCGTAGTAACCAATCGCATTGATGATTTTGAGTTTACGCCTGAGCAGGAAGTTGCGCTTAAGGGCGAAATTTCAGGAGTGCTACATGCGGTAATCAACAAAGCAGATAGCATGCTGAACGCCAAGCAAAAAACATTCAAAGGAAAGCTTCGGAAGGTTGCTGTTAACGCGCTTTACAACGAGGATAAACTACATAAGAGAGTTCCTGAATTTGCCGAGACGATTCTAAAGGAAGTAACAAATAAGAAAAACAAAGAACGCATGAAGTTCCTGATCCAAAGCAAGCTGGAACAATTTGGAGCGGTAACCTATGACAGTGTAAACGATGTTAGTAGCGTACAGGTCATCTTGACCAAATATAATGCATCAACCCTCGAAGAATTTAATCAGCGCAGCGAGCTGGTTCTTGCCGGCCTTCAGGATTCTGCCTATTTTTTTATGTTTGTTATTCTGGGTGTAATGATTTCTTTTCTGGTGATGTGGTGGCTCGTTAGAAATGCTAAGGTGTTCCACACGCCATTGTTCACTATGTCTGTTATCCTCGCGCTTATTGTACTCTTTGCAGGGGTCACCTCCCCCATGATTGAGATTGATGCGCGGATTAAAGAGCTTACTTTTCATTTAATCGGTGAGCCGATCGAGTTTAAAGATCAGGTGATCTTTTTCCAGAGCAAAAGCATAGTGGATGTAGTTAAAATTCTCCTGGAGACCGGAAAATATGACTCAATCATTGTTGGCGTACTTATTCTGATCTTCAGCATACTATTTCCCATGGCAAAAGTACTTTCCACCAAATTGTACCTGCTGGGAAAAACGAAGTGGCGAGACAACAAGGTGATCCGGTATTTCGCTTTTAAGTCAGGTAAGTGGAGCATGGCCGATGTGTATGTGATCGCAATCTTTATGGCCTACATTGGATTCAAAGGAATTCTTGACAACCAGATTAAAGGCCTTACCATGCAAACAGATTCCCTGGTTAGCTTATCTACAAGTGAAACTTCGTTACAGCCCGGATTTGTACTGTTTGTGGGGTTTGTATTATTTAGTCTTGTGCTTTCCGAAGTGTTGACGCGGATTACAACACACGAAGCAAAGAAAAAACGCAAACCCGCAGTGGCCAAAGTGCCTCCACCTGTTTTGGTTAACGAATCTTGAACAAAATAAATCCGGTTATAAAATGGCATCTGGTACCGACAACTATACGTGCTGACGGTCTGCCGTTTAGTTTATTTTCAGAATAATCTGTGCACCCAAAGGGCGTCATCCAGTTTGAAAGTACGTTACCAGAATTGCGATCAACTGGCTGATCATGTAAACAGCAGAAAAGGCTATCAGAAGTTTGATGTAGCGTGAAAAATCAAGGTTTCTGCGAGTCGGCCAGGTAAGCAGGAGAATAATGAACGCTACGATTAGATTTATAATCAAATATGCTCCGAAAAATAGGAAGAACCACGCCACCTTTGGCCGGGATGCTTGCGCCAGGGTTAATCCGGCCTGGGCAATGATGAGGAGTAAAAAGCCGCCCCAATATTCTTTGTGATCTTTTAACCAATGTTGCCGATTCGGATCAGACATCTTCTCTTCTA
>Ga0209174_10003111_pt1 | contig 10608 bp, 7 predicted proteins | sample JI91814BDNA_FD_187505 | JGI IMG/M metagenome (GOLD analysis project Ga0209174, IMG submission 187505) | Wastewater effluent complex algal communities from Wisconsin, to seasonally profile nutrient transformation and Carbon sequestration -... | ecosystem: Engineered > WWTP > Effluent > Algae...
ACTGTAGCATTATATTAAAAAATACTTTTGATTATACTGCTGAACAAATCATAACCCATAATTTGATAGTTTCAAGTGTAGATTTATTGGGAGCTTTCTTTATTACTTATCTAAGCTACAAAATATACCCATTAAAAATTATCAAAACAATAATAGTAATTTTTACTGTCGCACTTTTCTGCACATCCTATTTATTACCAAGAATTACAGATCCTATTCAGTTATTATTGTTACAGTGTTTTTTCTGTTTGATAACTATTGATACCGCACCAGGCACCCCTATATTTTTGGCGCATCTGCCAATTTTTAAAAGATTTACTTATTCAAGCTTTTTATACGCATTATCAAGAGCTTTAATGTACTTTGTAACCGCATTTGGTTTTGTATATTTTACTGATAAATATAGTGGTTTAGGGTTGTTAATAATTATGATACCTATAATTATCGGTTTTTCGTATGGTCTAAGCCATTTTGAAAAGCTAGAGAAGGAAGGTGGTCATTTTCGTTGAAAGTACGTTTTTTTTGTAAATGAGTTTTATTAGGGGCTAAGAGATGAGCACAGAGTTGCCGCAATTCTTCTTCTACATTATTTAAACCAAGGTAAGCAGCGAGAACTAAAAATGCCCCGAGGGTTTCTCTGCTTATTTTATTTGCTTTTTCAGGAGATTTAATTTTTATAGTCCTCATATTATGCAGTCGATCCATCTCTTTAATAAATAATAAATCGTATTTCTTTTGTAACCATAATGAATTAACCATGGCTTCAGAGCTTATTTTATTACCATCCCCCTTGATTCTTGTTAAATCCATAACTTGGTTGGCAACTCTTTCGTCAAATATATATTTAATCATTTCAAAGGTCATTTTAGTATCTTCAATAACATCATGCAGGATACTTGTAACAAGTATATCGGTCCTTAATAGATAATCAGAAACCATAAAAGCTACCTCTATTGGATGAGAGTAGTATGGCTCGCCGGATTGTCTTTTTTGGTTACCATGGTATTTTCTAGCATAATATATTGCTTTCTTTACTTCTGTAATATCTATTTTGTTAGCGATGGTTTTGTTTAACAGTAAAAGTTTTGTTAATAACTTGTTTGAGTAAGAGCACTTTTTGAATTTCTCTAGCCAGCAATTAACATCCTCCATAAACACCACCTACATAGGGCCACTATAAAATGTTTTGAAATCTAAGCACGCCTTTCGATTGCATCATGAAGTGGTATACAAATCGCAAAATTCAAATTTATATTTAATGCCATACAACGTGCTCAATATTAGTCCTGCCTCCCTCAGCTTTATCTCTCTTCCTGTTTTGCAAGTCATTTAAAGCCACATGTACATGCGCACAGAAATTGCTTAATACTTGGTGGGGATCATGATCATTAAATTTCTGATCTAATAAATTGGTAAGCAATGCTTCTATGCCCCGCAAGAACATCTCTTCAGAGCGCAACTGCAAAGGTAGCTCGTGAATTACTTTAAATAAAGTGGTTGCTAATGCTTGTTCTACATAATTCATAGCAGTTGTTACATCACCACTCTTAATATTTGAAACGGAGTAATCTATGGCCCCTTGTTCTAACTGCTGTTGTCTAACGGCTCTAAGTCCGCCCATTTTTGTTGCAGCTGTAATATCAGCGTAGATAACTTGAGCAGACCCTGGCAAAACATTGTTTGCTAAATCAGCCGTGGTTGAGATAATGCCAATTAAAAATGTTTGTATAATTGGTAAAAAATTGTCCTTTCTTACCAAATTTTTATCAAGAATTCTTTGCAACTGGAACAATGCTGAGGTCATTACTTGGTTTAATTCATCAGTAATAGCATTGCCCTGTGGTTCTGCAGGCTTCAAGCCATCTTCTCTCCAACTAGACAAAAGTTCGTCCACTTCTTTTGGCGCAATCCCTTCAGAGGCATACCAAGCTAATTGTTCCAATAATTTCATAATTATATGAAAACCAGTGTAGCGATCGCAAAATATATCTAACTCATCATCCTCAACGGAATCTAAAATTTTTTTCAATTTATTATTCTTGAAAAGGTGAGTTGCATATTCAAGTAAGGCTCTATCGTTACCGCCATTAAAGAGGATCTCATTAACACGATGATCAATGTCAATAATTAATTTCTTCTGTGCGTTAGTTAATGACAATTTTTTTCATCTCCTCCTGGGCTTCTTCTATGTATTAGCATCTCTCTGATTAAAATCAGGAGCTTTAGCTAAAAATCCTAAGAAAGATTTATACCTCTACCAAGTCAAGAATTTGCTCTTTTAAATTCAGTAACCCCTGGCATCTTTCAAATACAAGCCCCATGTCCTATTGTGACAGCTTTACTATGGCACAAATCTCTACAAAACATGGTAATAGTAATTATACTAACAATGCTAAATCATAAATTCAAGTCTCAGTCTTGTTTTGTGTTTTGCAATTTGTTCCATTGGTCTATAATCTCTCCTACGCCGGTTCTAAATTTAATGTCTTCCAGTTCATCCAAAACTCTGGCAATTAAATAAACACAGTTTGGGTGTTCTCTTACTTGAGCCTTATATAAACAGCTTTAACCTCATCTATAAACTGATGGTAGCGCTGAATGCTGTTCAGAAAGCTATATTTTAGCGCATCTGTTTCGTTATCTAAATCTAGGTTGATGATTATTTTCATATTTAATTTAAGTGGATAACCAATAAGTTGCAAAAACATTACCTTCATACTAAGCATTCCTTAGTATCAAGTCAAGTGAAAAATTAAGATTATCTTAGCATGAGGCTTTGATCTGTAATTGAAGGAAATTTTTATGAGCGATGTTAGTCCTGTGTGCAAACGACTTAAGCAGGCAAGGATCTTAAATGGGCTGTCTCAAAAACAACTTGGTATATATGCTGGGATTGATGAATTTTCTGCTAGCGCACGAATGAATCAATATGAAACTGGTAAGCATGTGCCTGATTTTTTGACCTTAAAAAGAATAGCCATGGTATTAGGATATCCAGTGGCATATTTTTATGCAGAAGATGAGGATTTAGCGCTCATGATTAAATGCTTTAGCAAACTAAGCAAACATCGCAGAGATAAATTGTTCAAGATAATTACAAGATAACTCGGCTTGGACTTTGTCCTAACTTCTCTTACCTAAAGTTTACTAAAAATAAAAATGAGAGTAAGCTTTTTACTGTAACTAGCCAATAACATAGAAACAATTGGAGATCTAAATGCTAAATAAACATATAGTTTTAACTACTGCAGCCCTGTTAGGGCTTCCAATAGCTACAGGACTTGTTCATGCGCAACCGACTAAGAGCATAGGATTTAACTTAGGTGCGGAGTTAAGCGTACTAAATAAGCCTTCTATTAACGAGGATTTTGCAGAGGCTAAAGGTTTTGAAAAAAATAAAATGGGTGCGAATTTTTTTCTAGGCTCTCGTTTTGATGAAAATTTTGGCGCGGAACTTGGTTATGGGTTTATCACCAAAACTAAAGAATCTGGCGGCGACGGTGTGACTGCAACCCATAAGATTAGGAATATGTATGTTGATGCTTTAGGCTATTTTCCGGTTGCTTCTAACGCAGATTTAATTGGCACAATCGGAGTGGGTAGATTTAAAAGTAAGCTAGCAATTCCATCGCCTAGCCCCGAGGCCACGGCCATTATTAATTCTGCGAACAAAGCTAAAGTTGGGTTGCGTATAGGACTTGGGGCACAGTATAATTTTTGTGCAAACTGGTCATCGCGTGTAATGGTACGTTACCAAAGAGGCAATAAACATTTTTTAAGGAAGAATGTATCTATCGCCCTTGGTGCAGCTTATACCATTTAATAATAACACTCAGGATGTTGCGCCCCTCTCAGTCCCCGTGGTAAGCCACGGGGACTGAGAGCGCAATTGAATATTAATAAAATGCCACAGTAAGCTCAACGTTCACGCTCTAAGTCTTTAGACAGACCTCGCCCTTGCATTAATAACTCTATAGATTTCTGTAATTGTCTTTCTATGTTAATTTGACTCTCTTTAATAGATTTAGTAGCTAGATCTAAAGTTTTTTGCCCCTGATCTATTTTCATCGAAGGCTGCATAATCATTTGTTTCATACATTGCCGCTCTAAGGCCACCCCAACACTATGCACGGTTTCTTTAAGCGAACATCGACGTTGATTCTCAACAATATTCTGTATTGCTTTGGTGACCACGCCTTGTTGACTTAACGTCTCAAATCTTTGAGCTCCAACTAATACTTTTTGCTGTGCACCTTCATTTAAAACTAAACCCGTCTGAGATTTACAGGCTTGATGTTGATTGGCCAATAATTGTAACTGTTGCTGTGAGGCGTGGTTATAAATCTCCTGATAATGCTCTATCAAGTGCTTATTGGTAACATCTCGTTGTTCTTCTAAAATACGATTGCTCACTTTAAGGCAGTCTAACATTTTTGGTGGTTTGCTGACGTTATTTTGTAATATATTCGTAGCTATTAGCGCAATATCCCTTCCACGCTCGCGAGCTAATAAATGTGGGCTTGCCAAGCAATATTTATTTTGAGTGGGCTCTAATAAAAGTTGGGTTAAAGTTGCTTTTTCCATTAGATGTTGCTGTTCTTTAATGCTGCAATAATTACTCTGAATGTTGTGCCAGCCTAACATCTCTTGATGTAATTGCTTAACTTCTTTAAAGAAGTATTCATCTAACAGGCAATCTTTAGTGTCTATATTATATTTTAATCCAAGCTCTTTAACGTACCCTGTCGTTAAACTAAGCTCTGTAAGCACTACATTTTGCGCTCGTTGCTCCAAAGCGATTTGTTTATGCTGCACAATGTTAGTGGCAGCAGCTAAACTTTTTTGGTAATTTTCTACCATTTGCTCTGGGTAACTTAGCAGCTGCTGCATACATTGCCGCTCTAGTAAAGCTTCAATACTCTCTGCGCTCTCGTGAGTGTTAATAGATATTTCACTTTGCAAAATTTTATCAACTGTTTGCGCAATTTGACCTTGTTCCTTTAAGAGCTCATAGGCTTTAGCTGCTTTTAAAACAAGCTCTGCAGCAAACTCTGTTAAAGATAGATTAATTTGCGCCCTACAAATGCCATAAAGCTTTGCCAATAAAAGGACTTGCTCTTTGGATGCCTCACTATATTTTGCTGAATACTCCTCAATTAACTTCTCTCTTTTGCTGTCCCGTGTATCTAAATATTGCAGCCCTGCCTTAAAGTAGGACATAGTCTGGCCTGCCTCTCCAATTCTGCGTTGCATGGCATTGGCGCTCATTAGGGCCAAATCTGTGCCGTGTACCTGGGCTGCCAATGGGGGGAGACTAAAGTAGAAGTGCTCTTTAGCTGGCTCTAGCAGTGCTTGGGTTAGCACCGCTCTCTCCATCAAGCATTCTCGTACCCCTTGAGATGGTGGGGCCTCTAGTAACTTATGCCAAGCTATCATTTCTTGATATAAATTAGACGCATCACTTAGAAATGCCTCATCTAAATGGAAGTCTTTTTGGTCAAGCTCGTATTTTTGCGCAAGCTCTTTAACAAAATCTTTAGTTAAAGGGCTGCTTGCCTCTCTTGCAACATCTGGCAGTAGAGCTTGTAAAGTATCAGAATCCCACTCCTCTGGTAAGGAGTGTGCCAAATTCCATTTATCTGGCGTATTAGGTGGTAGATTGATAGTTTGCACCAAGGGCTGCAACATTTGGTTGTAATGCATTGCCGTTAGATGCGTGTAAAGCTCCTGCATGGCGTGAGTTCCAGCATGGTAATTATCTGGCCACAGACTAATTTGTTTGGCAAGCAATGGTGACCAATTGGTTTTCAATACTGCAGGACTGCCACCAGACCAAGTCACAACGTTCATATCCGTAAAAATATTGCGTGCAGCATCGGCGGTGTTTTCACCCTCTACAACTAAGACGTGCCTCTCAATCTGCCGACCCAAATATTGCAAGCCATACAGCGGCCTATCTTGACCGAAGCCCTGCCAACGCCATTCACGCGCACCGATTTGGTTTTGGCAATAAGTTAGGGGCAATACAATGTCGCAATCCTTAGCATCCCTAAGCCTTACAGTAAATCCTAGTAAATTATCCTGCAAGTCATGATAAGAATAACGTTCAATCTCGAGCAGGTTTTTATCATTTAAGAGATAAGCTAAACTTCTCTCTTGTGTAAGGTTGGGTAGCTGTTGTGTCTTAGGTACTGGGAATATGGGGCTCCAAATATTTTCTTTACCCCCAGTTATGACTTTAATTGGCATCTCTACATAAGGCTTGCTTAAGCCCTTATCACCTAACCATTCTAGCGCCCATTTATAAGCGAGGCTTTCATCTAAAGCTAGTTTCTCTTGAATTAACTTTAAGGGCCCACCATAGCTACCTGCTGCAAAGTCCGCATATAGCCCTTGGCGCAGTCCATTAACTTGGATTGCAATCGAATTAGCATATCGCCACTCACGCACATCCGTACTTGCAGGCTCACCTAGTAATTGCGTTGCCAATAATCCAATTCTTTGCGAAAGCTCTCCATTGACTTGTGCTTGCAACATATCATAGGGAGGCGAGGGGTGACTTCCAGGTTTTGCAGCCCTCATGCCCAAATTCCCAGTCCCAGATGCGTCGCCGCCAGTACTTTTATCATCAGCAGACCCTTGGCTGCCTGTAAAGGCGCTAAATTGCCCTTGCTGCGCTTGCGCCCTTAAGGTTTTCCAGCCAACCCCTAAATGTGCCATCTCCTGCACAAAGGGCTTATGTAGAGCTTGGTGAGCCACAATGCTTTGCGCTAAGGCATTTCTTTCAAGCCTTAGTTGAGTAAACTCTTCATAACGTGGATGCTTGTAGCAATTTCTGCCAGGATGAGTTCTGGTGATGACCCGCCAAATTAATCTGGCATTTAAAGCCTTATCAGCATACAGGGCTACCGTTTCACGTGCTGCTATCTCTGCCATCGACAAGGGCCGCATTTTAAGTCCGCAATTAATGGCGATAGACTCAAAACTAAGTCCTGCTTGCTTGGCAAAGTTTTGGTGTACATCCCACTCCTCCAAGATAATTTTGCCTATCTCATCTCTGGCCAATTTTAAGGCTCTATAGCCTTCCCAATTAGTCTCGACAACGGTAGCCGCCAAATCCTGACCTAATAGTTTATATTCTTGCACGTTCTCCCATGCCAGCTGGTGCTCGGCATCTATACTGTAGTCAACAACTAAATCTTTATAAGAGACTCTGCCCAAGACCCCTTGCAGGGTTTTAAAATCAGCGAAGTCTTTTTCTTGATAAAAAATCTTTACATCAAAACGGTGTCTAGTTAAGGCCACATAACTAGCAAAGGCATCCATGTTACACGAGGCTAAAATATAAGACCAATCAACCGTCTGCCCCTGGGCTTTATGCAAGGTTAGGGCGTAACCGTGTTTAAAGTCATTATAATCAGCCACCAAAAACTTGGCATGTAATTGTGGTTCAATTTCAACTTTAAACTTAAATTGAGATTTTCTAGCACCTGAGGCCTCAATTGCCAAGATGCGCCCCTTGGTGCCGTTTTTAATCAAAAACTCTTTGGCTGCATTATTGCTTGGGTCATAGGTGCTAATTTTACCTAAGCGGTCATTGCTTAAAAAGGTAATCCTATCATTTACTGCAAAAGCGCCTTGACTTAAACGCACCTCCTGCCTGGCAATTAATCCCTGCTCTTTTAGAATAAGGCGCACCTCATTATTCAACTCTGTACACTGGGCATTGGTTGCGGCCAGCAGCAACCCTGTTTGCTCTGGGTTTTGTTGCAACCGCCCAATATAAGCTTGCGCTATCGTTGTGAGGCTATCAATTTGTTCAATGCAGCCATGGTTTTCGAAACTTGCAAGGGCTTCATAAGTTTTAAGCTCTGCAAGTAGCCGGGATGCATTCTGCATCCAAGCAACTTTTTGGCGTTGGATGTTTTGCAGCTGGCAGACTTGCTCAGGACACATTTGCGTTAATTTTCTAAAAAAGTCCCCAGCTTCAATTGCTTTGAATTGATGGTCATCCCCCGCGGCTATTAATTTAGCCCCGGACCTTTGTATGAAATACAGCAATTGGTGCCATTGTGTTGTTCCTACCATTCCGGCTTCATCAACAATCACTAGGTGGTTTTTACTCAGTTCATATTCACTTAAACGCTCTAATTTTTGTACTAAGGCTGGATGCTCAGAGCTTGGATGCAAGGACCAAAATTGTTGTTGTACTACCTCCAATCGCGACCATTTATCTAAATAAAAGGCGATTGTTTCAGCCTCAACCTGGGCTTCGGTTTTTAAGTTTTCAGCGGCAACCGCTGAAAGAGCTAAGCCAAAAACTTTAAAGCCTGTATTCTGATGGCAAGCAACTACTGCTTTAAGGGTGGTGGTCTTGCCAGTACCAGCACGACCAATCATCACCCCAAGCTTTTTGTCTTGGCAAAGTTTTGCAACGGCCACTTGTTGCTCAGAGTTAAGATAGGCAAAGGTGCCTGCTATTAAGCCTTGGGTTTCACTCTCAGCTAAGGTAATCTCAGATAGCTGCCCACTTAAGTGCGTGGCCCATTGCAAGGCCTCCCGCTCCTTATCAAAATAGTCTTGGCTAGTATAACGAGCTTGGCCATCTAAGCTACTGCCCACCAGTATTGCTTGCTGGATAGCACTTTCATACACTATTGCTGTCAACTTTGCATCATCTCGAACACGCCCTTGAATGGCACGAGCTAAGTCCATGGCAGAAAAGGTAGCATTTTTGGTGGTAAGCTCTTGTAAAATAGCTGCAGGGTCCAATGCTAGACGCTCTTTATTCCTATCTTTGATATCCTCATTTTCATTTATAATCCTGGATGTCTTTCCCATGCCCTCTAGTTTATGTGCAAACCAACCTTCATGCCTGGTGGCCTCGATTGGTAGACCTAAGTCTAGATAAGATTGATGAGTCACCCGCTCATTAAAGCCCTCTCTCTCTAAATAAAAATTTACCTTCTCGGCCCATAGCTTGCGCGTATCTATTAAGGCGGCCTTGGTGGTAATGGCTCTATCTTTAGCCCAAGCCCATGCACCATTCTCATCAATGGCACGCCTTGAGATTTGCAAGTGCGCATGGGGGTTGCCTTCTTCTTTATGAATAGCAATGCTTACCACCAAACCACGTGAGATAAAACGCTCCAAAGCAAAGATACACACCAGCTCTTGCCACACAGGAGGGTCCAGCTCTTTAGGCAGGGCTACCACCAGGGTTTGCGAAGTTTGCGCGTGCTCTTTGTACCAAGTTTGTGATTCATCTGTTTTATAGCGAAGCCCAGCATATTCATCTTCATAAGACTCTAATCTATCCCATACCCCTAATTCCTTAGCCCAGGCAGGGGCTGCATCTATTGCAAGGGTTGTTGCAAAAATAACATCCAGGCTTCGGTTACGATAGTCCGCTTTAATATCTCGACGAGTTTCATGAAGGAGGGCACCGCTAATGTAAGCAGCGCTTTGTACGCTACTTCTGCCAGTGCTTCTGGAAACAAAACCAGCGCTTAGGTGGTAGATGGCCATAAGGTTTTAATACTCGGTTGGGTTAGATTTATTTGCTGCATTTTTTCATCATAACCGCCGGATGGCATTAGCGCAATAGCGCATAAGTGCGCATTTGAGGCAAATGACCTCGGTAGCTAGCGCCGCTTTTATTTTTTGTTTTGCTTTTCTGGGTTGCTTGTGTTTTAATTAGGGCTTGGGTTTAGTTGAGAGGCGAGACATGCAAAACAATTTAAAACGTATGCAGGATATTGAGCTTAAAATTGCTTCCCTTAAGGGGGAGCAGATTAAGATTGAGCAAGAGCTGACTAATGAATTACTGGTTATCTTAAAGAAGCAACAGGCCTTGGGTTTAGACTTTAACTCCTTGGTGGGTGGCTTGTTATATGTAATTGACAGTATTAAAGCCAAGAGTGATGTGGTGGAGGGCTGGCAGCAAGCTGGTGCCAAGTTTTGTAAGCCCCACAAAAGCAAAGCGCCTGTCCCGGAGATGGCTTAAAGCTACGGTAGAGTTGAATCGCTTGGGCTCTACTAAGCAAGCTTTAGCGCATCAGGGTAAGCTCACAGATAAGTCTGTTAGGCGTGCCAGGACCAGAACCTTAATTCAAATTGGGGCCTTGGTGAAGATGGTTGGCCTCTTTTCGGTTTGCGGTATTGAGGAGGGCATGGATTTACAGCTTAACATCGAGCATCAAGATAAGGCCGCCATACTACTAGGGGTTTTGCTTCAAGCTTATGAGGCCCTCCCTGACAAACCATCGGTTGAGCAATTAGATAGGTGGAAAAACCAAGGCATTCAAAAGTTTAAAAGCCATCAAGCGGATAAGCATTATAATTAATGTTGCTTGGCGCTTATTACGCCAGCACTAAGTCTTAGAGTTAGACATTATTAAAAAGCTCTAACTATGTTATAGTAAACAACTAATGCATTGAGGTGCCGTATGACTTTCAAACCAGCTAAATTTTTAGATCCAAAATCAGACATCGTCTTTAAAAAAATATTTGGTCAAAATGCTGATTTGGTAAAAAGTTTTTTAAATGGGGTTATGCCATTTAAAGAAGGTGGTTTTATTGAAGCGGTAACATATCTGCCAACAGAGC